>Ga0181538_10001249_pt1 | contig 28934 bp, 18 predicted proteins | sample PEATcosm2014_Bin_40_FD_119773 | JGI IMG/M metagenome (GOLD analysis project Ga0181538, IMG submission 119773) | Peatland microbial communities from MTU Mesocosm Facility, Houghton, MI, USA - PEATcosm2014_Bin23_30_metaG | ecosystem: Environmental > Terrestrial > Soil > Wetlands > Peat | place... | reverse complement strand
GAGAACTTGCTACGGGAAGGCTGACTGATCGGTTTGCGGTTCGCGTCTGCTGGCGCATTGCAATTGCCCTGTCAAATCCTACCACGCGAAGCGTCTGCCGCTCTGCAGGGGCTTCGTTCAAGTCCCGTTCTGGGAAGCTTGGAACCGTACGTGGGCGAGGGCGGATCGCCCGTGGCCGGCGTCGGCTGTAACTTATTTTAACGCCTATGCCTGGGCCCGGCGCGTGAGAAGGCCGTGGAGGGGCGCCCTCCGGGCCGGGCGCGCCGGTTGACGCGCGGAGGCGTACTTGGATAGTACAACCAACCGCAACGAAGTAGACGCGGCCTTCTCGGGGCCCACTCTGGGTTCCGCAGTAGAAAGGGTGTGAGAAATGCAAGCTAGTGCTGTAAAATCGAGTTCTATGCGCCGCACGCTGACTCTGTTGTGGATCGCGGCCGCTATTCCGGTGTGGGCCGCGCATCCGGTGCGCGCCAAGCACGGCATGGTGGTCACGGTGGAACCCCACGCTACCGAAGTGGGAGTGAAAGTTCTGGAAGCCGGGGGCAACGCCGTGGATGCCGCGGTCGCGGTGGGGTTCGCGCTGGCGGTGACGCATCCGGGAGCGGGCAATATCGGCGGCGGCGGGTTCATGCTGCTGCGCATGGCCGATGGGCGCACCGCCTTTATCGATTTCCGCGAGCGCGCGCCGCTCGCCGCCACGCGCGACATGTACGTCGGCCCGGATGGCAAAGCCACGCGCGACAGCATGGTGGGGTATCGTGCGTCGGGAGTGCCGGGGACGGTGCGCGGCATGGAGTACGCGTGGCAGAAATTCGGCACCGGAAAATGGGCGGAACTGGTGGGGCCGGCGGTGGAATTGGCCTCGAAGGGATACGCCATCACCGATGCCGAAGCGACATCGATGCAAGGCGCCGCGCGCGGGCTCAGCCAGTATTCCGACTCCAACCGCATTTTTCTACGCGACGGCAAATATTACGAACTGGGCGACTCGTTCGTACAGGCCGATCTCGGCCGCGTGCTCGAGCGCATCTCCCGGCTCGGCGCCAAGGATTTTTATGAAGGCGAAACTGCCAGGCTGCTGGCGCAGGACCAGAAAGAGCACGGCGGGCTGATCACGCTGGAAGATCTCGAGCAATACAAAGCCATCGAGCGCAAACCGCTCACGGGACAATATCGCGGGTACGACATTATCACCGCGCCCCCGCCCAGTTCCGGCGGCGTGGGAATTCTGCAGATGCTCGCGGTGCTGGAAGGCACGGGGTTCGAGAAATATGGCGCGGGATCGGCTAAGTCCGTCCATTACATGACGGAGGCCATGCGCCGCTTCTTCGCCGACCGCTCGCAAAATCTCGGCGATCCCGACTTCGTCAAGGTACCCATCACGGCGATGCTTGATCCCAATTACATTTTGAAGATTCGCGGCGCGATCGACCCCGAGAAGGCCACACCAAGCGAGCAGGTGAAGGGAACGGTGTTCAACGGCCACGAATCTGAGCAGACCACGCACTTCACGGTGGCCGACGCGCAGGGGAATGTGGTGGCCGTGACTTACACTTTGAACGATCAGTACGGCAATAAGATTACCGCCGGCGGCCTCGGCTTCCTGCTGAATAACGAGATGGGCGATTTCACGTCGCAACCGGGCATCGCCGACGCGTCGGGCCGGATTCTTGGCGAAGCCGACGCCATCGCGCCGCGCAAGACGCCGCTCTCTTCCATGACCCCGACCATCGTCCTGCACGATGGCAAGCCGTTTCTGGCGCTCGGGTCGCCCGGCAGCCAGACGATCATCAATACCGTGCTGGAAGTGATGGTGAACGTGATCGATTGGAAAATGAACGTGCAGGAGGCCGTAAACTGGCCGCGCTTCCATCACGCCTGGATGCCCGATGTGCTGCAGATGGAGCCGGGCTATTCGCCCGACACCATCGCCCTGCTGGAAAAATGGGGTTACAAGGTGCGGACCGGAGCGCGGCAGGGCGACTGCGACGCTATTCTGTTCTCGGCGGGATGGCTGGAAGGCGCTGCCGATCCACGCACCGGAGGATTGGCGGAAGGATACTGACCACGCAAATGAATCACGTACTGTCGACGCACCTGTTCGTGAACCACCGGCTCACGTCAGCGCTGCTGACCAGAATTCAAGGGCTGGGCATCCCCGCCGTGGAGATCTTTTGCGCCCGCCAGCACCTGGACTATCGGGACAGGGCGCAGATTGCGGAATTGGGCCACTGGTTCCGCGATTCGGAATTGAAGCTGAACTCCCTCCACTCGCCCATGTACAACGACGAGATCTGGGGCCGGTCCGGCCCGCACGCCGTCATCACCCTCACCGAGCCGGTGAAATCCAAGCGGCTGCTTATGGTGGACGAAATCAAGCGCGCGCTGGAAATCGCCGAGAATATTCCGTTCCGGTACCTGATCCAACACATCGGAGTGGGCGGCGAGGAATTCGACTTAAATAAGTTCGATGCGGCCTTCTCCGCGATCGAAGAGTTGAACTTATTCGCCAGGCAGCGCGGTGTGGAGATCCTGCTGGAGAATATCCCCAACGAGCTTTCTTCGGCATCGCGCCTGCTGCAATTCCAGGAACTGACGCATGTGGGCCTGAACTATTGTTTCGACACCGGCCACGCCAACCTGGGTAAGGGAGTGGCGGCCGAGTTCGAGCTGATGAAGCCGCGCATCCGGTCGACCCACGTGCACGACAACAACGGCAAAGACGACAGTCATATTTCGCCTCTCATCGGGACCGGCGGCACGATCGATTGGAAAAACACCATGCGCCTGCTGCGCACAGGCCAGGACCAGTTTCCGCTCCTGCTGGAATTGAAGGACCACGGCGATTCGCCGCATCCCCTGGACCACGCGATGCAGATCTTCGACCGGCTGGAAAACCTCTCATCATGATTTCGCGAATTTCTATTTCCGAAGCCTCCCGGCACATCGGCGAAACCGTCGAGATCGCCGGCTGGCTTTATAACCTGCGCCGCTCCGGCAAGATCGCGTTCCCGATCGTGCGCGACGGCTCCGGCACTATGCAATGCGTGGCCGTAAAGAGCGCGCTCCCCGAAGAGCTGTTCGAGACCATCAAGAACCTGACGCAGGAGTCGTCCATTATCGTTACCGGCAAGCTGCGGGCCGAGCAGCGGGCGGCGGGCGGCGTCGAGATGGATGTCGAAAATCTGGTGGTGCTGCAGCGCGTGCCGGAGGCCGATCCCTACCCCATTACGCCGAAGGAACACGGCACCGATTTCCTGATGGACCATCGGCACCTGTGGCTGCGCAGCCAGCGGCAGCACGCGATTATCCGCGTGCGCCACGAAATCATCAAGGCCATCCGCGATTACTTCGATTCCCACGGATTCACCCTGGTGGATACGCCGATCTTCACGCCGGCCGCCTGCGAGGGCACCACCACGCTCTTCGAAGTGAATTACTTCGAGGACGAGAAGGCATATCTGACGCAATCCGGCCAGTTGTACAACGAAGCCACGGCCATGGCGTTCGGCAAGGTGTACTGTTTCGGTCCGACATTCCGCGCCGAGAAGTCAAAAACGCGCCGCCACTTGACGGAATTCTGGATGGTGGAACCGGAAATGGCGTACGCCACGCTGGAAGACGTGAAGCGCGTGGCCGAAGAGATGATTGTTTTCGTGGTGGGGCGCGTGCTCGAAAACCGGCGCGAGGAGTTAAAGCGGCTGGAACGCGATGTTAGTAAGTTGGAGGCGATTCAAGCGCCCTTCGGCCGGATGAGTTATGACGACGCCGTGAAGATCTTACAAACGAAGGGCAGCGAAATTCAGTGGGGCGGAGATTTCGGCGGCACGGACGAGACGCTGCTCACCGCGGATCAGCAGCGTCCCATGATGGTGGATCGCTTCCCGACGCAAATCAAGGCATTTTATTTCCAGCCGGATCCGGAGCGGCCGGAGGTTGTGCTCGGCGTCGACGTATTGGCGCCCGAAGGCTACGGCGAGATCATCGGCGGCGGACAGCGTATTCACGATCCGGAGTTATTGCTGAAACGGATCGAGGAGCATCAGTTACCGAAGGAAGCGTTCAATTGGTATATCGACCTGCGCAAGTACGGCACGGTACCGCACGGCGGCTTCGGGATGGGCGTTGAGCGTTGCGTGGCGTGGATTTGCGGGTTGGAACATATACGGGAGACGATCGCGTTTCCGAGGATGCTATACAGGCTACGGCCGTAAGATGTTGGGCCACGGATGGACACGGATGCACACAGATAAAACCACTTTTCCTTATCCGTGTCCATCCGTGTGCATCCGTGGCTGATTAGTTCTATGCCACATTCCCGCATCGCCATCATCGGAGCGCCTCTCGATCTCGGACAGGGACGGCGCGGCGTCGACATGGGACCTTCGGCGCTGCGCGTCGCCAGCCTCAACTCGCGATTGCAAAGGCTCGGCTATGACGTCGAGGACCTGGGGAATATTCCGGTGGAGCAGGCCGAAGCCGCGCCCGCCGTCGACCGCCACGCCAAGTTCCTCCCACAGATCGCCGCGGCCTGCGAGGAACTCGCCAATCGCGTCCACGGCGCCATGGGGCGTGGGTGCGTGCCCCTGGTGCTCGGCGGCGACCACTCCGTCGCCATCGGCACGGTGAGCGGCGTCTCGCGCCACTTTCGCGACCGCGACCAGCGCGTGGGGCTGATCTGGCTCGACGCTCACGCCGACATGAACACGCCCGAGACCAGCCCCAGCGGCAACATTCATGGCATGCCGCTCGCGTGCCTGCTCGGAATGGGCGCCGAGCCTTTGGCCAACCTCGCCGGATTCCAACCCAAAGTCGCGCCCGCCAATACCGTGATTGTCGGCCTGCGCGAAGTCGATCTCACCGAACGGACGCTCGTGCGCGAGTCCGAAGTGCATGTGTACACCATGCGCGACATCGACGAGCGCGGTCTGCGCGCCGTCATGGAAGAGGCGATCCGCGCGGCATGCGACGGGACGGTGGGTTTCCATTGCTCGCTCGACATGGATTTCGTCGACCCCAAGGACGCTCCGGGGGTCGGCACCGCGGTACGCGGCGGCGCCACGTACCGCGAGGCGCATTTGGCAATGGAAATGATTTGTGATTCGCGGCACATGACGTCGATGGAAGTGGTGGAGGTAAATCCCGTCCTCGACGAAGCCAACCGCACGGCCGACCTGGCGGTGGAGTTGATCATGTCCGGATTGGGAAAACGAATTCTATGAAATTACGGGTTGCCGTGGTGTACGGCGGCCGGAGCGGCGAGCATGAAATCTCGATTCGCTCGGCGCGGTCGATTCTGTCCGGCATGGATTCCAGCAAGTACGAGAAAATCGAGTACTTTATCGATAAGGACGGCAAATGGAGCCCGCACGCCATCGGCCCCGAACCGGGCGCCCATCCCGAGATCGACGTGGTGTTTCCGGTGCTGCACGGAACGTTCGGCGAGGATGGCACCATTCAGGGCTTGTTGGAATTGGCCGACCTGCCATACGTGGGCGCGGGCGTCCTGGGCTCCTCGGTCTCCATGGATAAGGAGATGATGAAACGTGTCTGTGCGGAACGAATGTTGCCGATTGTAGACTACATCATCGTCACGCGGGAAAAACCGGACATCGCCAGGATTGCCGCCCGCCTGCCTTTTCCCATGTTCGTGAAACCGGCCAATCTCGGCTCGTCGGTGGGGATTTCGAAGGTGCATGACGGACGGGAGCTTGAGGCAGCGGTCGCGCAGGCGGCGCAATATGACCGCAAAGTGATCGTCGAACGCGCCATTATCGGCCGCGAACTGGAATGCGCGGTGCTCGGCAACGACGAGCCGGCCGCTTCCCTGCCCTGCGAGATCCTGCCCTCGCGCGAGTTCTACGATTACGACGACAAGTACCTGCTCGATCGCGCCGAAACCAAGGTGCCGGCGGACTTACCCGCGGCGACGACCGAGGAATTGCGCCGCCTGGCGGTGGAGTGCTACCGCGCGGTGGAATGCGAAGGCATGGGCCGCGTGGATTTTCTGCTCGAAGAATCCACCGGCAAGCTCTATATCAACGAGATCAATACCATTCCCGGATTCACGTCGATCAGCATGTACCCCAAGATGTGGGAAGCGAGCGGCATGGAGTTTTCCGCGCTCATCGACCGGCTGATCGAGCTGGCCCTGGAACGCCATCGGCGCAAGAAAGCGACTAAGTTCACGCGGTAGGGTATGGCTTGTGTCTGCCGGGTTGACAGAGCCACGACCGCAAGGGAGTGTGAAAAAACTCGAGGCCGCTTGCCTGAGGCCCCAGACAAGACGGGATTGGCCGGCGACCGTTTAAATGGTTGGTGTTATCTGTGTGCATCCGTGTTCATCCGTGGCCAATTTCTGGGCCCCAAAACTCGACGGAATCCGAAGAGGGAACTCCTAGAAAAATGATTTTTCGGCCACGGATGAACACGGATGCACACAGATAAAACGGCACCGCTCCCTCGCGTGGTCCCTCATGCAAATGTGCCAAAGAGCTCGGTACTGAAGTACCGCTCCATGCGATCGGGGAAAATGGTCACGACCACACGGCCGCGCATGCCGGAACGTTCGGAGACGAGCTGCGCGGCGCGGTAATTCAGCCCCGAACTGGGGCCTACGGGAAAACCCTTACGCATCAACTGGCGCGCCGTCTCCAGCGCTTCGTCCCCGCGCACTTCAGTAGTCGCCAGGCCGGGCAGCGCCGATTCCGAGAAAATCTGCGATATCGACTCCACGACGCCAGGAATCCGTGTGGAGAAACTGCAGCATTCGGCATCTTCCGACGCGGTCCATTCGACGGGTCTCGCGTGCACGGGCGTGACACGGCATCCGGCGTCGCAAAATCCGCGATACAGGCCGACCAGAGTGCCGCCCGTGCCCACGCCGCTGACAATCGTGTCCACCACGCCACCGGGAGTTCGTTGAGGATTTCCCGCGCCGTGCCAAAGCGGTGCGCCGCGGCATTGTCGGGGTTGGAAAACTGGCGCGGCAGAAATACCGGCGCCGATTCCGCCATGCGCTCCGTCTCCCGGATGGCGCCGCGGATTCCCTCGCCGCGCGCCGTCATGCGCACCTCGCCGCCGTAAGCGCGGATGATTTTCACGCGCTCGTTGCTCACGCCTTCCGGCATCAGGGCGATGAATCGCAGGCCCATTTGCGCGCATGCCAGCGCGAGCGCGATGCTGGTCGACCCCGAAGATGCTTCCACTACGACGCTTTCCGGGCCGATCCTTCCCTCGCGCCAGGCTTTCTCCACGATGAAGCGCGCGATGCGATCTTTGGTCGATCCGCTGGGGTTGAGAAAATCGAGCTTGCACCAGATCTCCGGCCCGCCGTCGAGAGACACGGGCACTAATGGGGTGGGCGAAAGCATGGGGAGGTAGTAATTGGCCGCCGGCAGATGATGAGTCAAGATTTGCTCCCTGCGTACCAGTATCACAGCATGGGCAACGTTCGCGGGCGCGGCCCTCGCGGAAACGTCCGATCGATGCGCGCGAGTTCCGCCGCGGAGAGTTCGAGATCCCCGGCCCCGGCGTTCTCGCGCGCGTGCTCCACGCGGGCAGCCTTCGGAATGACAAATACCTCGGGGAATCGCAGGAGAAACCGCAACGCTACCTGGCGCGGCGTGGCTTCATGCGCGGAAGCGATGTCCGCGAGGACTTTGCCGCCGGCGCTGCGCGGGCCGGGGAAGCGATCATGGCCGTAAGGGCTATACGCGACGACGGCTGTCCCGTTCTCCCGGCACCAATCGATGACCGCATGCTCGATAGCGCGTTCCTGAAGATGATATAAGACCTGATTGCAGACCGGATGTCCGGCGCCCGCGATCTCGCGGACTTCGCGCAAATCGTCGATATCGAAGTTACTCACACCCCAGGAGAGAATCTTGCCGCTCTCGCGAAGTTTTTCGAAGGCCGCGATCGTCTCCGCCAGCGGATGGCGTCCACGCCAGTGGAGAAGATAACACTCCAAACGGTCGGTGCGCAGGCGGGCGAGCGACCGCTCGCACGCGGCAATCGTACCGCGGGCAGAAGCGTTTTCCGGTAGCACTTTGGACACCAGAAACACCTCGTCGCGGCGTCCCGCAATGGCTTCGGCGCTCCACTCCTCCGCCGCGCCCGATAAATACATCTCGGCGGTGTCGATGTGCGTCATGCCGAGATGCAAACCTTCGCGCAGTGCCGCGATCGCGCCGGCGCGCTGGTCGCGATGGTCGTACCACGTGCCCTGCCCGATTGCGGAAACGCGCAGTTTGCTTAATAGGAACGGTCGATTTTCCATGGCCGTTTCGACGTAAAGGGTCGGTCGCCTAACGCCCTTCCGCCACGGTGACCGGTTGTGCCGCGCTCTCGCCGCGAAGCCACTCCTGGAGCCCCTCCAGGTAGAGATAAATGACGGGCGTGATGTAGAGCGTGAGGAACTGGCTCACCAACAGGCCGCCGACCACCGCCAGTCCCAGCGGCTGGCGGGCGTCGGCGCCTTCGCCATACCCCAAAGCGATGGGGAGCGTGCCGAAGAGCGCGGCCACCGTGGTCATCATGATCGGCCGGAAGCGCAGCAGGCATCCCTGCCAGATCGATTCGCGCGCCGAACGTCCCATTTTCCGCTGATCGATGGCGAAGTCCACCATCATAATGGCGTTCTTCTTCACCACGCCGAATAGCATGATGATTCCGACGAAAGCGTAGAGATCGAGCTGTTTGTGAAACAGCACCAGGGTGAGCAGGGCGCCGAAGACCGCCGACGGCAGGCCCGAAAGAATCGTCAGGGGGTGAATGAAGCTTTCGTATAGCACTCCCAGCACGATATATATCACCAGCAGGGCGACAATCAGCAGGACCGTGAGATTCCGGAACGAGTTTTGGAATTCCTTGACGGTGCCCTGGAACTTGGTGGCGATTCCCGCCGGCATGCGCAAATCGCGAACAATGGCATCCACCTCATCGGCAGCCTGACCGAGCGAGAATCCCGGTTTCAGATTGAAGGAGATGGTGGTTGCCGGCAACTGTCCGAAATGGCTGATGCTCGCCGGCCGCACCTGCTTGGTAATCTTCGTCATGGTGTCGAGCGGCACGAGCGAGCCGGTCGACGAACGCACATAGAGACGCGACAAAGCATCCGGCGTCCGCTGGTATTGCTGCCCCAACTCCAGAATCACCTGATACTGATCGGCCGGCGCGTAAATCACCGACACTTCCCGCGTGCCGAATGCGCTGTAGAGCGCATCCTGCACCTGCTCGGGAGAAACGCCCAAAGCCTGCGCCCGATCGCGGTCGATATCCACCACCACCTGCGGGCTCTGCGCGTGCAGTTCCTGGTCGTCCACATCCACGAAGCCCGGAAGCTGCTGCATTTTGGCCATTACTTGCGGTCCCCAGGTGTAGATATCGTCCAACCTCGTGCTCTGCATGGTGAGCTGATAGACGCTGGTGGAAAACTGCCCGCTCACGCTGATCGGCGGCGGATTCTGCAGGAACGTGAAAACACCGGGAACGGTCATGAATTTCGGCCCGAGTTCCTCGATCACCTGGTCGACATTGAGCGCCCGCTCGCTTCGCGGCTTGAGGTTGGCGAAGACGAAGCCCTCGTTGCTCACTCCGCCGCCACCCCCGCCGCCGAACGCGCCCACCCCAGTAACATTGGGATCGGCGCGCATAATCGAAGAAATGCGGTGAAGGTGCTCCGACAGCGAGTCGAACGACATGTCTTGCGGGCCCACCATCACGCCGAAGGTGAACCCGCTGTCCTGGCTGGGAATAAATCCGCGCGGCATGATCGGGGTCGGACCAGTTGCGGTGTTTCTCGATCCCACGAACAGATAGATGGTGCCGACGAGCATAGCTACCGCGATGAACATGGTCACCGGATGGAAGCGGAGCGCAATGCGCAGAGTGGTCTCATACCAGCGGGCCAGCCAATTGAACCCGCCTTCCAGAACGCGGTAGAAAAAGCCGTGCTTTTGTCCGTGCTCCGATTTTAAAAAGCGGCTGCCCAGCATGGGCGTCAACGTGAGCGACACGAACCCCGAAATCAGGATCGCGACCACGATGGTCACGGCAAACTCATGCAGCAGGCGCCCCACAATCCCTGCCAGAAACAACACCGGTATGAAGACGGCCACCAGCGAAATGGTCATGGAAACAATCGTGAATCCGATTTCGCGCGAAGCCGCGAACGCCGCCTGCATCCGCGACTTGCCCATTTCCATATGGCGCACGATGTTTTCCAGCATCACGATGGCATCGTCCACCACGAACCCCACCGAGAGCGTCAGCGCCATGAGCGAAAGGTTGTTGATGCTGTACCCCAGCAGATACATCACGCAGAAGGTTCCAATGATGGAGAACGGCACTGCCGCGCCCGGAATGAGAGTGGCAGAGGCGTTGCGCAGGAACAGGAATATCACGATGACCACGATTCCTACCGTCCCGAGCAGCGTCAATTCCACGTCGCGAATGGAATTGCGAATGGATTGCGAAGCGTCGAACGCCACGTCGAGATGAACCGAGGGCGGAAGTTCCTTGCGGAACTCGGGCAGCAGGGCGTTGACGTTATCGACTACTTCCACGGTGTTGGTGCCGGGCTGGCGGTTGATGGCCAGCATGACGGTGGGATGCCCGTTCATCAGCGCGATCACCTTGTCGTTTTCCACGCCGTCGTATATGTTCCCCAATTGCTCCAGGCGGATGGGCACGCCGTTGCGGTAGGCGACGATAATCGACCGGTATTGCGACGCCTTTTCCAACCCGCCGCTCGATTCGATGGTGAACGCCTGCTTGTCGCCGTCGATCCTTCCGGTGGGCAAGTTGGTGTTGCTGCTGGCGATGGCCTTCTGCACTTCATCGATCCCGATATTGTGAGCCGCCAGTTGATTGGGATCGACGTCCACGCGCACGGCATACTTTTGATCGCCGAATACCTGCACTTGCGAAACTCCCGATACCATGGAGATGCGCTGCGCCAGTGTCAGATCGGCGAATTCGCTGACTTTGTAAGCCGGCAGCGTGTCGGACGTCAGCGAAAGATAGTAAATCGCCTGGTCCGCGGGGTTGGTCTTCTGATAGGTCGGCGGACGCGGCATGCTGGTGGGAAGCAGGCCGCCAGCGGCCGAAATCGCCGCCTGAATATCCTGAGCCGCGGCATCGATGTTGCGGCTTAAATTGAACTGCACCGTGATCTGCGTGAAACTCAACGAGTTCACCGAGCTCATTTGCGAAACACCCGCGATGGTGGAGAACTGCCGTTCGAGAGGCGTGGCGACGGTGGACGCCATGGTCTCCGGGCTGGCGCCGGGCAATGCGGCGCTCACGGTGATAGTGGGGTAATCCACGCTGGGCAGCGCGGCGACCGGGAGCGCTCGAAACGCCACCACGCCGAAGAGGATGATGCTGAAGCACACCAGCACCGTCATGATCGGGCGCTGGATAAAAAGCTGCGAGACGTTCATTGCGGTCCCGGCCCTGTCTTGGCCGGCTCCGCGATGCGAACCGGCGCTCCGGGGAACAGCGCCATTTGGCCATCGGTCACCACCGTCTCACCGGGCGCGATTCCCTTTTCGATTACGGTCTTGCCGCCGCGCGTCACACCGACGGTCACGGGGCGGATTTCCACCGTATTGCCTGGCTTCACGACGAACACCACCTGCCCTTGCCGGCCGGCCTGCACGGCTTCGGCGGGCACTACCGTGGCGTCGCGCAGGGTATCGAGCGTCAGTGCGACGTTGACGGACTGTCCCGGCCACAGCATTCCGTCGTGATTATCGAACGTGGCTTTCAAGTGAATGGTGCCGGTAGAGGAATCCACGGTGTTGTCGATCACAGCGAGCGAGCCTGTGGCCGTGCGGCTGCGATCGTCCTGCAAGCTGACGTTGACTGCGAGCGGGTGCATCGCATTGAGCCGGCGGATGGCGCCCAGATGATCTTCCGGCACGCCGAAGTTCACGAAAATCGGCTCTACGCGATGGATCACCACCAGCGCGACATCGTTTTCTTTCACCAGATTGCCGGGATGCACGAGCAGGTTTCCGGTGCGCCCCGAGAGAGGCGCGGGAATGGTGCAATAGCTGAGATCGAGCTTGGCTTTGGCGACGGCCGCCGTGTCGCTAGCGAGCGTCGCGCGGGTGGTGTTCACATTGGCCTCGCTCGCACGCGCGGTAGCGCGATTCACATCGAGCGTGGTCCGGGCCTGATCGGCGGCCATTTTCGAGGCCAACTCCTCCTTGTTTAATTGCGCCTGACGCGCGGCATCGGTTTCCGCGAACTTAGTCTGCGCCTGATCGCGCGCGAGATTGGCTTCCGCCTGCGCTACCTGCGCCTGGTCGCGTTCCACCGCTGCTTCCGCCTGCCGCAGCGCGTCTTCATACGGACGGGGATCGATATGGAAGAGCACGTCGCCCTGTTTGACGTTCTGGCCCTCGGTGAAACTGACCGATTGAAGCTGTCCCGCGATCTGCGATTTCACCTGCACGATGGCCGAAGCTTCCACCGTTCCGATAACGTGAACTTCGGTGGGAACGGATTCCTGCGCGGCTTTCGCCACCGAAACGGACATCGCGGGCGGACCGGCCGCGGCGACCGCCGGGGCCTGCTGCTTCTGGCACCCACAGAGGGCCGCAAGGTACAGGAGAATGGAAATGGATACGGTGGTGCGCAAGAGAACTCCGAATTCTTTAACTGTAGCAAACTGAAAGTCCGAAAAAGGTTAAACGGACCGTTCTGGCTGCATATCGCCGCTCTCCCGGGCGACAACACGCGTTCGCCGGCGACTGTCAAATGTTATCCGTGTGCATCCGTGGCCAATTTTTGAGTCCCAAGATTTGACTGAATCTGAAGCGTCGCTAGCTCCTGGAAAAATAATGTTTGGGCCACGGATGCACACGGATGCACACGGATAAAACGGCGCCGCCAAGGGAGCGGTGCTTTCGGGGGTGCAGAGCGCCGAGTTTTGCAAGTCCCACCTGACGGCCGAAACCGGTTTGCGAGGTTTTCCACTTTCATGTGGCGCACCCGCCGGTCATTGCAGGATCGGCATCGGAGCATGGGTTCGTTTTTGGGTTCGTTTGGGTTGGGATGAGAGCTCGCCGGAATCGGAACCGGTTGTTTTTTGTTCGTATTGCGGGTTGTCGAGGGGTTCGACGATGGGTTCGTTTTGGCGCGCGATTTTCGGGCTGGAGCTGGTGGCGGAGGCTCTGGAGGCGGTCGAAATGGTCGACGGCGCGGCGGTAGAGACGCTCGGCCTGGGCTTGGAAACGCAGAAAGGCGGGGACGATTTTGGACTGACGATTGACGCGGCGGAGGCCGTAGGGGTGGGGAGAGCGCGATTCCGATCGACGGTGGGCTGGAATTGGGTGCGCTCGGGGGCCTGGAGGATGTTGGCGTCTTCGGGCGTGTACATGGCGAAGTTGAGGCAGTTGCTGAAGAGGCTGGCTTCGATGGCGGCGAGGCGCTCCTGGGAGTTGACAGGCTGGTGGGCGGCGATGATGGCGTCGGCGACGAGGGCGACGATGCGTGCGCGGTCTCGGGGTTGAAGGGGGCGCCTGCGGGCGGTTTGGGAGGCGCGGGCCTTGCCTGCGCCGGTGCGGGGTCCGGTGGAAACGGCGGGCGTTGGCGGGCCCAGAGGGCGCCCGGGGAGCGAGACGTTTGGAGAAGTTGGCATCGGGGGAGATTTAGCACGGGGATGGGGCGAAGGGCGGGGGTGCGAGATGGTAAGTGCGTGAGAAGTAAGCGGATTATTTTTGTGAGGGGGCGGTGATCGGTTTACCGGCCAAAGTGCAAAATCAGGGAGCAGCGCGATAGGGCTTTCTTTTTCACATGGTTCTGTCACTGCCCGGCTGGACCGTCGATGGCCCAATCCATCGCCAGGCCCCGAACAGGCGAACATCCGACCCGTACGGGCTTTCTCGGCTCTGATCTCGCAGAAGGGGACTTCCGGCCCGAGTCGCCCAAATCCGAGCTTTGTACGAGTGGCGCGTCACTCGGTCAGAGACAGCCACAAGTTCCTCGAACGCCGTATACGGCTCTCGGCGCTTGGCAAAAATATCCAAGGTCTGCTCGGCAAAACTGGCGCATGCCTCCTTTCACCTCCGGACCCCGGCCGCCGTCAACCTCTGCCACCGCTCATCGCTTTTTTGAATCCACTCCGAGGAATGCGCCGCATCGATCCGGCTGAAGACGTCATAACACTTGGCGAGAGAATAGTCGCTTTCAAGATCATCTTCGCCGGCCTCTACGACGTTGAACAAACGCATCGCGGCTTGCTGGCTAAGCGATGCCCCGGCGTCGTCTCGCGCCTGATGCTGAACATCGGCAAGGACGCAATACGACTTCATCAAGTCCCCCGAAAAATCTTTCCTGGGCGGCTGAGATCGAATCAAATTGATGAGGCCATCTCGGGACGCGAGTGCATGCGAAAGAGCTCCCGGTATCCGATTGGTCCGGCCAAGGGCCTCTGCAACCTCCCGTTCCTGCATCCCGAGCGACACACGGTAATCGACCGACACCGGGCTTATCTCCAGGAGTTCGCGCGTAATCGCGACCGATCTTAGGAACCAGTCCACAGCCGCGGCCGGATTCAACCCGCTTTGGACTTGTCCGATGTTCTCATAAACCCCCGCGAGATCCTCCTTTGCTTGGTTGTTGCTGCTGTCCAGCTTCGCCAGCCGTTCAGCGATCTCTCGTGCCTTGGTCATGTACACGGCGGCCGTCGCTGGATCGCCCATGCCGCGCTCGGAACCCAGGACCAATCCGATATCAACATAGGTGACCTCGAGCCGTCTCTGGTAACGCACGTTCGACGGATACTGCTCGACAAGGCCCTCACGAATCTTTGACGCGGAGCGATAAGCGTCAAGCGCGGCCGCGAGCGGCCCCACGTCAGTGAGAGCCACGCCGAGATTTCGGTAGCACACACCCGCGGTTTCCCGGATTTGCTCAGGGGATCCGGCGTCGATGGGCTCCAGGACTCCGAGCGCCGCGCGATAGTTTGCAACCGACTCGTGAACCTGACCCAGGCGGATCTCCAGATCCGCCATGCCTGCAAAATCGGTCGCGAGTTCTTGCCGGCGCAGCGGATCGGTGGGTTTGGCCGCTTCCCAGGCCTTGGCCAGGTTGAGCGCGGCCGTGTAGTTGACTTGGGCCTTGGCCAAATCCCCGAGCAACAGCTGGATCTGCGCCAGTCTAAGGTGGGCTGTGAGCCGAACGTGCGGGAGATCAGGATCCGAGGAGCCCTTCGCCGCAGCTTGCTCCGCGACCTGTACCGCCTTTTCCATGCTGCGGAGCGCTTCCTCTTCATGGCCCACGTTGGCCGTGCCGACCCGCAAACCTTGAACAATTCCCGCTTGGACATACGCGCTGGAAATTTGCATGAGCAACTTCGGGGGAATACCGGGCTCTTTTGCGAGTCTGTCGAGATTTTCGATGGTGTTTTTGAGCAGCGCGGCGCGAACCTCGGTCGATTGCGGAAGATTCGTGAGGTCGTCATTCGTCTTGACCACGACCGATTCGATCAGCTTCTGCATTTCATCGGCTCGCGCTTGCGCCATGCGAGCCTCCCGGGTCGCCACGATCGTTCCGACCGCCATGGTTGCCAGAATCGCCAGTACTGCTGCCGTGCCTGTCCAGTGCCTGCGGAAAAACTTGCCTGCCCGATAGAACGGAGTATCCGTCCGCGCGATCACCGGTTGTCCGTTCAGATATCGCGTCAGATCCTCGGCGAGCTGTTCGGCCGATTTGTAGCGGCGCTCCGACTCCGTGCGCAACGCCATCAGAACGATGTTGTCCAGGTCGCCGCGCAATTCTCGCGCGAGGCGATTCGGAAGACCCGCAGTTTCGCTCGGCTTGCCGCGGTCGCCGGCGCAGACGAGATGCTCCAGTTGGCTCGGAGTCAGCCCTTTTGTCGAATAGGGATGCGAGCCGGTGAGCAGCTCAAAAAGAACAACACCCAGCGAGTACACGTCGGTCGACGTGCTCAGCGATTCGCCGCGGATCTGCTCCGGGCTGCTGTAATCCGGCGTCATGGCTCGCATCCCGGTGATCGTAAGACCCTGCGCGATCGGAGAGTCGTCGGCTAACAACTTGGCGATTCCGAAATCGAGAAGTTTCGGATTGCCCTCCGCGGTCACCAGGATGTTGCCCGGCTTGATGTCACGATGAATCACCAGTTTTTGGTGCGCGTAATGGACCGCCAGGCAAACCGGCAGGAACAACTGAATCCGCTCCCGCACCGATAACTGGCCCGCGCCCGCGAACTCCGTGATAGGTTGGCCGCCGATGTACTCCATCACGATGTAAGGCAGGCCGTCTTCGGTGCTGCCGCCATCGAGAATCGCGGCGATGTTGGGGTGAGTCAGATTGGCGAGGATCTGCCTTTCCGCGCGAAACCGGTTCACAATCTCGCGTGAATCCATCCCGGACTTCACCAGCTTGATCGCCACGGTTTGGACGTAGTGTTCGTCGGACCTTTCGGCCAAATAGACCACGCCCATTCCGCCCTCGTCCAAACGGCGCAGAATGCGATAGGGTCCGATCTTCGAATCGATAAATTTGTCGCGGGGCGCGGGGAGTTTGTTCGCAGCCTCACTCACCAACGACTCAAGGACCCCGGTTCCGCCGCGGGCGTGTGCCAGAAGAGATTCAACCTCCGCCCGAAGTTGGGGCTTTCCTCGACAGACCTCGTCCAGATATTGGGCGCGCGTGTCGCCCTCTTTTTCCAGTGCGGCCAGGAAGATCTCTTCCACATGGCGCCACTCGTCCGGCGTTACTCGCGGTGGGGTCACCTGGCGTCGCTCCCGGCCAGTTCCCGATGCAGCCATGCCTGACCCACACAGAGTTCGCGGCCCACGGTCGCGACCGAGACGCCCATAACTTCGGAAATCTCCACAGCGGTCATACCGCCGAAATATTTCATCTCGATAATCCGGCTCTTCCGCTCGTCAATCGAAGCGAGAGATTGAAGAGCCAGATCGAGCGCGATCACGTCGGCCGGCTTCTGATCCGGAGCGTCCATTTCCTCGTTGAGTGTGATCTTCAATCCGCCCCCTCGTTTTTCGGCGTTTCGCCTTCTCGCGTCATCGATCAGGATGCGCCGCATGACGGTGGCCGCGATCGCGAAGAAGTGCGCGCGGTTTTGCCAAGGGAGGCGGTTATGGCCGATCAGCTTCAGATACGCTTCGTGCACCAGCGTCGTTGGTTGCATGGTGACATCCCGGCTCTCGCCCCCGATCCGGAGCTTGGCCATGCGAAGCAACTCGTCATAAACCAGCGGAGTGAGGCGGTCGAGGGCCGTGGCATCGCCCCTTTTCCATTCAACGAGGATTGCGGTGATGTCCGAATCCACCTGGTGCTCCCTCCCCAATCCCGGAAAATTGCCTCGGGTGAGATTCTATCACGCGGGATCGGCTAGGCCGTTCACTACTTTCAAAAAAAAGCAGCGAACAAATTCTTTGCGAGTGAGTGAATTCGCGCGCGCGTTCCGCCTTGCTTAGTGGAAGGGGAATTTACCATTGAAACGATCTGCAAACCGACTGATTATGGCGGGCTCCGCGCTCGCGTTCGTGGCATCGCTCGCGAATGCCGGCCAGGATCTCATCACCGTTAAGGATCTGAATCCTTTTACTCACGCTGTCCGCATTCCAACCGGCGCCGATCTCTCTTCGATCCGGTTCGAACAGGCGAAACTGGTCACGGTTCCGACCAGGGTCAGGCCTGTCGAAAATGCACGCTACTGCGGGGAACTGGCTTTCAGAGACCCCGGCGGCTCTTTGTACTGCCCTTACGCCGCATTTGAGGGCGCCACTCCAGCCTACGAAATCACGTATTCGTACGATGGTCCGGCCATGGCCTCGGATGAGTTCGGCGGAAAACACTTCACGTTCGTTGCATATTTTCGCCCCGAGGACTTCGGCGCGGCCACACGAAAAATGTTTCAAAAAAAGGCTGCCCGATCCGACCTCGCGGCGGTCTTCCATCTCACGACTTCCAGAGAACCCGAACGGCGAGTCGTGATCGACGAGGCCAATTCACGATTCTGTGAAGGAAACTATGTCGACGGAGCGTGGCAGCGGAAGGACACCCAGTGCAACGAAATCGTCAAGTATAAGACGGTTACCTCGCCCTCGGAACATGTGACCATCCGGATCGGCCTTTCCGGCATGGAGCAAGCTGTCACGGCGACCGCAGAGGCGAGCGGCCACCGGTAGCGAGGCCTTGAAAATGCCTGCGCCTACAGCGTGGGTTTCGCCCTAACCAAAACTCCGATTCGGAACCGTCACGATCAATGAAAGGCACACTATGATGAACAAGCCGCTGCTCACCCTTTCCATTGCGATGGCGCAGCTTTCCTCCGCGGTTGTGTCCGCGCAGACGGCCGCCAAAATCGACTTCGCCCGCGACGTTCAGCCCATCTTCCGGCAGAACTGCATCGGCTGCCACGGACCCACGCAACAACTGAGCGGCTTTCGTGTCGATCGCAAGAGCATTGTGCTTGGGCGGCGTGGCGTCGTCCCCGGTTCGAGCGAGAACAGCTTTCTCTTTCACCGCATCTCCAGTTCCGCCTACGGCACGCAGATGCCTCCCACAGGCGCTCTCAAGCCGGAACAGATCGCAACGTTGAAAGCCTGGATCGATCAGGGCGCTGAGTGGCCGGATTCACTCTCAAACGAAACCGAGCGGGCCCCGCTGAACGCCAAGGCTGTGGGGATTGCGGAAGGTCTTCGTGGCGGCGACTTTGCCGCCCTGGATAAAGAGATCGCGGCCGATCCGAAGTTCCTCAACGCCCACGGCCCCGAGGGGTCGACGCCCTTCATGTACGCGGTGGTTTACGGAACGGCCGACAGAATCGAGTCGCTCCTTCTAAAGGGCGCAGATCCCAACGCCCAAAACGACGCAGGCGCGAGCGCGCTGATGTGGGCCGCGACCGATCTTGCCAAAGCGCGCGTGCTGCTCCGCCACCAAGCCGATGTGAACGCGCGGTCAAACGACATGCGTACGCCTCTGATGGTTGCCGCCCGCAAACCCGGCAATGTGGCCGTCGTAAGGCTTCTTCTCGATAACGGCGCGAATCCCAACCCGAATGCGCATCCGCTTACGGAGTGCTCGCCCCTCACAGAGGCCGCGCTTTCCGGCGACCCGGCCATCGTCGAACTTCTCCTCTCGAAGGGCGCGGACGTGAAAGCCACCAAAGACGTTGCCATTTCCAATGCCGTCAATATGGGCTGCTCAAAGTGCCTCCGTCTTCTCGCCGCGCATCCGATTGATCGGGACGCCGCCTCGCTGGCACTCGCAGACATCGCTCAAATCGGCGACCTGGAGGCAGTGCGTCTCATGCTCGACCGCGGCGCCGACGTCAAGTTCTACGACCCGACCGGACGGACCGCGCTTATGAACGCCGCTGCCTCCGATCTCCTTCCGCTGGACGAAGTGAAGCTTCTTGTCGAGCGCGGCGCGGATGTGAATGCGATCGATCGCCACGATAAGGGCGGCGATACAGGACTCTCCGTACTTGATATCGCGAAACTGCATGGCGAAACTCCGATCGTCGACTTCCTCGTGAAATCCGGCGCAAAATCGGCGACGAACGCGGCCGCCACTCTTAGACCTCGTAGCGGGAATACTCTGGCAAGCGCCATTCAGACCAGCCTGCCGCTGATCCAGAAGGCGGACGCCAACTTCATTCCGAAGGCCGCTTGCGCTTCGTGCCACAACAACAGCTTCGCCGCCATGGCGGTCGGCTCTGCGCGCAAGGCCGGGTTCCAAGTCGACGAAAAGATTGCCCACGATCAGGTCAAAGCCAATGTGTTTGGTCTCGAGCAGCTTCGTGACGACCTGCGTCAGGGCTTCATAGGAGGACCCACCGAATACTTCGGCGTATTCGTAATTGCCGATATCCTGATAGGGCTCGATGCCGAACACTATAAGCCGGACCTGAATACCGATGCTGCGGCCATGTACATCCTCAACCGGCAGATGCCCGATGGCCACTGGCCATACCCCTCGGCGGACGGCCGCCCGCCAATTTGCTCGGATTACGTCGGACAAACCACGGTCGCCCTGCGCGCCCTGCAACTCTATGCGCCACAGATTGACAAGGCCGCCTATGCGCAGGCCATCGCCAAGGCGAACGCGTGGCTGGTAGCGGTCGCCTCGCGCGACAATCAGGACCGTCTCTATCGTGTGATGGGTCTTGTCTGGGCGGGCAACAAAGCGGAGGCTCAGAAAGCCCTGAAGGAACTGGTTGCACATCAGAAGGCGGATGGCGGCTGGTCCGATCTCGAGACGATGGAATCCAGCGCGTACACGACTGGGGAAGCGCTGGTCGCAATGCGGATTGCCGGGGTGCCTGCAGCCGACGCGGCGTTCAAGCGCGGAGTTGACTACCTGCTTCGGACCCAGCAGGAAGACGGGTCCTGGTACGTCAAGTCGAGAGCGATGACATTCCAGCCCTACTTCGAATCCGGCTTCCCGCACGGCTACGACCAGTGGATCTCAGCCGCCGGCTCCAGTTGGGCGGTCATGGCGTTGAGCCTCGCGAAGTAGTCGACATACGGTGTTTCGAGTAACTCGCGCGCACCTTCGGCGAATTGTTGGTCACTCGTACAAAGCTCTGATCCCGCAGCCCCCAGCGACCTCGCAATTGGCCCGAAACGGGGTTGGGGATGCGTCGCTGGGTTAGGACCGAGAAATCGGCCCACGGCGGCGAGGTTCCGGTTTGCGCAACCCGTACCACTCCCAAAAGGCTCCGGCTGTGGCCCTCCGGGGTGAGGCCCCGCATAAAACGAGACATGAGGGCCGGGATGGCCATTGGCCGCCATCCGCTGGCGGCGGTAACGCGCGCAGATGCTCCCCAGTCCTACCGGGGCAAAAAGTCCAGCAGGTGGTCCGGCACTCCCGTTAGTCGTAGATGTTGGTGTACCTCACGTCCGTGCGGCTTTCGTACGCCCGGAGATGCCGTTACGGCCAGGTGTCCTTGTGCGCAATCTCGTTCGGTAGAATTGCCTCCGAGAGATTCACCGGCCGGCCCTCGAATCAGTTATGCATTGTAACGGCCGTGCATTTTAGCGGTCGCGCTTAGTGAGCCGCGACCGCGAGGGAGCGGTGCCCTTGTCGTTCTGTTTCAGGAAAGGCACCACTCCCTCGCTCGCGGTCGTGGCTCAGTAGGAGCAACCGCAATTATTCACGCTTCCGAGGTGCGCAATGCCGAGTTCGGCCGAGCGGAATTCGACCTCAGAAAGCCAGCCGAACCCCGAGTTGCGCTGCGAACGGGATGCCGACTGTCGTTCCCGGCCCGAAGAAATCGCCCAACGCGCCCGCTGGCACGCGCAATTGGTTCAAGCTCGTAATGGCTTGGGTTTGACTGCACGCAGCATTCAGGCAAAAGGCGGTGGCGTTATTAAGATTATTGACCGGCGTGGGCAAAGCCGCGAGGTTGGTCACATAGTTCGCCCCGGGATTGTTCCTATTGAATAAGTTGAAGAACTCCACGAACGCGGTTACCTTCCAATGCTCGCGGAAAGAGAACGGCCGGCTGACGCGCAAATCGGTTTGGATATATGGCGTGCCGCGGAACTCATCCAAACTTGTCTGTACCCCGTTCACCACGGCACGATCGTCGATCGCATCGCCTAAACCATTTGCGTCCACTGGCGTCGTCATGGTGAAAGGGCGGGCGCTTTCGGCCTGGCTGAGGGCAGTCAGGTCGAAGCCGCCGGGAAGATGCAAGGTGCCGGCAATCACCAGGCGGTCGGTGACATTCTCTCCCGACGGTCCGTAATCGCCCTTGGCGAAAGCGTTCAAGGGATTGCAAACGCCGTTCACGTAGTCGAACAACTCCGCCAGCACGCAGCCCCAGGTTTCCGCGCTGGAGAGCGTGTAATTGACCACCAGGCTGAAACGCGACATATTCCCCTGCACATGAAGCATCATTCCGTCATAGCGCGATCGGTTATCGGAACGGAAAACCTGCACATTGGGAACGTACTGCTGCTGGGTGGCGACGTCGCCGGAGTACTGCGGGGTGAGCATGGTGTACCCTGCTTCATATTGATAGCGGCGGAACGCATGCACACCCTCTTCATGCACCCAACTCGCGCTCGCCATCCATTTCGAGTTGAACTGATGCTCCACTCCGGCGGTAGCGTGCGCGGCATACGGCGTCTTGTAAGCCGGATCGATGAGCGAGCCGGCGCCACCGTTGGCCGCGCCAGGCAGGCATCCGGGGCCGGTCAGCGACTGGCAAGGCATGGGAGGCTGGTTGACGGCCGCGAGCGCAGTGACCCACCCATTCTGCGCCAGGTCGTTGTAGTAGAGTCCGAAACCGGCGCGCAGCACGGTGGTACGGTCAGCGCCCATCGCATACGCCAGTCCCAGACGCGGGCCGAAAGCTTTGCGGTAGTCATGCGGCGCGCCCCAATTATCGAACCAGGGCACCTGCAGTGCTTTCAGTGTGAGCAGAGCCGGATTGTCCAGTTGCGAACGGTCCTCCGCCGTGAAAAGCCCGAAGGTGGTCTCATACCGTAAGCCGTAATTGAACGTAAGCCGCGAGCTCACGCGCCAGGAATCCTGGGCGTATAATCCAAGCCGCTGCACATTCTGCGTGAAACTGCCGTCGCTCGCCGGTGTGCTGGTGCAGGTAGTGCCTGGGGTGACCTGCAGTGCGGCGGTGGGCGTGCAAGTGAGGTCCACCGCAAACTGCTGCGGATTCTGCGCGTAATAGGCCGGGTCCTGGGCGAACACGGTCAGGTTCTCCGCGGTGCCGGAGAGCGCGCCGCTCATCACGGGCTCGTGAATGAAGTCCACGCCGAAACTGGTGGAGTGGCGGCCCGATGCGTGGGTGACGCTGTAACGGATCTGGTATTTCTCCTGATTCCGCAGGATGGGAAAGGCGGTGATGGGAGTGACGAACTGATTATCGCCCAACGTCTCGAAGCCCGAAATGGTCTGCGCGGTAGAACTGAACGGGAAAGCCAGCGCGAAACCCAGGTCGCCATTGCGCTGCTGGGTCATATGCAAATAGCTGGCGTCCAGGGTGAGGACGCCGACCCAGTTCGGATTGAAAATCACCTGCTGTCCGGCAACCAGGTTCATATAGTTGGAATGCCATGTGGTGCCGGTGTCGGGAAGGGTGCCCTGCTGGACGAACGAGTTATCGGTAGTGTAATTGTCATTGGCGGCCCGCAGGAACCACTGCGAGCGCTCGGATTGCGCCCAATCGAAACGCAGATCGCCCATGTAGTCGCGGAATGGGATGGAGACGTTGTTGGGAACCGCGATCGATGGTACGCCCGGAATCAGCCCCTGCGCAGCCAGTGAAGCCAAGGCGTTGAACTGAGTCAGGCTGGCCGGGCTGTAGGCAATGCTGGCATGCTCGTCGACCGCCTCGATACCGCCGAACACCCAGAACTTGTCTTTCACGACGGGTCCACCGAGGGTGCCGATGTAATTCTGCCGGGAGAACGGCTGCTTGGGAAGCGGCGCGGGATTCTCAATCGGGTAACGCGCATTGAGCGCCGCCGCGCGCTCGTAGAACGCGCCTCCACCATGCCAGTCGTTGGCGCCGCGCTTGGTGGTGATGACCACCGATCCGCCGACGGTACGCCCCGTTCCCGCGTCCTCCTGCGATGTTTGCACGGCAAATTCCTGAATTACGTCTGGCGAGAAGTTTTGCAGGAAGCCGCCGATGTAGTCGTCGGAGTTGTCGCCTCCGTCCACGGAAGTTACGTCGTTCAATCCGGAACTGCCTCCGAAAGAAACGGCGGTGATGCGGGCCTTGGTCGGGTCGGACGGCTCCACTGGTTCGGTTCCGGGAACCAGGTACGCAATGTTCGCGAAGCTGCGGGCCGCCAGGGGAATGGCGGCCAGGTCCTGCGCCATCACCGCTCCTCCTTGCACCGCGCTGGTGGTATCCATTAACTGCGTCGCGATGGAGGATGCTTGTGCTTCGACATTGACGGACTGCTGCGCCGCGGCGGGATGCATGGTCACGTCGATCTCGCGCTCGGTATGCACGGTGACCGTCACCGACGAGTCGGCGTCGCTGAAGCCCGCCGCCCGAACCGTCATCCGATAGGCCCCCGGCAGCAGGTCGGCGAAACGAAACTCTCCGCGGCTATCGGTAGTGGTCTGGCGATCGAGAGACGATGCGTCGGAGTGAAGCGCGACCGCCGCGGAAGGGACGCGCGCGCTGCTTATGTCGGTCACGGTTCCCACCAGGCTGCCACGAAAATCCTGTGCCGGCGAAACAAGCGTGATGACGAAAAGCCCCAGTATCGCGAACGCGAACTTCCGGGCAACGTAGCGCGCCCCGCAGTTTCCACCGCCATTTTCACACCTGGTCATGCCTGGCTATCCTCCACTAAGGTGTCGCGGGAAAGACTTGCAGGGTTGGGGCAGGGTACGTTCCTGGTCCAGAGAAAGAATCCCCCCTGAAGAACCGGGACAGCTTTAGCAAGAGTTTATCTCAGCAGCCGGAATACTACCAACGATCGTAGTGGGTGAACGAGCGACAAGGTAGAAGATCGAGTCAATTCAATCCTCGTGCTCAAGAATTGTGCGGCATTGGGCAAGATTGCCTGCATCCGGCTTTTATAGAGCCGCGCATAATACAGTGACTGTCCCCGGAGCCAAGAAGACCGCTTACTAACGATCATCGCGCGGAATTCGCGTTGGTATGGGGCAGATTCAACCGGTCCAGGATCGCGATCGCCTGCGGATCGCCGCGCAGTTCGTCGAACATGGGGTCGAGGCCGAGCGAGACCAGGTTGGGGTCATGCTCCTCCAGGGACTGTTCCAACCACCCCAGCGTTGCCTTGCGGTCGTGCAGTTCGAGGATTGCAAAGCATGCAATATGGTAGGCGGGAACAGCCGCAGAGCGCTGCCCGGCGATGAGGTTCTTGTAGGCGCCCTGCACATCGCCGCCGATGGCGCGGGCGAGGGCCTGGTCATATGGAACCGGGGACTCGAGTAGGAGAGGCTTAGCCACGTCCCACTTCCGTTGCGCCACGTAAATGCGGGCCTCCAGGTTGTCGAAAAACGCCGGGTAGGCCGAGCGAAAATGGCGCGCCAGGTCGAGAGCGTCATCATAGCGGCGCTCGTAGAAGAAGAGCTCTCCCAGCAGTCCGTGGGGAGCGACCCATGCCGGATCGAGCACCCGCGCCGTCTCGATCTCCTTCTGCGCCTCCGCAAAGCGGCGCAAAACTGTGAGTGTATATGCCCGGCGGAAGTGCGGCACCGGAGACCGCGGATCGAGGTCGATGGCGCGCTGGAGTTCGCCATCGGCTTCCTTCCACTTCCATTGCACCTGCCAGCTCAATGCGCGCGCCGCATGGGCATCGGCCAACTCCGGGTCGAGATCCACCGCGCGGATGGCCAACTCCACTCCTCTTTGCCCGGCCTCGCTCCACGGCATGACGTTGTTTTGCACGCCCACCAGGTAATTCGCGGCCGCGGCGGCATAGCCCGGCGCAAAACGCGGCTGCAAAGCAATCACGCGCTCAAACAGGCGTGAAGCTTCCCGCATCTGGTCGGGAAAGCGCGTGCGCGAGAGGGAGTATGCGCGCAGATACATCTCCGCCGCCTCGCCATTCGAAGGCAGGCTCGGGACCGGCACATCGGCCGACCCGCCCAGCGCTTGCGCAATTCCCGAGGCGGCGCTCTGCTGGACCAGCGGCAGGTCCGTCGCCACCGCCTGATAGGTCTTGGACCACATGTACTTGCCGGTTCTCGCATTAATCAGCGTAATGACCACCTGCACCTGGCCGCCGATGGGGCTCACGCTGCCGGAAACCACCGCGTCCGCCTGCAACTGGCGCGCGGCCTCCACGGGATTTTCCTGCCCGGCGACATGCTGGCCGGACGATGCCCTGGCCGCAACTTCAACGCCCCTAGCATGAATCAGCACGCCGATCAATCCGTCCCTCACGCCATCGGCGAAGTAGCCCAATTCCTGGTGCGGGCTGTTGTCGCGAAACGCCAACACCGCGACCGACGCGCTCGCCGTAGCGTGTGAACGACGAAGAGAATAGATCGTCACGGAAAGTACGATCGCCAGAAACACCGCCGCGGCCACGCTGAAGCGGCGCCTGCCGGGTCTCGCGCCGGAGGGCTCCCCCGCGGAATCGGATTTCACCTCGATGGGCCGCCCGAGCCGAAAGAGCGGGACATAGGCTCCCTTGGGAAGCTCGATCACCACCGGATCGTCGACGCCATCGCGCTGGTAGTACTCAGCCAGCTTCAGCCGCAGGCGGCGGGCTTCAAGCCGCACGATCGGATCGGTGCGCGGATCGAACGCGTCGGAGCGGTCGAAAACGCCAAGCGCAATGGTGTATTCCTTCAGTTCGCCCTCGCGCCCCGCAAGAGTGCGATCCGTCAGGAATCGAAGCAGGCGCACGCACTGCTCCGCCTTACGGAAGCCTGCCGATTCCGAGATTCGGGCCAGGGCCTGGGACACCGCCGCTTTGTCAGGCGCCCGTTGGGCCGGATTGCTTGGCACAACTCACAATTATGCACCATCCCGCACCTGTAGGAAGCGCGACAATGGAACCGTGAAGCGTTCCGGGTTCGCGGACCTGCCCCTGCATGGCGGCCGTGTGCCCGCCTGGCTTGCCGGCCGCATGACGCAGCTCGGCACGGCCATCGTCGAAAGCATCCTGCTGCACTACGGCCACGCGGCGTTTCTTTCCCGTCTCAGCGATCCGTACTGGTTTCAAGCGCTCGGTTCGGTGATGGGGATGGATTGGCATTCCTCGGGCATCACCACATCCGTCGTGGGCGCGCTCAAGCGCGGGCTCAATCCGCGCGCCGCGGAACTCGGATTGTACGTGTGCGGCGGACGCGGGAGGCACTCGCGCAATACGCCCGCCGAACTGCGCGCCGTCGCGGAAAAGAGCGGGTTGGATGGCGACGCGCTGGTGCGCACCAGCCGCCTCACGGCGAAAATCGACAACAACTGCATCGCCGACGGGTTCCAGATTTATCTCCACTCCTTCATCGTCGCGGCCAATGGCGAATGGTCGATCGTGCAGCAAGGGCTGAACGATCGATCGGGCCTGGCCCGCCGTTATCACTGGCATTCCGCCAACGTGCGCGATTTCGTGGCCGACCCCCATTACGGCATTGCCGGCGCGCACCAGGGCACCATCATGAACCTGGTGGATTCCCACGCTGCGCGCGCGCAGGAAGCGCTCGTGACCATGGCGCACGCCAATCCCGAAGCGACGCTGCGCGACGTTCGCCACCTGGAGATGCCGCGGCATCACGACGTGCGCGCCGAAGATGTCGACCTGAAGCGGCTGGGCGCGGTGCTGGCCGTGGCGTACGAGCGCGACCTGAAAAATTTCGCCGACCTGTTGCTGGTGGAGAATCTCGGCCCGCGCACGCTGCAGACCATGGCGATGATCGCCGAGGTGGTCCATGGGACGCCGGTGCGATTCTCCGATCCGGCGCGTTTTTCTTTCGCGCTCGGCGGCAAGGACGGCCATCCGTTCCCGGTGCCGCTGAAAACCTACGACGAATCGATCGCGCTGCTGCGCCGCTCGCTCGACCGGGCGAAGCTGGATGGCGGCGTCAAGATTGAAGGCTTTCGCCGCCTCGACCGGTTCGTGAAACTGGTGGAGCATCAAATGCAGCCGAAGGCGGATTTCGAAGCGGCGGTTCAGCACGAGCGCGCCCTTTCGCCATCCCTCGACGGCCGCACGGTGTCACGGCAGTTGAATCTCTGGGACTAAAGGCAATGCTGTTCAGCCTAGCTGCCTGGCGATGTCGAGAGCGACCACAATGATGTCCGCCCAGGGTGGAAATCCGCCCCATGCGTCGCAGCTCGGTTCCGATACCTTGACCTTCGACCTATCCAGAATGTATGCTCAACGGTAGAAGGTTGAGGTATCGATGCCGTCTCCGCGTTTCCCCATCCCGCAAGGCACGCTCGACATGCTGATTCTCCAAATCCTCTCGCTCGAACCCGCCCATGGGTACGGCATAGCGCAACGCCTGGAGCAGATCTCGTGTTCAGTGGTCCAGGTCAATCAAGGCTCGCTCTATCCAGCCCTCCACCGCCTGCAGCAGAAGGGCTGGCTGCGCGCCGGGTGGAAACAGTCGGAGACCGGTCGGGAGGCCAAGTTCTACTCCCTTACGGCCGCCGGTCGCCGCCAGCTTGCGGTCGAGAAGGATAGCTGGGCGCGCCTGTCCGGTGCAGTCAACCTGATCTTCGAGGAGGGCAGCCGATGATCCGGCTCTTCAACTGGTTCCGGCGCGGGTCGCTCGAGCGTGGACTCGACCGCGAGCTCCAATATCACTTCGATCGTCGCGTCGCCGACTTCACCGGCGCCGGCATCCCCGAGCCCGAGGCCCGCCGCCGCGTGGCGGTGGAACTCGGCCTCGCCCAAGTCCGCGAGGAAGTCCGCGATGTCTGGCTCACCCGCTGGCTACGCGATTTCCTTTACGACCTCCGCTACTCCGCCCGCTCGCTCCGTCACAGTCCCGGCTTTACCGCCGCCGTTCTGCTCTCGCTCGCCCTCGGCATCGGCGCCACCACCGCGATCTATTCCCTGGTCGATCAGGTGATCCTTCACGCGCTGCCCGTCCGCGAGCCCGGGCGCCTGGTTCTTGTGGATTGGAACGGCGACGACCAGATCACCTACGCCACCGGCTCGCTTAATCTGATGCCTTACCCCATCTGCCGCGACCTCCAGCAGCAGACCCGCTTTCTCGACGGTGTTCTCTGCCGCGCCGAAATCGAGGTCAACCTCGCAGCCGGCGGCGATCCCATGCCCGTCGCGGCCGAGATCGTCTCCGGTAGCTACTTTCCCGTGCTCGGCGTGAGCCCGGCGCTCGGCCGCGTCATCGAACCCGAAGACGATACCGCGCCCGGCGCGGGTCCGGTCGTGGTGCTTTCGTATGACTTCTGGCAGGCGCAGTTCGGCGGCGCTGCCGATATCGTCGGCCGCAAG
>Ga0181538_10001247_pt1 | contig 28978 bp, 23 predicted proteins | sample PEATcosm2014_Bin_40_FD_119773 | JGI IMG/M metagenome (GOLD analysis project Ga0181538, IMG submission 119773) | Peatland microbial communities from MTU Mesocosm Facility, Houghton, MI, USA - PEATcosm2014_Bin23_30_metaG | ecosystem: Environmental > Terrestrial > Soil > Wetlands > Peat | place... | reverse complement strand
CGGGTTGTGCTTCTGCAGAACTTTCGTGATCGCCGCCGTTAACGTGGTCTTGCCATGGTCAATGTGACCAATCGTGCCTACGTTGCAGTGCGGCTTGGTCCGTTCAAATTTTTCTTTCGCCATTTGCTCTTAGCTCCGTCGCTCATCTTCTGCGACTCATTCTTAATTTGTTTCCGCCTCTCAGCGGACAATCTAATTCGATCCACCCACAAACCTATCTCGATGCTGTCTTGCCCTGCGTCTTAGCGATAATCTCATCCGCCACGTGACGCGGGGCTTCTTCATAGCGCGCAAAATGCATCGAGTACTCGGCGCGTCCTTGCGTCGATGAACGCATATGCGTCGCGTACCCAAACATCTCCGCCAGCGGAACGATGGCCTTGATTACCTGCGAGCCGGCGCGATGCTCCATGCCTTCGATGCGTCCGCGACGCGAACTCAGGTCGCCCATGATTGTTCCCGCGTAATCTTCCGGCGTCACTACTTCGACCGCCATCACCGGCTCGAGAATCACCGGACTCGCCTTGCGCGCCGCTTCTTTAAAGGCCATCGAGCCGGCTATCTTGAATGCCATTTCGTTCGAATCGACATCGTGATAGCTGCCGTCGTAAAGCGTCGCCTTAATGTCGACCATCGGATAGCCGGCCAAAACGCCGCCCTCCATGGCCTCCTGCATGCCCTGGTCGATCGGCTTGATGTATTCCTTGGGCACCGTGCCGCCGACGATTTCGTTGATGAACTCGTAGCCCTTGCCGGGCTCGTTCGGATCGAGATAAATCTTCGCGTGTCCATATTGGCCGCGGCCACCAGTCTGGCGGATGTACTTGCCTTCCGCTTCCGCGTGCTTGCGAATGGTCTCGCGATACGCCACCTGCGGCTTGCCGACATTCGCCTCAACTTTATATTCGCGCATCATGCGGTCGACGATGATTTCGAGGTGCAACTCGCCCATGCCGCTGATGATGGTCTGCCCGCTGTCCGGGTCGGTATGAACCTTAAAAGTCGGGTCTTCCTGCGCCAGCCGCGCCAGCGCCATGCCCATCTTCTCCTGATCGGCCTTGGTCTTCGGTTCGACGGCCACCGAAATCACCGGCACCGCAAACACGATCGACTCAAGGGTAATCGGGTGCTTTTCCTCGCAAATCGTATCGCCCGTGCTGACGTTTCTGAGGCCGACAACCGCGCAGATATCTCCAGCAAGAATTTCCTGGATGTCTTCGCGCTTATTGGCGTGCATCTTGAGCAGGCGGCCAATCCGCTCGTGCTTCTGCGTACGCGAGTTCATCACCGACTCGCCCGACTTCAACTGTCCCGAATACACTCGGATAAACGTCAACTGGCCGACAAACGGGTCGGCCATGATCTTGAAGGCCAGCGCTGAGAACGGTTCCTTGTCGTCGGCTTTGCGCGTGATCGTCTTCCCCGTATCAGGATCGAGGCCATGCGTTTCTTTGGTGTCGAGCGGCGAAGGAAGATAATCGACCACCGCATCGAGCAACGGCTGCACACCTTTATTCTTGAACGCCGTTCCCACCACTACCGGGAACAGTTTTAGCCCGATCGTGGACTTACGCAGCGACGCCTTGAGTTCGTCCTCCGAAATCGCTTCACCTTCGAGAAACTTGTGCAGGATGTCGTCATCGTTCTCGGCGACGGTTTCGACCAGCTGGGTATGAAACGCCTCGGCCTTTTTCTGCAGGTCGGCGGGAATGTCGCCGACCACGTACTCCGCGCCGATCGTTTCGTCCTGCCAGATGATGGACTTCATGGCGACCAGGTCGACTACGCCGCGAAACTTGTCTTCTTGTCCAATCGGAATCTGAATCGCGACTGGCTTGGCGTTGAGGCGCTTGCGGAGAGTATCGACGGCATGCTCGAAATCCGCACCCATCTTGTCGATCTTATTAATGAAACAAATTCGCGGAACGCCGTATTTGTCGGCCTGTCGCCAAACTTTCTCCGACTGCGGCTGGACGCCATGCACGGCGTCAAACACAGCGACGGCGCCGTCGAGCACGCGCAGCGAGCGTTCCACCTCGGCGGTAAAGTCGACGTGGCCGGGCGTATCGATAATGTTGATGCGGATGTCGCGCCAGGTGCAGGTCGTAGCGGCAGAGGTAATCGTGATGCCGCGCTCCTGCTCCTGCTCCATCCAGTCCATGATGGCCGTGCCTTCATGCACCTCGCCGATGCGGTGCGTCTTTCCCGTGTAAAACAGGATGCGCTCCGTCGTCGTGGTCTTCCCGGCATCGATGTGGGCCATGATGCCGATGTTCCTGCAACGCTCTAATAGGACTGTTCTGGGCACGGCTTCTAACTCTTTCTGGGGGCTCCGAAATTAATCTTTCGTCGTTCGCTTTTCGCTCTTCGCTTTTCGCAAATCGACGCCGTTCTTACGCCAATAGCGAACAGCGTACGACGAACAGCGCTTCTACCACCGGTAATGCGCGAACGCCTTATTCGCTTCCGCCATGCGATGCACGTCTTCTTTCTTCTTGATGGCGGCGCCTTTGCCGTTCGAGGCATCGAGCAACTCGTTCGTCAACTTCTCGATCATTCCCTTTTCGCCGCGGCCACGCGCATAGCTCACGATCCAGCGGATGGCCAGCGACGTCCTGCGGTCGGGAGCGACTTCGATCGGCACCTGATAGTTCGCACCACCCACGCGCCGCGTCTTCACTTCCAGCAAGGGCTTGGCGTTCTCGACCGCCTTGGTGAACAGCTTCAGGGCTTCGTCGCCACCTTTTTCCTGCAACTTCTCGAGCGACTTATAAAAAATGCCCTCGGCCGTCGACTTCTTTCCCTGCCACATCATCGAGTTGATGAACTTCGTCACCAGATCCGATCCATATACCGGATCGGCCTCGGTCGTCCGCTTGGCGATATGTCCTTTACGAGGCATTCAGCTTTAGCTCCTGGCTCTCTGCATTCAGTTCGAGCCTGCAGACGCGGCAACTGGCGTCTCTATCATTTTCCCTACATTCTTTCTTACTAAGCCTTCTTCGCGCGCTTTGTGCCGTACTTCGAGCGCCCCTGGTTACGGCCCGCGACGCCGGTCGCGTCGAGGGTTCCGCGCACCACGTGATAACGCACGCCCGGCAGGTCCTTTACCCGGCCCCCGCGGATCAGCACAATCGAGTGCTCCTGCAGGTTGTGGCCAACGCCTGGGATATACGTCGTCACTTCGATTCCATTGGTCAGGCGAACTCGCGCCACTTTGCGCAGCGCCGAGTTTGGCTTCTTCGGCGTCTGGGTATACACGCGCGTGCAAACTCCGCGCTTCTGCGGACACGATTGCAGAGCGGGACTCGCAGTCTTATACCGGGTCCGCTCGCGGCCGAATTTCACCAGCTGATTAAAAGTAGGCACTCTCGCCACTCCCAGACGCGGTAAGCCGCGTCTCTGCCACACATTTCCCTCAACACACACATCCCGTAGACGGGGATTGCCCGGTCTCAGGTCTGGCACAGGCTGTCGCGCCCAGCCATACTCTCCCGCGCCGCATCACTAATGGCGGTGAGAATTCGTTCGGTTTCCCGATCAGACTAAATCGCCGACGACGGTGACGCCACGCCTCCCCTCGATTCAGGTTCGGAGGCGTTCCGTTTCGTCTGCTCCCCCTGCATAGTCTCGCGTGACTCCCAGACTTCATACCCGGGCGCAGAGGTTTTCGCAGGATGTTTCAGCGAGGGCGTCCCCGGTCGCAACTCCAACCGGGCACGTATTTCTTCACAGCTCAGCCAAGGTTTTCCCGGCGCCTGTCGCTCACGCAGGTTGCGCATCCAACAGGACTGCCGTACACAGGCAAGCCAGACTTAACTCGCGGAACTGTTTGATAATAACAAGTAGGTTGCACATCGTCAACCACTCTTCGACGCATCGAAGAAAGAGCAGGTTTCAAGGTTTCGAAGTCCTGGAACTCATAGTTTCAAGGTTTCAAAGCCGAAGCCCGTAGCTCGCAGCGGGGCTTAAACTACGAGCCAGAGCCGCTTGAGACCTGGGACCTTTGAAACCTCGGAAACTGGCACTTTTTAAAACTTTGGAACGCTGAAACCTTGAAACCTTGCACCTTACCTTCTACACTGACAGTTTTCCGTCCCACAACATTAATCTCGCGCCTGGAAAACGGGCGCGAGGAGGGTTCATGCATCGTTGCGGTTCCGGTTTTCTTCTTACGTTGACCGTCACCTTTATCCTCGCCCTCGCCGGTTGCCTCGGCAAGAGCAGCAGCAACCCCGGTAACGGAGGCGTAACGAGCGTTACGCTGAACCCGAGCGAGAACATCTCCATCGAGGTCGGTGGCACTCAGGTTTTTAGCGCCACCGGCAGAAATGCCACCGGCGGCACCGTCCTCGGCGTCAATATTCAATTTGTTGTGGGAGTTCCACAGGGTGTGACCACCGCCGCACCACTCTCGGTCTTCAGTAATGGGTCGGGCAGTGGGTCTGCCTGCGCCGGCACCTGGGACCCTACCGCCACCATTTGTAGTCCCGGCACTTCCGGCATCGCCACCGTGCAGGCTGTCATCAACGGCATCTACAGCGCCCCCACTTTCGTCTACGTCCACCAGCATATCGACAGCGTTCAAGTCAGCCCCCTCACAGCCCTGGGCCCGCCGCAATACGAGTGCTTCTCGCAGGGTCAAACCTGGGGCTACCAGGCGATCGCCTACAGCCAAATTGGTGGACAGAACGTGGACATCTCCAACACCGTCGGCCCCATAAGCTGGTCGTCCAGCAATGCCGGGGTTGTCACTGCAACTCCCGTCGTGTCTCCAAGTCAGCCCAACGTGCTCAACCAGGTTCAGGTCACCGCCAAGGCTCCAGGCATCACTCAGCTTTTTGCCACGGTCTCTGGGACCACCAGCAACCCCTATCCATATGCGACTTGCCTGATTAAGGCTATCTACCTCCAGATCGGAGGCCAGGGTGAGGCAGGAAATTCGATTACGGTAGACAACGGCGCGGCCGTGTCCATTACGGCTACCGCAGTCGATACCCTTTACGGCATCGCCAATACCACCCCCCTGCCCAGTCCGCCCCTCACTTGGAGCACGACCAATCCAGAGGTTGCAGCGTTCTCCAGCACCACCAACAGTACGGGAAGCAACAATGCTACCGCCCGCAACAACCTCGGCGGCGCCACCCTCACCGCTTCATGCACTCCCCCAACCTGCAATATCGGGCTACCAGGCGTGACGCCATCTGGAGCAATTGTCCCCAGTCTCCCGATCTATGCCAGCGACGGAGTGCTGCCGAATGGAACGAACGGATATGGCACGATTTCCGTTGACGTGACCTCCACCACCAAGGTGCCGACCTACACCGCCTGGGCCGCGACCACCGGTTGCCAGGATGCCCCCGGCTGCACCAGTGCGCTGTTCTCGATGGCCCCTGGAGTCGTCCCCATCGGGTCCATCGTCAACCTGCCCCGCACTCCCAATTCCATGATGTTTAACCATGTGTCGTCGGCGCGCGTCTACCTCGGCAGCGATCAGGGACTGATGTACGTAGATGTCACCGGTGCCAGACCACAGGCTGCCATGGTCTCCGTCTCTTCGACACCCTGCAACGTTTCCTTGTGCGGCAAAGTGCTGACCATTTCAAACGATGGCAAACTGGTGGTCGTCTCCGATACCGTTTCCACCCCTAGCCAGGTCTACATTTACAACGGCAGCAGCACCACCACCAGCACCGCCCCTGTCGACCTCATCCTGTCTAACGCTGGTGAAACCGCCACTGCCGCCGCTTTCTCTCCCGATCAGCTGAAAATCTTCATTCTCACTAACCTGGGTAATATGTACATCTACTCCACCGTCGACGCTCTCACTTCGGTTTCGACCTTTGCACCGGGAACTGACGTCGAATTTTCGGCGGATGGCAGCTTCGCCTATGTGGCGGGAGCACCCGCCAGTTCGGGAGCGCCCGCAAATGCGGTGTCTGCCTTCTCGACCTGTTCCCTGCCTGGTGTTGGAAGCGTGGACATACCCAATGGAAGTGTCGCAACGACGAGTACACCGTTGAAAATCTTCCCCTCGCCGATCGTTCAGGCTGGCCCGCTGGGGTTAACGCAGGACATACTCGCACTGGAACCCGCACTCGACCCACCGATCATTGAGACATTGCAGGCGGAGTTCACGCAGGATCCGATACCGTACCAGACTCCGCTCAAGTTCACCTGCAATCCTCCTACGATGCAGAGCTTCACCAAGAGCCTACCCTTCAACCTCGGCCAGAGCCCCTTCACGCCGGTCTATTCCCAGCTCCTGGCCGACGGCACCGAGCTCATCATCGTCGCCCGTCACCTCGCCGCCGTGCTCCTCTTCAACGTAGGCAATGGGACCACCACCTCCGTTCCTCTTGTCGGCAACACCGACCCACTCGCCGCTGTGGCATCCACCGACGGAAGCCAGGTCTATGTCGCCGCCTGCGATCAGTACAACGGAACAACCTGTGCCGCCGGATCTGTGCACATCGTCTGCACAACTTCCTGCAGCACCGGTCAGGGCGACTACCAGCAGGTCCCCTATGTCAATATCAACGAAGACAACAACCCCAACATGTGCAACAGTCAAGGCGGCACGGCGCCGCTCTGCCTCCCCAACCTCATCGCCATCCGCCCGCAGTGATGGAGAGCAACGCCAGAGCCTGTTCATGCCGGATCTAGAAACTGAGTCAGCCGTTGCTTCACATCCGGCCACTCCGCCGCCACAATCGAGAAGCGCACCGAGTCGCGGGCGATGAAGTCGGCGGCCATCCGATGGGCGCGGAGAATCCCTTCGAACTTTCCGCCGATGCGTTCGAGCGCAGCGCGTGAACGCTGGTTGCGCGCGTCCGTGTGAAAGCAGACACGGAGCACCTGCCACGTCTCGAAGGCATGCGCCAGCATGAGCAGCTTGGCCTCGGTATTGGCTGGCGTTCGGATGGCCAAGCTGGCCAGCCAGGTGTAGCCGATCTCACAGGCGTCGGGGACGCTCCTGCCGTACCGCGTGTGGCCCGGTGGCCAAGACCATCGCTCCAGGTTAAAGAATCGTGTAGAGCCGATGACGACACCGTCATCCACGCGAGTAGTTGCGAACGGGACCGCGCTGCCCTCGTCCCGCCAGGCCAGGGCGGTCTCAAGGTAGCGGATGGCCTCCGCCTTGCCCTGCGGGATGGGACTCCACTGGTATAGAGAGGGGTCGGCCGCTGCGGCCGCTACCAGGCCATCAACGTGGCGGTGGTCAAGCGGTTCGAGACGAACGTGCCTGCCGGACAGCACCAGAGCTTCTGTTTTCATGGCAGCCAGTATGCGATGAGTCGCTGCACGGCCGCAATGGAACCCATGACAGTCGCAACTGGAAAAGTCGGAAACCTGTGGCCGGGCCGTTACATAGTTGGCCGAGAGAAAAATGGGGGCGAGTGAGGATCGCCCCCGGGTAATGTTTAGGCTGCGGATTCCTTCGATCTACGAGACCGAGTGGATGCAGAGGCGTGTATGGAAGGAGTTCCGGTCAGCGCTGCCTCTAAAGGGACGCCGTCGGGAGTGCCGAGTCCAGTGCAGGCATCCCATCCCGGACCTGCGTTGAAGGCACCGTTATTGCCTTCGGTTACGTCGTGGAATCCGGAGGCTTCGACGGCTTGCGCATAGATTAACGGATTCAGGAAACCGATCGATTTCCCCATCTGTTGATTCATGCGCGCCACCAGCGCTGCCCATAAAGGCGCAACCGCGCTGGTTCCACCGAAGACAGCACTCTCTCCGTCGACCAGAATGTTATAGCCGGTGTTGGGATCGGCATCGCCGGAGACGTCGGGCACGCCTCGACCGCCACCTTGAACGGTTGGCGACGGAACGTCGAAGCCATCCTGCCAGGTCGGAAGAGGGAATACGTCGCTTACCCCGCCGCCACCTGCTCCTCCGCTCGGCTGGTCGTTCCAGACTGTTTCGTTGACAATTTTTCCGTTCGAAGCTTGGAGTGTGGTGCCACCGCAGCCGAGTACGAACGGATCGGAAGCCGGGAAATCAACGTGGTTGTTGCCGTCGTTGACTCCGTCGGAGGAGCCATTGTCACCGGAGGCGACGCAGACGGTTACACCCATCGCCGCTGCGGCTTGAAAGGCGTCGTCGAAGTTGGTCATCGCCTGAGAGGTCCAATTCGACTCTGCGGAGCCCCAGCTTATGGAAATGGCTGAGGGTTGATTGGTGCTGTCGTGGACGGCGGTGGTGATGGCGTCCAGAAAGCCCTGGTCGGTGTTCGGGGCAAAATAGACCGCGATCTTCGCGGCAGGAGCAATCGCGCCCGCCACTTCGATGTCGAGCATCACTTCGCCATCGGCGCTGTCTGGAGTGCTGGGGCTATTGGTGCCTCCATCGACGGACACGGAGATCACTTGCGGCTCGTTGAGGTTGAGTGAGCTGAAATAGTTGCTCAGGTCATCGAGCTGAAAGCCGCCGCCTAACTCGATGAGGCCAATACACTGACCGGTTCCGTCTCCCGGCGGGTAGTCGTAGAGTTGCGCCACTTCATTAGGATCATGCGAGGCGATGGCCGTGTGGGCCTTAAGTTTGCCGGCTGGCTGCGGCAAGCGCCTGAAATGCGGTTCCGCCTGCGGCCGGTTATCGAGACCGAACACACCCTTGATGATGTCCGCATAATCGGCCGGCACGCTGATGGCGCCGACACGGCCGCGGAAATTTCCCTTGGGATGGCTGTATTCTTTGAGCTCGACGTTGAAGGCTTTTTGGAGATTGCTTACGGTTCCAGACAGCATTACGGTCCGACGAGCGAGTTCGGTGCCGGTTTCATGCACCTTGAGACCGAATTCCTGGGCGAACTTCTTGATTTGGTTGACATCGGCAGGATCGGCGCCGTGAGCATTTTCGTACTCGGCGCGCGACATGTGCTTGAAACCCGGCTTTTCGAGGGCACTCCTTAACTCTCTGTGCTTGGCCTCTGATTTTGGGCGGAGTCGGATGGAGACCTCAATGGTTTGGTCCGGATGCGAATTGCGGATCAGGCGGGCACCACGGACGGGCTGACGTTCACTGCCTGAAATTACGGTGAGTTTTCCAGAGGATGTCACGGTTGCTCCTTCGTTTCGGGGGAACAGAGCGGCCGGGAACTAATCGCGACTGGGAGTCGCACAGGTTGGGAAGTCCAGAGTCGTCCCGCCGTTCAGATGGGTCCCGAAACGTGTTGAGCATATCAAGAAAACGGGAACTATCTCAATACCGACTCGACCAAATATTTCAGGATGTCATGGGTGACGCTTCCCGATTTGGAACTCATCGCACGCTGGCTACGAGTTGCTCTGCAGCGATCTTGGGCGGAGGAGAAAGTAGAGGACGGTCAAGGCGATCAGGAACGTCAGTCCGACGATCAGGTTGATACGTGAGTCCCACCATGTTTTGGCAGTGGATGCCAGGACCACGACCAGGCCGATGACGGAGCCCCATTTGCCGAGCGGCGAGCGCGCAGGAATCTCGGCGGCTTGAGCATCGGAAAGCCGGCGGCGGAAGTTGATGTGGGCGGCGAGTGAGACGATCCAGGAGAGCATCATGCCGAAGAAGGCGCCGCGGAGAATGTATTCGAAGGCTTTGGCGGGGGCCCAGCGTTCGAGCACCAGGGCAACGACGATTCCATAGGAGGAAACGAGCAGGGCCAGGGTCGGAGTGCCTTTTGTGCTGAGGCGGCCTAGGGCGCCTGGTGCCCATCCAGTGCGGGCTAGCGAGAAGAGCATGCGGGAAGAGATGTAGAGGGCGGCGTTGGCTCCTGATAGAGCGGCGGTCAGGACAACGAAATTCATGAAGTGAGCGGCGCCGGGGAGACTGACGGAGCGGAAGACGGTGACGAACGGGCTTTCGGTGACGCCGGCGCGGTTCCAGGGCATGACCCCGACCAGAATGACGATAGCTCCGAGGTAAACCAGGGCCAGGGTCAGAAAAATCATGTGCGCAGCGCGGCCGACCGCCGTGGCGGAGGTCGATTCTCCGGAGGCTACAGCTACGAATTCCACGCCTCCGAAGGTGTAAATGGCGAAGGTGATGGCGAGGAGCGGAGCGGCCGGTCCGAGGGGAAAGAATCCGCCATGGTTCGTGTAATGCGGAACGGCGCGTCCGGTGAGGAGCAGGGCGGCACCGAGCATGATGAAGAGGGCGATGACGGCGACCTTGATCATGGCAAACCAGAATTCGAAGCGTCCGTAGCTGTGGACAGCGAGGAAGTTGATAAAGAGAAGAAAGGCGGAAAAGGCGAAGACCCAGACGATGGCGGGGACGCTCGGAAACCACAGTTGCATGTAGGTGGCGGAGGCAACCATCTCGGCTCCGATGGAGACGGCGATGGCGAGCCAGTATCCGGCGCGGGAAATGAATCCGGCCCAGTGGTTCAGGTAGAGGTCTCCATAGACGCCGAAGGAGCCGGCGGCGGGATGAGTGCTGGCGAGCTCGCCGAGGGCAAGCGCAACGGTCCAACTGATGAACGCAGCGAGGACGAAAGTGAGAATAACGGCAGGGCCGGCGAGTTCGATGGCAGCGGCCGTGCCAAGTAGGAGTCCGGTGCCGATGGAGCCGCCGACGGCAACCATGGTCATCTGTCCGGCGGTGAGTTGGTGGCGGAGGCCGGACTCTGGGTTTGGAGTGGGCATGAGGGCTCGTATTCGTATATCAGAAGCGGAGCGTAAGTGGCGGGGAAAAGGGAAAGAGCGAGCCACGCTCCGCTCGGCTTGGACAGGGCAAAGCCCCTCCCACACGAACGTCTCCGCACGGGCCTCGGCTAGATTGTTCCGGTCGAAGTGGCTGGAGCCGGTTCTGTGAAATTCAGTTCAGGTAAGGTGGATGCGGCGTGGGCGGCGACGACGCGATCGCGGCCCGCGCGCTTGGCCTCGTAGAGAGCATCGTCGGCGAACTTGAGGAGGAGATCGACGCGATCGGTAGTTTCATCGAAAGCAGCGACGCCGATCGAAACGGTAAGGGCATCCGCAGGGTGCTGGCCGAGCTGCGCGCCGTATTGCTTGATGCGTTTGCGGATTTCCTCCGCGCGCACGGTTGCCTGGCGCAGAGAGCACTCGGGGAGGATGAGGGTAAATTCTTCGCCGCCGTAGCGGCAGGCAATATCTTCGGCGCGGACCGAGCGCAGAAGCGCTTCGCCGACAGCGGCTAAGGCCTGGTCGCCGGCGGAGTGCCCTAAGTTGTCGTTGTAGCGTTTGAAGTGATCGAGATCGAGCATCATGACGGCGAGGGGACGGTGTTTGCGGCGAGCGGAGTGGAGCTCGCGATCGAGGAACTCCTGCATGTAACGGCGGTTGTAAAGGCCGGTGACCGGGTCGCGCACGGCCTGCAGGCGGAGAGATTCACGGAGACCAAGGTTGGCAAGGGCGAGAGCGATGTGTTCGGCGACGGTGGCGGCGAGGTGGCAACGGCGCGCAAAGGCGTTCGAGTCAACCTCCGGGTCGGGAACGGGGTGCGGGGGATCGTCGTCCTGGACGGAGAGCGTTCCAATGGCGTCGCCGTTGGCGATGAGAGGAAAGCACAGTGAGGGACCCTCCCCGAGCAGGTGCGAGCAACGCGGGTCGGAGCGTCCACCGGGATGAGCATGGATGCACCCGCGGCGCAGAGCCCAGCACTCCTCGGGCGCGAAGATCTGATCCGCGGTACAGATGCCCCATTTGGCGACGGACTCGACGCGGTTCTTGGAGGAGCTAAGCAGCGCGATGCAGCCGGAAGCGCTGGGAAACAGACGACGCAAGCGCTCCGGGATGAGGCGAAAAACCTCGTTTCGGGAAGTGCAGGCCTGAAGGAGACTCCCGAGTTCGCTGATCTGGGTGATTTCGGCCGTTTGGCGGCGGGAATCGGCGAGCAGGCGACCGACCTCCTGGTGGGAGGCGGTCAGTTGGTTTTGCGCTTTTCTGCGCTGAGCGATTTCCTGTTGCTGGTGGAACTGGGTCAGGGCCAACCGAAACGTGAAGGCGAGGAGTGATGCGGCGATCGCCACGTCTGCCAGAGCTGCTCCGTATGCCTGTTTCCAGCGCTCCATCAGCAAATTGATGCAGACGAGCATTGCGACCAAGGCCAGGTTGGTGCCGAGGAAGCTGACGAAATTCGACGGCTCCAATGCGGATTGGGGCTCGACAGAAGGAGCCCAAGTGAGGGCGATGAGGGCGGCGGCAGCCTGAGGAACGGCCCAGCCCAAGTCGAACCATGCGGCGGCGGAAGGGGAACGGTGGATGTAGACCCAATCGCCGACGAAGGTTGCAACCGCGCACACCAGCAGGAAGAGCGCTAAGCGGAGTAGCAGATTGCGAGTGCTGGCGACGCGGGCGCACTGCAGGCGCACCAGGGCGGCGGTGAGAAGAAGCAAGCTCTGCGCGTCGCTGATGCTGATATTGCGCAGGAGCGCATCGGCGGGCATCATCTGCCGCACCGGGAGAAAGAAGAAGGTGGAGTAGATGAGGCCAACGACGATGGCGACCTGAAAGAGATCGAGAAAGATTTCCGACTTGACCCGGGCGCGGCGATACGCCTCCGGAAGGAAAAGCATCATCAGAATGGGTGCGCCATAAAGGCAGTAGAGCAGAGCCCGGGTGGATTCGGACACGATGGATTGGTCGAAGAGGGTGTCGTAGGTCTGGAGGGTTGTGGGAACAAGTAGGACCATTAGGACGGCGGCGAAAAGAAACCAGAACAGAGCAGTAATGCCATGCGCGCGACGGAATGCAATCCAAGTGCAAACGATGGCGAGGAGACCATCGAGGACGATGATGGATTCGGAAAGGCCGCAGCCGTGCCGTCCGGTTCCAAGCACGAGGAAACCCAGCGCCTGGGCGGCTATCAGGACAGCGAAGAGAAGGCCAAGGAACCAACGTTCGCGGCCACTCGCGAATTTGCGCAGGCGGGAACTGCGGTGCAGGTCGAATTTGACTGTCGCAATCATCAGTTGTGCGGAGACACTGAATCCCCTCACTGGTTGAAATCGGCGAGGTTAGTGGAAAACTCCAGTCTGGTTGTGTCTTCAGCAGGCTGTGGTTGCCGGATCGGGGATGAAACTGAGAGCATGACTTTCGTAATCGCAGGGCCGGGGAACCGCGTTGCTGGCGCCGGGGGCGAATCCTAGAATCAACGAGGAGTTCTCTCTCGCAAGACCGCCCATGCCGGAAAACCCTAATCGTGCCGAAATCGCCCGCCGCGTAGAAAAGGCGGAGAAGCTCTTACAAAAGGGAAAGACGGCCGACGCCCTGGCGGAGTACCTGCAAATCCTGGAAAGCGATCCGCAAAACGACAATGTGCGGCAGATGACGGCGGACCTGTGTCTCTCTCTAAATAGAGGAGCCCAGGCGGTGCGGTTGCTGGGGGACTTGTTTGAGCGGCAGGTAGCGGCGGCGGATGCGACACGAGCGAGCCTGACTTACAAGAAGCTGGCGCGGTATGCCACTCCCACGTGGGAACAGAAAGTGCGCTTCGGACAGCTTCTGGAGCATTCGAACAAGAAGCTGGCCATCGGAACCTATGAAAATGCGCTGGAAGATTTGCAGCGCCAGGGGCGGAAGGAAGAGGCGTTGCTGGTGTTGCGGCGGATTGTGAGTCTGGAGCCGTCGCAACCCAACCATCGGCGAGTGGCGGAATTGTCGGCGGATCTTGGCGAGCACGTGATGGCGTCGTACTCATTCTTGCAAATGGCCGAACTGGCGGAAACCTCGGGGGGAAACGGCAGCCCATGGTTCGAGCGGGCGTACACGGAGAATCCGGCGGATTCGAAGATCGCCATGGCCTATGGCAAGAGCCTGCTGTCGCGGGGCGAGACGGGGGCGGCGATTTTTATTTTCGAGCCACTGGTGCATGCCGGAGATGCATCGCTGGAGCTACTCGACCTCTATGCGCAGGCGCTGGTGCTAGCCGGGCGGTGCGCGGATAGCGAGCCGCTGATCTGGCAGCTTTTTGAGAATAACCCGGGGCGCATGCACCAGGTGGTGAACCTGATCGGAAAGATGATCGATTCCGAACTGGATGCGGAGGCGGTAGCGCTGGCACGGAAACTGGAAGCTTTCCAGCGGCGGCGTGGCGAACGGCGAGGGTTCATCGCCACCATGCAGGAACTACTGGCATCGCACCGTCCGTCGGCGGAAATGCTGGAATTCCTGGCGGAGCTGTTCAACGCTTCGAACCGTGAAACGGACTACGCTCAGGCGCTGCTGAAGCTGTTCGATCTGTATTGCGCGAAGCACGATTACCAGAAAGCGGGTGAGTGTCTGGACCGGGCGGCGGAGGTGGACCCGTACGAGCCGGGACATCAGAAGCGGCTGGAGGCGCTGCAGGGCAAGATCAACGATCAGCGTTTTAAGCTGATCGCATCGCGGTTCACGACGGTCAAAAAGGAAGAAGAACAAGAGCAGGCAGCCAAGATCCAGGAACCGACGTTGGGAGCGGCCGCGTTGCAGGATTTGATGCTGCAAGCGGAGATTCTGGTGCAGTACGGGATGCGCTCGAAGGCCATGGAGCGGTTGCAGCGCATCCAGGAACTGTTTCCGCGTGAGGAAGAGCACAATCAGGAGCTGCAGAGACTGTATATCGCGGCCGGCATCGAACCGCGGTACGCGAAGTCGGCGGCGCCAGTTGTGCCGCCTGCGCCGCCGGCAGCGACGACGACTGGCGATCACCCAGCGCTGGCCGCCGCAAGACCGGCGCCGAGCGATGCGGCCGAGGTCAGCAGTCTGGCGAAAGTGGCTGAAATTACGCGCAAGCTTTACCAGCAGGGGAACGCGGAAGGAGTTTTGAAAACCGCGGCGAACGAAATCGGCGCGAACTGGCGGACGGCGCGCTGCATTGCGGCCTTGCGCAAACCCGGTCTCCCGCCCTCGAGCGTGCAGGATTATCACATGGAGGGTCTGAACCCGGTAAGTTCGGCAGCGCTGGTCAGCCTGGTGGAAACGCTGCAGGATCTGACGGTGGCGCGAGGCATCGTGACGATCGGTAATGCGCGCAGCGCTCCCGAGTTGATGGAGGCGAGCAGCGCGGTCGAGGAGTTGCAGATCGAATCGCTGCTGGCGATACCGCTGACTGAAGGCAACGACCAAATCGGTGTGCTGATCCTGGCCCAGAATACGGGCCGGGTGTGGCAAGCAACGGAAGTGCTGGTGATCCGGACGTTGAGCGACCAGGTGTTGATCGCGCTCAACAACGCCGGGTTGCGGCGGCTGGTGAAAAATCTTTCCGTGACGGACGAGAAATCGGGCCTGATGAAGCGGGCTTCGTATCTGGACCTTCTGCAGGCGGAAACCCGGCGCGGGTTGCAGCAAGGGACGGCGGTAACCGTGGCGCTGATGCAGTTTGGACGGCGCAGCGCGCTGATCAAGGAATATGGCGAACCGGCAGTGACGGCAGTGATGGAGCAGGTCGGGCAGCTGTTTGCAGCCAACACTCGGACGAACGATCTGGCGTTCCGCTACGAGGCGACAACCGTCGCTCTTGTGCTCGGCGATACGGGCGAAAAAGAAGCGCTGCTGGCGGTAGAGAAATTGCGGCGGTTGATGGCGGAAGTGCGCTTCCCGGGCAAAGACCAGGGAGTCGAGTTCAGCGCTGGCCTGGCGCAGGCGGTGATGATGCAGCATTTCGATCCGGTGGATATTGTGACCGAAGTGGCCAACCGCGCCGATCACGCTCTGGAGTTGGCAATGTCCCAGGGTCCGGGGAGCATTGTGAGTCAGGCGCCGCAGTTCGCAGCATCGGCGGCGGTGGCGTAGCATCCAAAGGCTTTAACCGCGGAGGACGCCCGCGCAGAGAAGAATCATGGCGGACTTCTTCCTTATCCCTCCGTACTTCTTCAAGACAGTCAAAGCCAAACTGTTTAGCAAATAGCGAACGACTAACGACCGACCACTAACGACGGGCGACCAGCGACCGCCCTCCTGCTAAACTCACAAGCAATCATGTTGAAACCTGGAGACATCGCCATTGTCAGCGGGGCGCGCACGCCCTTTGGACGCTATTGCGGAAAAATCAAAGATTACACGGCGCAGGAACTGGGCGCAGTGGCGGCCAAGGCTGCCATCGAGCGCGCGGGGATTGACGCCAAAGAATTCGATCACTCCGTTTTTGGTAATGCGCAGCAGACTTCGGGCGACGCGCTCTATGGAGCACGACACGTCGCGTTGCGGGCGGGATTGCCGATTGAGACTCCGGCGCTGACCGTCAATCGGCTCTGCGGCTCGGGGATGCAGGCGATTGTCAGCGCGGCGCAGATGATTCAAACCGAAGAAGCCAAGGTGGTGCTGGCGGGCGGGATGGAATCGATGTCGCAAGCGCCGTTTTCGATCCGCGGGCGCGATGGATTCACGCTCGCTCCGGGCGGGAAGCTGGAAGATTCGCTGATGGTGGCGCTGCTTGATACTTATTGCGGGCTGTACATGGCGAATACCGCCGAGCTTTATGGCGAGCAGCAGGGGATTACGCGGCAGGCGCAGGACGAATTCGCGCTGCGCTCGCAACAGACAGCCGAGGCGGCTTACAAAGCGGGGCGCTTGCAGGAAGAGTTGACGCCAGTTCCGCTGCGGAATTCTAAGGGTGAGGCTACGGGAGAGATGCTGACTGAGGACGATCACCGGCGTCCGCAGACAACGCTCGAGGGTCTGGCTAAGCTGCGGGCTGCGTTTGGATCTTCATCAGGAAAGCCGGGGACGGTGACGGCAGGCAACGCCAGCGGCATTGTGGATGGCGCGGCGGCTGTCGTGGTGATGTCGCTGGAGCAGGCGCAGAAGAGGAATCTCAGTCCGCTGGGACGGATTGTGAATTGGGGGATAGCTGGGGTCGATCCTAAGATTATGGGGAGCGGTCCGGTTCCGGCGACGAAGATTGCGCTGCAGCGGGCCGGGATGACTTTGGATTCCATCGATTTGATTGAAGTGAACGAGGCGTTCGCGGCGCAGTATCTGGCGGTGGAAAAAGAATTGGGACTGGATCGCGAGAAGGTGAATGTTAATGGCGGAGCGATTGCTTTGGGGCATCCACTGGGAGCGACCGGGACGCGGCTTGTGATTACGCTGCTGTATGAGTTGCGGCGGCGGAAGAAGAAGTACGGGCTGGCCACGGCGTGCATTGGCGGGGGACAGGGGATTGCTATGGTGGTGGAGAGCTTTCAGTGATTTTCTCAAGTCACCTGAGGTTTAGGTTATGGTGAGAAGGCTATGACTGCGAGCGGCGGGGGTACGATTCAAACTACAGTCAGCGGTATCGCGCTGGTTGGCTTCTACGCCGCAGTACTCTGGCGGATCGTCAAGCGCAATTCGGGAAACAGAGTGATCGAATCCGGGAGCATGGCCCTTGTGCTTTTCTTCATTATGGCTGCGGCGATCAACATCCCCAGTCTCCCCGACTGGGTAGTGCCCGGTCTAGGAATTCTGTTTCTGCTTCTAGGCTTTCTTATGATTTTCTTTTTGATGCAGCAAGGATATAACGCAATTCGGCGCAATCGGCGGGATTGAGTACGCAAAAGGGAATTTATATGGATATCAAGAAAGTTGGCGTTCTAGGTTGTGGCCTGATGGGTTCTGGCATTGCGCAGGTCTGCGCTACTGCTGGGTTTGACGTTACCGTGCTTGAAGTTGAGCAGAAGTATCTTGACAAGGGGTTTGCCGGGATTAAGAAGTCACTGGCTAAGTTTGCCGAGCGCGGTCCGGAGAAGGGTGGGATCACTCCGCAGCAGAAGGACGAGACTCTTGCTCGGCTTACGGGGACCACCAACAGGGCGGATTTGGCGGATTGCGACATTGTTATTGAGGCCATCATTGAGAATGTTGACGAGAAGAAGAAGATGTATGCGTCGATTGATGGCATCGTGAAAAAGGATGCGATCTTTGCCTCTAATACTTCTTCGATTTCGGTGACTGAGCTTTTGACTTCGGTGAAGCGGCCGGAGCGGTTTATCGGGCTGCACTTTTTTAATCCTGTTCCCTTGATGAAGCTGGTCGAAGTCGTGAAGACCATTGCTACTTCTCCTGAGGTGTATGAGGCGGCTTACTTGTTTGCTCAGCGGCTGGGGAAGGTTCCGGTGCGCACCTCGGATAAGACGGGATTCATCGTCAACCGGCTGCTGGTACCTTATTTGCTTGATGCGATCCGAGCTTATGAAGAGGGCGTGGGATCGATCGAGGACATTGATAATGCTATGAAGCTGGGGTGCGGGTATCCGATGGGGCCGTTTACTTTGCTGGATTTTGTCGGGCTCGATACTACTTATTACATTACTCATGTGATGTTTGACGAGTTCAAGGAGCGGCGGTTCGCGTCGCCTCCGCTGCTGAAGCGGATGGTGATGGCGGGGTGGTATGGGCGGAAGTCGGGTCGCGGGTTTTATGATTACTCGGACCCGGCTAAGCCGGTGGCGGGGAAGTTCTGAGATTGCTGAGGTCGGAGGTCAGATTGCAGAGGTACCCCCCTCCCCCCCCATTTATCTGTAAAATATTGATTTTAAATGGTGTCATTTTAAATTATTCATAATAAAGGAGTTAGCTACGAGCCTTTGGGGCCTTGGCCTTTAGAATCAAGGATTTGGAGCTGGCGAACTCGGCAAAGTATAGATTTCGAAGATTCTAGTGCCAATTACCCTAGCGGCCACTGGACTAATCCGTCAAATTTTTTTTAACACGTCGATATTTAGAATCATAGGCTTAGGCGAAAAATCCCGCCAGATCGTTGAGTTTAAAGTACTTACATGTAAAATATTACGGAATAAGGACTTAACGGCGACCAGATTGTAGCAAGGACGGGTCGCTTCCTAGCCGCGGGAGGAGATTCCTATCGTCAAAATAAAAAAAGGGTGGAGACTAATTCTCACCCCTCTGATCCAAGGTTTTGTTCCCCTAAGTCTATTATATCAATTTCAACCTGCCTACACCGCCAACTTTTCCGACTTTATTTCCCTCACCACTTCATGGAGTTACGCAGAAAATCGTTGAAATGGGGGCTTGACAAGATTTCCCAAGAATCGAGTCATTGAAGTTTCTCGCGACGGAAAACATTAATAGGGCCGTGGTGGGTCAGTGTGATTATAATCTGTACGAATGAGCCGTCCGCTCGAATCATTTGAGTTTCTAAACCGAGGCTGGGACATTCGCATACTAGAAAGTCAGTCACTGCGATCAGTATTCGTAATGTTATTGCTGGCTTTGTTCATGCTTGGAATGCTCACCAGCATGACGATCTACGAAGCTGTTCGTCTTCATCGGTTCAATTGGTCAACCGCGTTTCTTTTCCCTATTTTCATCCTCTCTGTCTTCCGCTACGCACCACTGATCTATCGTCGCCTCGGACGCTGAAGCTATTATCCCTGTGAAAATCATACTGACTCACTACCGAATAGGCTGCTCCTTTGCGTCGGGCGCGTCCGCTCAATATACTTTGATGTCTTGCCATCAGGCACGGAATCCATGACCTACGAAAACATACTCCTCGAAAAGAAAAACGCCATCGCCTACGTCACCGTCAACCGCCCAAAGGTGCTCAACGCGCTCAACATGGCCACCATGGAAGAGTTGGGAGCGGCGTTTCTTGACATCAGAAACGATTCCTCGATTCGCGTGGCGATCTTGACCGGAGCGGGCGAAAAGGCTTTTGTTGCGGGCGCGGATATTGGCGAACTGGCGAAGCAGAATCCCGTCTCCGGCAAGGAGTTTGCGCACCGAGGGCAGGCGGTGCTCGACCTGATCGAGAACCTGGGGAAGCCGGTGATTGCGTGCATTAATGGATTCGCGCTCGGCGGTGGATGCGAACTGGCTCTGGCTTGCTCCATGCGCCTCGCCAGCGACAACGCTAAGTTGGGGCAGCCGGAGGTGAAGCTGGGGATTATTCCGGGATATGGCGGGACGCAGCGTTTGCCGCGTCTGGTGGGCAAGGGGCTCGCGTTGCAGATGGTGTTGTCCGGGGAGATGATCACGGCGCAGGAAGCGCATCGCATCGGGCTGGTGAATGAAGTGACCGCAGCAGCGGAGCTGATTCCACGCGCGGAAGCGATTGCGGCGAAGATCCTCGCGAACGCTCCGCTGGCGGTGCAGTACGCGATGGAGGCCGTCAACAAGGGCATGGAGATGACGCTGGCCGAGGGACTGTATCTGGAGGCAACTTTGTTTGGGGTTTGCTGCGCTACCGAGGATAAGAAGGAAGGCACAACCGCGTTTCTGGAGAAGCGGGCGGCGGCGTTCAAGGGGAAGTAAGAGCTGAAATGTTGAAATCTCTCCATATCGGGCGGTATGTCGGCGACCAGAAGGACTTAAAAGTACTGGCGGAGTTTCTCAGTGCGATTGGATTCGAGGCGGTTGCCGGCGAAGATGGAAGATCCGCGATCCTTTCGGCGCCTCTCGCACTGCTCAGCCTGAATTCGCTGGCGAAGGATTATCCCGCCGAGGTGCGCGAGCGCTTGAAGGATGTGAGCCGGTTGCTGGTGATCGAGGTCACGGATCCGGATGCGGTGTTCGAGATTGCGCAGAAAAGGAAGTTCAAGCTGCTGGCCGACACCAGCAATGTCAAGACGCCTAAGACGCACGAGATGAACGACCGCAGCTTTTCGCTGGAGCTGCCCGGCGAGATCGTCCTCACGATTCATGGCCGGCCCGGGGAAGCTGCGGCCGCGATCGAAGGGCAACTGAACGCGGCGGGAAAACGCTTTGCCATTGTCGTCTCGCGCTTTAACGCCTTCATCACGGAGAGGCTTTTTCAGAGTGCTTACGATGGACTGTTGCGATCGGGCGCGAAGAAAAAGGACATCGCACTGGTCCGCGTGCCGGGCGCATTCGAAATTCCCGCGGCTGCGCGCACGCTTGCCGAAACGAAAAGGTACGACGCGATCATCTGTATTGGCTGTTTGCTGCGCGGTGACACGGCGCATTACGACGTGATTGTGAACGAAGTTACGCGCGGCATTGGGCAGTCGGCGCAGGAGACTGGAGTGCCTCACGCATTCGGAGTGCTCACCTGCGAGACGCTGGAGCAGGCCATCGATCGCGCCGGACTGAAGATGGGCAACAAAGGGCTTGAGGCGGCGCTGGCGGCGGTGGAGATGGCCAATCTGAGGAAAACCGTCGCCGGAGAAGGCAAGAACGTCGTTCGTTGTTCGTCGCTCGCTGTTCGCCAAAGCAAAACTAAAGGCAAGCGCAACAGGGCGAAGCGTTGACTTCTCTCATAGTGCAATCCAGCTTATACACTAGTAGCGAATAGCGAACGACGAACAGCGAACGACGGTCATGGGCACTCGACGCAAATCCCGCGAACTGGTTCTGCAGATGCTGTTTCAGGCAGACATGGGGAAACAGACGCCGGAGCTTGTCCGGAAGACGTTCTGGGCGGAGCGGACGAATGTCGAAGAGGAGGTGCGCGGGTTTGCCGACGATCTGTTTCGCGTGGCCAGCGACCGGCTGGCGGAGATCGATGGGCTGATCGGGAAGCACACGCAGCACTGGCGGATGGACCGGATGGCGACGGTGGACAGGAATGTGTTGCGGGGAGCGGTGGCGGAGTTTCTGGGGTATCCGGCGACGCCGCGGGCGGTGGTGATCAATGAGGCGCTCGAAATTGCGCGGAAGTTTTCCACGCCGGAGTCGGTGCAGTTTATCAATGGAGTGCTGGATAGTGTGGGAAAAGATGTAGCGCCATAGAACAACCGTTCTCAGCTCTCAGTTTCAGGAAATGCAAGGCGCACGCGTTTACAATTGACTTCCATGTCTGACGACCTTCTGCGCTACCGCCCCGAGTTTCCTATCCTCGAGCGCACCAACTACATGATTTCCAACTCCCTCGGAGCCATGCCACGCGCCGTTTATGACGCGCTCCATGCTTATGCCGATGTTTGGGCAACCCGCGGAGTTCGCGCCTGGGAAGAACGCTGGTGGATGCTCGCCCCGGAAGTTGGCAACGAACTCGGCGCCTTGATGAACGCGCCCAAAGATTCCGTATCTCTTCACCAGAACGTCACCACTTGCCAGGCCGTGGTGGCTTCGTGTTTTGACTTCACCGGTAAGCGCAACAAAATCGTTTACAGCGACTTGAACTTCCCCTCCGTCATGTATTTCTGGGAAGCGCAGCGCCAATACGGCGCGCAGGTTCACATGGTCAAAACTGACGATGGTGTCACCGTTCCTACCGATCGCCTGCTCAATGCCATTGACGAACACACGTTGATCGTTCCCATTTCTCACGTGATTTTTCGCAGTTCCTACATCAACGACGCGAAAGCCATCATCGACAAAGCCCATAAAGTTGGAGCCCACGTGGTCCTCGACACTTTCCAATCGTTGGGCACCGTCCCAGTCGACATCCAATCGCTCAACGCAGACTTCGCCTGCGGAGGCGTGCTCAAGTGGCTTTGCGGCGGCCCCGGCGTTGCGTACCTCTACGTCCGCCCCGACCTCGGCAAGAAATTGGAGCCGAAGCTTACCGGATGGTTCGCGCACGAAAATTCTTTTGCCTTCGCCACCGGCCCCATCCGCTACGCCGAACCTCCCTTCCGCTTCATGAACGGAACCACGCACATTCCAGCGATCGAAGCGGCGCGCCCAGGCCTCAAAATCATTCGCGACGTCGGCATCGAGAACATCCGCGAGAAATCGAAACGCCAGACCGCCCGCCTTATTGAGCTCGCCGACCGGCACGGATGGCGCGTCAACACGCCCCGCGATCCCGAGCAACGCGGCGGCACAGTCTCCATCGACATGCCCGATTCCCAGCAAGCGAGCCGCGAACTGCTGGCCCGCGACATTCTCGTAGACTGGCGTCCCAAAGCCGGAGTTCGCTTCTCCCCTCACTTCTACAACACCGACGCCGAAGTCGATGCCGCCATGGCAGCCGTGGCCGACATTTTGAAAACTCGCGCCGCAACCGCATAGCGCGGGGACGAGAAGAAACGCCGCTTGCCGCGTCTTTGCCACCGCCATCCGTAACAGTTACTTACTTCCGTAAGCCGGTCCCATCTCTTTCTCCGCATCGCGTTTGACATCTCTCCTTATCCTCATATCAGATGAATCGTGGCAATTCAGGAAAGCACTGTGACCGTCTGCTTTTTCCTTTTTATCCCGATCAAGTACCTCTCGATCCTTTTGTCGGTGGCGATTGCCGTGGGCCTATACTTTTTCTTTCTTGGAGTCTGCGTGCTCGCCGGCAAGCGCTCATTGTTGACCTTACCAACCTCCAAGATTCGCAGCGCCACACGGGGATTAATTGAGGTCAGCGGCGTGGCTGCCGGTTCTCGCACCACGCTGGCGCCCATCACCGGTGAGCCTTGCTTTCTCTACCGCACCACCGCCTGGCAGCATTGCGAAGGTGAGAAGAACGCATGGAAGAAAGTTGCGGACGAAACTCTGCACCTGCCCTTCTACATCGACGACTCGACCGGCCAACTGCTCATCGAAGCTCTCGGAGCCGATCTCGACCTGCAGCCTCGGTTCCGCAGGGAATACGTGGTATCGCTTTTGGACCCGAATGACGTTCCGCCAAACGTCGGTGTTTTTCTTTCGCGCCACGGCATCGCCCTGGACCGCGACTTGTGTATCGAAGAACGTTTGATCAAAGCCGAAGACGCGCTCTTCGTTGCTGGAACTCTCACTGAGAATCCTGGAGTCCAAGGGCGTCCGTCTTCGCCGGGCAGCGACTTGGGCACCGACCGTCGCAACCTCGTTTGCAACGCCGTGGGCAACACTGTCGGCAGCACTATCCTCAACCGCGACAGCATTAACCAGCGGGGCAGCTCCGCGCGCAATGCTTCTTCCGAAGCGGCTCCTGCACCGCAGATCGTCAGACTTGACAGTGGCGCGGCTCCCTCTTCCACCCGAGAAATGAGCCAGCAGGCTAAAATCGCAGCTGCGCTCACTCGCGCCGGTATGGCTGGACCACAGGCGTGGTCCTCCACCGAACCACTGCACCAATCTTTGGCCGCCGATGAGACCGAACCGCCCGCGATCCTCTCCGCTCGCTCCGGCCACTCCGAGATCCGACTGCGCGAGGTGCGTTTGCGCGAAGCGCAGCCAAGCGAGGATCACCCAAACGAAGGTCAAGCCGAGTCGTCCGACCCCAATCACACCCCACCCCTTGTATTAATGAAAGGCGTGAACGATCCTACGTTCGTGATTTCCTTCCGCAGCCAGAAGGAGCTCGTCACTGCGTTCGCCTGGAAATCGGCGGCCATGGTCTGCGGAGGCACCGCCGTCATGCTGCTCGGCCTCTACGTGCTGTGGGCGCAGATGGCGTCGGTGTAGTAGCCCGTTTGACAACTTTTCATGAATGCGTCGACGTCTGCAAAGCCAGTAGCTAACTACTCACTGCCAACGAGGAACCGCTAATTTAGAATGTCGCCTGTGACCGAACCCCTCCGGGTCGGGATTCTTGGCGACTTCAATCCAGAATTCCGCTCCCATCAAGCGACCAACGACTCGCTCCAGCACTCCGCTCGGAAGCTCCAAGTCAAAGTGGAATCGACCTGGCTTCCAACGCCGTCGCTCCTCGAACCGGGCGCCGCGGCCACACTAGATTCCTTCGATGGTCTGTGGGCCTCGGCGGGCAGCCCTTTCAAGAGTTTCGACGGCATGCTCAAAGGCATCGAGTTCGCGCGCGTCCATGATCGCCCCTTCCTCGGAACCTGCGCAGGCTTCCAGTACGCGCTGATCGAGTGCGCCCGCAACGTGCTCGGCATCCACGACGCCACCACCGCCGAAGAAGATCCACACGCCAAGAATATCGTCATTTATCCCGTCGCCTGCGCGGTTCCGAACCGCGATCCGAACGCGCCCAAGCTCTCCGGAAAAGTCGGCCAGATCCGCCTCCGTCCCGGCTCTTACCTCGCGTCGTTTTATGGAAAGGAAACGATCGAGGAGGAGTTCTTCTGCAACTACGAATTGAATCCCGAGTTCGAATGGATGGCGATGGAAGCGGGCTTTCCGGTCGTGGCCCGCGGCTCCAAGGAGGAATGCCGGGCCATCGAATCTCCCGCGCGCCTGTTTTTTATCGCGACGTTATTCCAACCGCAACTTTCGTCGCGCGAGGACAATCCGCATCCGCTGATCACAGCGTTCGTACAGCACGTCGCCGACTTCCACCGCAAACGGCTGGACGACTCCATACTTACGTGACCAGATACCCGCTGTGAGGAGTGCTAGCTACATACCTCGTTTATCCCCCTTGACCGCAGCCGCCCAGCTGTCGTAGCCTCGCGTGCGAAGTTCTGGCATTCGTCGTTGTCTTTGCGCCTTAAGGAGGCTGCACATGGTTCCAGTCGCCGTTCCTCTCGCTGCTCTTTGGCTGCCCATCCTGCTGTCGGCGGTCATCATCTTCGTCGCCAGCTCCATTATGCACATGCTGCTGCCCTATCATCGCAACGACTACGGCAAACTCCCTGAAGAGGACAAGACCCTCGCCGCGCTGCGCGCCACTTCTCTCAAGCCGGGTCTCTATGTCTTTCCCTATTGCACCCACAAGGATATGAAGTCGCCCGCCTTGATTGAAAAGCAGAAGCAGGGGCCGGTTGGCTTCATGACCATCCTTCCCAGCGGACCGCCGGCTATGCCGAAGTTCATGATCCAGTGGTTTGTTTATTGTCTCGTGATCGGATTCTTCGTCGCCTACCTCACCGGACACACGGTTGCGCCCGGCGCGAACTATCTGGTCGTCTATCGTGTCGCCGGAACGGCCGCATTTCTCGCTTACGGCCTGGGAAACCTGAGCAATGGCATTTGGAAAGGTCAGCCCTGGTCGGTAACCATTAAGGAAGTGATCGACGGACTTGTCTTTGGATTACTGACCGCTGGTACTTTCGGATGGCTTTGGCCGCGGTAGGACCATCGGCCCGGTTCATTCGCCGATGTTCATTCGCCAAAGTTCACTCTTCAATGTTCACCCGCCGATGCTGGAGCCGAAGAGACTGTAGAGCAGGATGGCGAGCACGATCAAGGTAAAGACTACGTACATGCGATCGCGTTCGATGGCGAATCCCACGACGGAGAAGGTTACGCGGGCTAGGGGCGTGGCGATGAGGAGGAGCAGTCCGAGTTGAATTAAGCCTCGGCCGCGGCCATTGATTACGCTGCGGATGATTCCGGGGATGGTGCGGAATTCGGAGGGCTCGCCAAGAAACACGCGGTAATTGGCGGGCTCGTGCGCGTGGCGGGAAAGGTAGACACAGCCTCCCCAAAGGACAACAGCCGCCGAGAGCAGGACGCCGGAGCGAAGCAGGTTGCCGAGGACAACTTCCATGCGGCGATCTCGCCATGGTTGGGGTTGGAACGAATCTGTTTGGCGCGCTGGCGCCTGGGCGGCGGGCATCAAATTTTTCCCCACAGTCCTTTGTAGAGCATTTGCAGGCCTAGAACGAGAATCACCAAGCTGAAGACGAGGCGGAGCGATTTGGTCTCAGCCTTGACCAGGATGCGGCTGCCGATTAAGGAACCGGCCAGCACTCCTAACATGACAGGCATGGCGAGGCCGGGATCGACGTATCCGCGGCTGAGGTAAACGCCGGCGCTGGCGGCCGCGGTCACGCCGATCATGAAGTTGCTGGTGGTGGTGGAAACCTTGAATGGGATGCGCATGGCCTGATCCATGGCGAGTACTTTGACGGCTCCCGAGCCGATGCCGAGTAACCCGGAGAGGGCGCCGGCGCCGAACATCAGGCTGAAGCCGGTGGGAACGTGCTGCACGTTGTAACTGCGCGGGCCGTCCAAGTCGGGGAAACTGCCATTCATCCGCAGACGGGTAGCAAGCGGATCGGGCGGCAGGTTGCGCTGGGCCGGCGGGCGCGGCTTGCGGGAAAGAAACGCCGAGTAGAGCAGCATGACGCCGAAGATGATCGCCAGGGCGCTGGTTGGAATCCGAGTGGCGAGGAAAGCTCCGAGCAACGCGCCGAAGGTGGTGGCGATTTCCAGAAACATGCCGATGCGAATGTTGGAGAACCCTTCCTTCACATACGCGGCCGCGGCGCCCGAGGAGGTCGCGATCACGGAAACCAGCGAGGCTCCGATGGCATAGCGAATGTCCACGCGGAAGAGGAGGGTGAGCAGCGGCACCAGGACGACCCCACCGCCAAGGCCGGTAAGCGCTCCGAGAAGTCCCGCGACGAAGGAGACGGTCGCGACGACGGCGGTGAATTCCAGGACGGTCATTTGAATTTGTTTATTAGGGTAACATTTCTTTTTATCGAAGGATCGGAGGCAAGGACCGAATGGCATGTGAACTTGACGCTCTCTGGGAGAGGCCACTCCGGCTGCCGTTCCGCAAGAAGCAACAAGAAAAGGAAACCCGAAGGTTCCCTTTTTGTCCCAGAACTGGTGCTGATCGTAAAGCTCTTTTTTACCTACAACATCTCAACCGATCGCCGTTCGCTTGCGCGGGCAAGAATGTTATCGCCACAGGTTCACTGGTTCACCCAAACGACCCGGGACTTCTTCACCTGGGCATGCTGCTTCTTGAGTTCGCGGGCAGCGGCACCGAGCGAAACGGCCTCTGCCTGCGGAAAATCCGATGCCGGCCTTTCTCCCTGGGCAATGCCGTAACCCATAGAGCCGAGGACGTTCTGTTCCGGCGCCAAGGGCGCATAACCTGCGTGTTGCGGATGGCTCGGAATCTCGTAGATCTGCGGTTGGCTGTTGAGAGTGTTCAAGCCAGCATAACTCTGCGCTAATGCCGTGGTAGCAAAAAGCAGGCAGAGCACAAACAGGATCTTTTTCATAACAGGGTCTCCAGTCTGAGGAGAAAGCGAGGGATCGTCAGCGCCAAAATCGCGCGGATGGGTGCTCCTCCAGGAAGAGTAGGAGCAAGCCCGGTACCAAACTTTGGCGGGGTAAAATGGTGGCTTACGGGGCTTTGCAGGGGGTAGGGGCAAGTGTTTGCACATTTGTGGAGAGCCCTTAGACTGCCTACCGGAGACTGGATATACCGGGCCGCCGCAACGCCGTTTCCTGGGATCGGCCGGTTGCGGTGCGCCTTAAGGGAATCATTCTTTCTAAATTTACGATAAGGTGACAGATATGAAGATGCGAACAGGGGTGCGACTCTCTTTGATATTTCTGTTGCTGGCAACCACACTGGCGCTGGCCGCAGCGTCGGCTGGCGCGGACTACAAGGTCGTCAAGACGTGGAAGCTGGGCGGCGATGGCGGATGGGATTACCTGACCGCGGACAGCGATGGGCATCGCTTGTTCATCGCGCGAGCTACGCGGGTAATGGTGGTTGATACCGAGTCGGGCAAGCAGGTGGGCGAGATCCCGGATACGGCGGGCGTGCATGGGATCGCACTCGATGCGGAAATCGGGCGCGGATTTACCAGCAATGGCCGCGAAGACACGGTGAGCGTGTTCGATCTGAAGTCGTTGGCGGTCGAAAAAAAGATCAAGGTAGGCAGCGGGCCGGACGCGATTCTGTATGACCCGTTTTCGAAGCGCGTATTCACTTTCAACGGAAAAGGCAGTGACAAGACGGCGACGGCCGTGGATGCGTCCAAGGGCGAGGTGGTAGGCATGATCGAACTGGGCGGCAAGCCGGAATTTGCCGCGACCGACGAAAAGGGCACGGTGTTTGTGAATATTGAAGACACGTCTGAGTTGGTGGCGTTCGATCCGCGGAAGCTGACGGTGAAGTCGCGGTGGAAACTGGCCGGCTGCGAAGAGCCAACAGGGCTCGCAATCGACCGGAAGAACCGGCGTCTATTTGCCGGCTGCGGCGGCAATAAAAAGATGATGGTGGTGGATGCGGACAGCGGGAAAGTGCTGGCGAGTCTTGCCATCGGAGAGGGATGCGATGCGACCGGGTTCGATGCCGATCGTGGTTTAGCGTTTGCGTCGGCGGGAGACGGCACAATTACAGTGATCAAGGAAGATGGTGGTGATAAGTTCAGCGTGGCGCAAACAGTCACCACCCAGAAGGGCGCGCGCACTATGGCGGTCGATGTGAAAACACATCAGCTGTTCACCGTAACGGCGAACGTCGGACCACGACCGGAGAGAAAAGTGGAGCCGGACTCGTTCGTGGTGCTGGTGGT
>Ga0181538_10001246_pt1 | contig 28991 bp, 23 predicted proteins | sample PEATcosm2014_Bin_40_FD_119773 | JGI IMG/M metagenome (GOLD analysis project Ga0181538, IMG submission 119773) | Peatland microbial communities from MTU Mesocosm Facility, Houghton, MI, USA - PEATcosm2014_Bin23_30_metaG | ecosystem: Environmental > Terrestrial > Soil > Wetlands > Peat | place... | reverse complement strand
TGATGCGAGGAATAGACGGGCATTGGTAGAATTCCGCTACACGCGGACGTGGCTCAGCTGGTAGAGCATCACCTTGCCAAGGTGAGGGTCGCGGGTTCGAATCCCGTCGTCCGCTCCAAAGAACTAGCAGGTAGATGACATTAAAGGGGACCCGAGAGGGTCCCCTTTCTTTATGCCACAAGGCGCCGTGCCACATACGTGCCACAGCGATATCCTGGAGGTCGTGGCAGGGAAGACGACTCGCAGTCCGTGGGGAAGCACCCGGAAATTGCCGTCCGGGCGTTGGCAGGCGCGGTACCGCGTCGACCGAGTCTGGCGCGCAGCCCCTACGACCTATCGGACGAAGGGGGACGCGGACGCGTTTCTCGCTGCGACGCGCGCCGACCTCGAACGAGGGACGTGGGTCCCGCCCGAACGCGGCAACATCGCCCTTCGGACCTACGCGAAGCAGTGGCTCGATGACAAGCCGAACCTGCGGCCCCGAAGCCGCGAGCAGTACGAGATCAACCTTCGGCTCCACATCAATCCCGTGCTCGGCGACACTGACCTGTCGAAGATCACGCCGGGAATGGTGCGGACATGGCGTGCGGCGGTGCTCGGCGCGAAGAAACCAGGACCGGCGACGGTGGCGAAGTGCTACCGACTCCTCCACGCGATCCTCGCGACGGCCGTTGAGGACGAACTGATCCCGAGGAACCCGTGCGTGGTGAAAGGCGCGTCGACCGAGCGGACGCCCGAACGCCCGGTCGCGACGATCGAACAGGTGTACGCGATAGCGGACGCCATCGGACCCTCGATGCGCGCGCTCGTTCTCTTCGCGACGTTCACGAGTCTTCGCCTTGGCGAGCTACGTGCGCTCCGGCGGAACCGGCTCGACGTGTTGCATCGGACGGTGCAGGTCATCGAGCAGTACCAAGAGCTCTCCGACGGCACGCTTGTCCTCGGTCCACCGAAGACCGACGCCGGTGTCCGCACCGTCGCCATTCCGCAAGCGATCATCTCCGACATAGAGGCGCACCTGTCGACGTACTCGGCCCCCGGTCCGGAGGGCCTCGTGTTCTGCGGGACGCTCGGCCAGCCGCTTCACCGCAAGACCTTCTACCGGAACTGGAACAAGGCAACGGCGGCGGCAGGGATGGCCGGGTTCCACTTTCACGACCTCCGCCACACCGGCAACACGCTTGCCGCGGCGACGGGGGCGAGTACGAAGGAACTCATGAACCGGATGGGGCAGGCGTCGCCGAGGGCGGCGCTGATCTACCAGCACGCGACGAGGGAGCGCGACGTCGCGATCGCGTCGGCGCTTTCGAGGCAGATCGCGAAGGGTGCGGCAAAGTCAGCCAGGCAGAAGCGGACCAATGTCGTGTCGAAGATAGGCGCCCCTGCGTGAGCGAGGACTCGACCTCGGAGATCGATACTGCGATATCGCTCAGTTATGACTGGTATTGCAGTTTCCGCGCCGTCGTGGTACTTCAATATCACTCATAACTGAGCTATATTGAAGTAGTGCCAAGCGCCCAAACACTGAGCCGGATCGTCGACACTGCCGCCGAGCAGTGGGGTCTCCTTACGCGCCGCCAGATCGAGGACTCGGGCGTCGCGGCTGCGACCCTGCAACGACTCACCGCCGACGGCACTCTTCAGCGGGTCGCACACGGGGTGTACCAGCTCGCCGGATCGCCCGTCCCGGACCACCTCGCGCTGCGAGCCGCCTGGCTCCAACTCGCGCCGGACGTTCCTGCCTGGGAGAGAACCCCCGACGCCGGCGTGGTCTCGCACCGATCAGCGGCGGCGATGTACTCCCTTAGCCATCTCCCCGCCGATCGGCATGACTTCATCGTCCCTGAGCGACGCCAGACGCGACGTCGAGACGTTCGCCTTCACGTGCTGCGCCTCGACGTGGGTGAGTGGGTCAATCACGGCGGCCTGCTCGTCACGCGCCCATCGCGCATAGCGGCCGACCTCCTCGCGGACCACGAGGACCCCGAGGCAGTCGCACAGCTCGTCGTCGACGCGATCCGCGCCGTCTACGACTATCCGGGAACCTTCGCCGACCGGCTTAGGCCATACGCGGCGCGCTTCGGTCTGCGGCGAGACGACGGGATCGGACTTCTCCGCTGGTTCCTCGGCCTCGTCGGCGACCCGGACTCCTCGCGCTGGATTGAAGACGCCGAGACGCACGAGGCCCGGAAGTCCTCGACGGCCGATGCCGACGAGCAAACTGTGCGGGTCGCCGGATGACCGAACCCCGACCGTACGCGACGCCGGTCGCGTTCCGTCGCGCGCTCACTGACCGACTCACCGAGCAGGCGAAGGCGGGTCGGTGGTCGCTTGCGCAGCTCCAACGACAGATCGCTTACGACCGACTGCTCGAACGGCTCTATCTCGTCGATCAGGCCTGGATCGTGAAGGGGGCGGTTGCGCTGCTCGCCAGAGATATCGGCGTGCGAGCGAGTCTCGACATCGACGTCTACCGGGCCAAGGCCCGCGAGGTCGCTGAGGCCGAGCTTCGAGACGCAGCAGGCGTGGACATCGGGGACTGGTTCCGATTCGAGATCGGACCGGGTACCGCGGTCGCGGGCGCCGTCGCGACGCGACTTCTGATACTTGCCTTCGTAGGGACGACGCTGTGGGTTGAGTTTCACGTCGACCTCGTTGGGTCCGACCTCCGGATGACCGGACAGCCCGAGGACGTACCCCCGCTCGCACGGGTCGTGATGCCGAACATCGAGCAGCACGGATACCGCGCCTATCCGCTCGTCGATCACATCGCCGACAAGGTCGCGGCGATCGTCGAGCGACACGGCGAAGAGCGACGACCTTCGACACGTTTTCGCGACCTCGTGGACCTCGTCGCGATCGTGACAAGTGCTCCGATCGTCGCAAGTGAGCAGCGACACGCGCTGCTCTCCGAGTTCGCTCGACGCGGGATCGAGCTGCCAACGCGATTCGCGGTACCGGATCGAGCGCTGTGGGAGGTTGGCTACGCGCGCGAGGCCGCTCGATCCTTGCTTGCCGAAGCCCAGTCGCTCGACGACGCACTCGAAACAGTCGCCCCATTCCTCGATCCGCTGCTTGGGGGCCAGAGCGAAGGAACCTGGAATCCTGGTCTTCGTTCCTGGTCTGAATAGCGCGGGGCGGGAGGTTTCTGTCTCACAAGGTGGCGTCGGAGCTGCGATGCCCCACGGTTTCGAAGCGGGGCCGGATTGCTACTCGGCCAGTCGAAGACAGAGGGCAGCTGAGACCGCCGCGTCGTATCGTCACGACATGGCCAGGTACGTCTACGTCGACAACTCGAACGTGTGGATCGAGGGCCAGCGCGTCAGCGCCGTCCGCAAGGGCCTCGCGATTGACATCCGAGACGCCATGTCGAGGAATGTGCTCGACCCTTCATGGCGGTGCGACTTCGGGCGGCTCTACGAGCTGGCTTGTCCGGTCACAGAGACCATCGGGCGGAGTGCTCTGTTCGGGTCTCGTCCTCCCGCGAACGACTCTCTATGGGCGCGGGCGAGAAGCGAGGGCTTCGAGGTGGTGGTCCACGACCGGAACGTCGCGAATCGTGAGAAGAAGGTCGACGTCGGTATCGCCACGATGCTGCTCGACGACTCTCACGAGTACATGCGACCGGGGCAAGACACGGCGGTCCTCGTGGCTGGAGACGGGGACTACGTGCCTACGGTGGAATCGCTGAAGCGTCGCGGTATCCGGGTCGAGTGCCTCTTCTGGGGTCAGGCCAATCGCGAGCTCCGCGAGTGCGTGGACGCCTTCCAGCTCCTCGATCCGCACTTCGGCTTCCTCGCGGGGGAGTCGTGATTCGGTGGAGTTAACGCTCTCATCGGTTGGTCCGAGGTAGGGGTCGTGCGCGCCTGGAACACACATCGCGGCAAGCGAAGCTAGGTCATGTCCCCCAAGCGCAAGCCCGAGCAATCCGGACCTCTTTCCGGTTATTCCAAGGTCGGGAGGAGGTATCAGCCGCCTCTCCAATCGCTTGCGAACGTCGATGCGAACGATTGGGCGCGAGACGATCTTCCAGACCTGCTGTGGCCGATGATCCTCGTAGCCGTTCACGGCGACGGCGGTGCGAAGCGCATCACCTCGGCCCAGGAAATCCTCATCAAGGTGTTGGACGAGTCATTGCTCGACGACCCGGCCTACGCGTTCGACGGTCGCCTCACCTCAATCGAGGCGATCCCATCGGAGATGCGGGAGGCGGTTCTCGCGGAGTTCCGAAAAGGACGACGCTTCACCGATCTCATAGGTCCGGAGATCGCCGGAGTTCTGAGTCTCTACCCCGATTCACCTGGTAGATGGCTCCTTGTCGATCCATGGCTCGGCAAGGAGATTTCGTCGCCCGAAGACGCGATGGATCTCCTGCGCGAGGCCATCGTCAGTGTTCTGATGGACCGTCACACGAACGCTCTCGTCAAGAGCGCGACGGTCGGCTGGCGCGTCCTTCGCCGCACGCTGTCTATCCACAGCGAGAAGACAATGGAGGCCCTGAAGGACTGGCCGACCGTCGAAGAGACGCGGGCCGCGGGCGACGCGGTGATCCTCTCGATGTTCCTCGTCGTAAAGCAGCCGCCCGAGGATCATCTGGAAATAGAGAGTGTTCGGATCGCCTGGGCGCACGAGTTCTGGAACGCCAACTGGCGATTGACGCCATGTCTGATTCCTGTCGAGGAGGATGAGTCCGACGAGCTTTCGACCGAAGAAGAGGCCGTCAGTGGATCGTCCGCCCCGGAGGACTCCGCGTCCCCAACCCCGCCTGCGCGGTCGCTCGGGGAGCTGCGAGATGAACTCATCGAGGTGCTGGACGACAAGTACGGAGACTTTCTCGCGAAGGCCTTCGACCAGAAGGTGGCGGTCGACCTCTACAATCCGGCTCGTCACGAGGTGGTCGGTGGACTCGTCAAACGCCTCCATCGCCTGAGTTGCAAGCTTTTGCAGTTTCCCAGCCTGTGGAGCTCCGATTCAGCAGCAGGCATCATGCGGGTCTATGCCGAGACGCTGATCTGTCTGAGCTGGATGTCACTACAACCGGACGACACCGGTTTCGACCGATACAAGGACTACGGGCTTGGTCGTCGCGTACTGATGCGTAAGCACATGGAGCAGATGGTCGTCGAGATGCCCGAGGACGTTCGTCAAGCCTTCGAGAGTGTGCTCGGGTCGCTCGAAGCTCGTACCGGCGGGGAGTGGTCGGAGCAGTTCCAGGACGTCAGCATCGAGTCGACCTTCGCCGGGATAGCGCTTCGCACGATGGCCGAGCAGACGGACCTACTCGACCTGTACCGCCATGTGTTTCAGACGAGCAGCGGCGTGATGCACGGCGAGTGGTGGGCAATCGAGGACTACGAACTCACCCGTTGCGTCGAGCCGCTCCATCGCTTTCATCTCGTTCCCTCGGTCGACGACAACGTCGACCCGACCCTCGACTTCGGTCAGCACCTCGTCGATCGATTCCTTGAGGTGGCCTCTCTGGGGGTGTCGAATCTAACTCGCCAAGAAGATGAATCGAGCTGAGTCGATCCATCGACGCACTGGCATCCACACCATCCGCGCGAGTGATACAGCGGAGGCGTAGCGTTCGCGGCCCATGCCAGAGTGGCGCGCTACCCGACCCGTCGACGTTGCTCGACTGAACAGCAGCGTCTTCCTCGCGGTCCTTCGCAAGTACGGCGTTCTTTTCGCGTTCGTCGCTCCGGCCTACCTCCTCGCCGCGGTCCTCCTCGGCGAGCACCGCCTCTCGACCCTCACCCCTGGCCACATCCTCGCCGTCGCCATCCCGCTCTTCCTCACCGGCATCGTCGGCCACTTCCTCCTCGGCCTCCTCGGCGTGATGTTCATCGTCACCGTCGGTTCGCTCATCTGGTGGCGGCACATCCTCGCGGTCGGGGGACCGTCCGCGGCGCTGGCCGCGCTCGTGTCGGCGGCGCGCCGCCTCGTCTCTCGGTTCGAGCGCCAGGTCGACACAGCGCTCCTCGCTACCAACTCTCGGCGCGAGCACGCGACGCTCGTGGCTCCGATTCACGACCTCCTCGACGAGCTGCGTGCAGCGTTGCTGGTCGCGCCCGACGCACCGCCCCTCCGGCTGGCTCTGCTCGCGGACCGATCGGTCCGCACCGACCAGTTGACATCGCGGAGGGTCGCGTAGCGCCGTAACGGCGTCGCCACCTCCGCTCAAGCAGTGGAGGTGGCTATGGCCCCCGTTTACCCGTTCCACGGCACCGATCCCGGCGCCGATTCCCGCTCGCGGTGCTCGTGTTGGTGTCACCGCGAGTTCCTCACCGTCACAGAAGCAGCACGCGTCGTTGCGATCTCGCGTGCCCAGGCGTATGAACTTGCCGCCGAGTACCGCCGCAGTGGAGGCCGCGAGGGCCTCCCTGTCATCGCCCTGGGCCATGCTCTTCGCGTCCCCGTGACGCGCCTTCGGCAGTGGTCCGGCATGACCGAGCCGACGACGCACTGCAACCGATGCGGCCACGCGCTCCGAGCCGAGCAGGCGTCATGACGAGGTGCCCGCCGTATCAGCCGATGTCGCTGACAGATCACCCAAGGAGACTGCCCAGCGACCGTTCACACACTGGCACCAAGGTGCGCGGCGTCGGTTCCGGCTTCGCCGGAAGCGATGAGGGCCGCTCGTGATGAGCGTCGGCCGGCTCGCGAAGGACCAGGAGACGTATTACCTCTCCGAGGTCATCGAGGGCCGGGAGGACTACTACCTCGACCCCGGCGAGGCTCCTGGTCGCTGGACCGGACGCCTCGCCGGGGAGCTCGGGCTGTCGGGTGTCGTCGAGGGCGACGAGCTCCGCGCAGTGCTCGCCGGACGCGACCCGAGGTCGGGCCTGGCGCTACGCGAGTCGGTCGCGACGCTGCCCGGCTTCGACCTCACGCTGTCGTCGCCGAAGGGCATCTCGGTCGCCTGGGCGCTTGCGGATCGCGACACCGCGGAGCGGATCGTCGCGGCGCACGACCGAGGCGTCGACGCCGCGATCGCTTATCTGGAATCGAACGCCAGCCGAATACGCCGCGGCCATGCGGGCGCAGAGATCGTGGATGCCAACGGGTTCGTCGCCGCTGGCTTCCGTCACCGCACGAGCCGGGCGGGTGACCCGCAGCTCCACACCCACGTTCTCGTCGCGAACATGAGTCGCGGTCCCGACGGAAGATGGACGGCGCTCGACTCCCGCTCGCTCTACCGCCACGCGCGGACCGCAGGCTTCGTCTACCAAGCGGTCCTTCGCGACGAGCTTGCCCGCTCGCTCGGCTTCCTCTTCGAGGAGGTCGAGAACGGCCACGCCGACATCGCCGGGGTCCCGAAAGACCTTCGGCGGCACTTCAGCACGCGCCGCCGCGAGATCGAGTCAGAGATGGAGCGCAAGGGCACGACGAGCGCGCGCGGCGCGCAAGTGGCGACGCTCGCCACCCGGCCGGCGAAGTCCGAGCACCTCTCGGAGGCCGAGCTTCGCGAGCGATGGTCGGACGCCGCGCGCCCCTTCGACTACTCCGTCGAGGAGCTACCCCGCCTCGTCCGCTCGCCGGTGATCGACGCGGACGACGCCGAGATCGCGGCTCGCCTCACCGAGCACGACGCGACCTTCGCCCGCCGCGACGTCGTGCGCGCCGTCGCGCAGTCGGCGACGCAGGGTGCGGCCCTTGACGCGATCGAGACGCGTTCGGACGAATTCCTCGCGAACGAGCAAGCGATCCCGCTCGCCCCCGACCGCTGGACGACACCGGAGATACTCGCCCTCGAGGAGCGAACCGTCGCGCTCGCGGCGAGCGGGAGCGGGAGTGTGCGTGGGCTCGCCTTGGCGGACGCGGTCACTGCCGCGGTGACCGACCGTCCCTCACTCGGCGACGATCAGCGCGCCGCAGTCGAGACGATCACCGGATCGGGGAACGCCCTCGATGTCGTGATCGGCCCGGCCGGGACGGGCAAGACCTTCCTTCTCGACGCGGCACGCGAAGCGTGGGAGTCCTCCGGCTCTCGCGTCATTGGAACGAGCCTCGCGGCGCGTGCCGCCGCCGAGCTGCGTGCGGGTTCAGGCATCGAGAGCCAGACGGCGGACCGGCTTCTGCTCCGCATCGATCAGGGTCGCGAACGCCTCGACGCGAAGACCGTGCTCGTGGTCGATGAAGCCGGGATGCTCGGCACGCGACGGCTGGCCGCGCTCGTCGCGGAGGCGTCGGCCAACGAGTCGAAGGTCGTTCTCGTCGGCGACCCGCGCCAGTTGCCCGAGATCGACGCGGGCGGGCTCTTCGCCGGCCTCGCGTCGCGACTCGGCTTCGTCGAGCTGACGGAGAACCGTCGCCAGCGCGACCCGGTCGAGCGCGAAGTCGCCGCGGAGCTTCGCCAAGGGCTCGTCGCTGACGCGATGGCGCGTCTCGACCGCCACGGTGCGGTGACGACTGCGGAGAACGCGGACCGGCTCCGCGACGGGCTCGTCGGAGAGTGGCACGAGGCTCGCATACGCGGCGAGGACGTGCTGATGATCGCGGGGCGTCGCGCCGCGGTCGCCGACCTGAACGAGCGTGCCCGCGAGCTGCGGCTCGCGAACGGCGAACTCGGGCCGGAGGTCTTCGCGACGGACGACCGGTGCTTCGCTATCGGCGACGAGGTGCTCGCCAACCGCAACGACTACGGCCTCGGCCTGTTGAACAACGACCGAGGCGTCCTCGTCGGGGCCGCGGACGAGGCGCTCGTCATCCAGCTCGCTGATGGCCGCGAGGTCGAGGTGCCCTTCTCCTACGTCGAGGACGGCGACCTCAGCCATGGCTACGCGACGACGGTCCACAAGGGCCAGGGCGTCACGTGCGACACCGTGCTCGTTCTCGGCGACGACAGCTTTACGAACGAGATCGCGTATACCGCGCTCACCCGCGGGCGGCTCCGCAACGAGCTGTTCCTCGTCGCGACCGTCCGCGAGGAACACCACGGACGTGCGCCGGGGCGGGACCCGCTTTCCACCTTCACCGACGCCATCGCGCGGAGCGACGCGAAGACCGCCGCGATCGACATCGAACCACCCGTTCTCGACTTCTAAGGAGTCCTCTCGTGAACAACGGCACCAAGCAGCACATGGAACCAGGGGAGGCGATGTTCATCATCATCCTCGTCCTCTTCGTCTTGAACCTCGGCTTCATATGGTCGACGGCCGAACTCGCGATGTGGCTCTTCCACGGCCACTTCTTCCGCGCGACCGATGCCGTAGTAGCGAACGCAGTCGTCCACTGGCCGAAGCACTTCAGCGATCCCGCCAAAGCGTGGCCCGCGCCGTTCGACACCGAGCTTCCTGACGCAAAGCAGTACTGGTGCGCGATCCTCCTGGAGGTCGGCGCGCCGATCGTGCTGTTCCTCGCGGTGATGTTCGGCATAGGGCACGTGCGGTCGGCTCCCCGCGACTCGAAGCGCACGAGTCTCGATCGTCGTACGCGCGCGGGCGTCGTCGCGCAAGGGAGGTTCGCGAAGGCGAGCGACCTCCGTCCGTTGTTCGCGCGGCTGCCTCTGCACGGCCGATTTCTCCTCGGCAAGGTCGGCTGGCACTACCTCGCGACCGAGCCGCCGTGGACCCAGCGTCGCCGCGGGCGAACGACAGGGACCGGGGCGGTTGCGATTGTTGGGCCGTCACGGAGCGGCAAGACGTTGATGGCGAACGCCGGAATCTCCCAGTGGGACGGACCGGCGATCTTGCTTTCGCTGAAGACCGACGTGCTCGACGCGACGATCGACGCCCGGAGCGCCCTTGGCGACGTGACAGTCTTCGATCCCGCGGGCGTGACGGGCATAGAAAGCGCCCGGTGGAGCCCGCTGAGCGGGGCGGCGACGACCGACGGTGCGATGCGCGCGGCGCGTGCCCTCGTCGAGGCCGCGCCGCATGACGTAACCGGCGTGAGCGCGGGGCAGTTCTGGAACGACATGGCCGAGAGCTTGATCGCGGGGCTGATGGCGCTTGCCGCGAACACGGATGGTCGGATTTTCGCCGACGTCGTGCGCTGGATCGTGTCCGTCGACACACCGACTGACGGCGCGGCGGGGGAGGTCGCGCCGCTCCTTCGGGCACTGCGGAGCGACGCTGATCCGCAACGGAAGGTCGTCGCGGCGTTTGTCACCCAGACCCTCGAAGGGCTGTGGCGCAACGACCACCGGACCGTCTCCTCCGTCTACACGACGGCGCGTACGGTCGTCTGGCCGTGGGTGAACCCCCTGGTCGCGGCGACCGCCGCGGACACGACGGTAAGTGCGGAGTGGCTGCTCTCCGGTGCGCACTCGCTCTATGTGTCGATCCCCCTCGCGGATCAGGACCGGCTTCGCCCCGTCCTCGGCGGACTGCTCAACGATTTGGTCGCTCAGGTCTTCGACCGCTTCATCCGTGCGAACCGCCCGCTCGATCCGCCGCTCCTCGTCGTGATCGACGAGGCAGCGACGCTCCGCCCCGAGCAGCTCGCGTCGTGGGTTGCGACGCTCGCGGGCGCAGGGGTGCAGCTCGTCACGGTCTGGCAGTCGCTCAGCCAGATCGACGCCGCCTACGGCAAGCATGGCCAGGCGATCCTCACGAACCACCTCACCAAGGTCTTCCTGCCGGGGATGAGCGACTCAGCTGGTCTCGACTACCTCGGAAGGCTCACCGGTGAGGAGCACCTGCCGTCGTATCTCGGTGGGAACTGGAACGTCTCAGGGGATCGCGAGACAGTCGCGACCGTGCCGCTCATGCCGCCGACGGTGCTCCGGCAGATGAAGCGAGGACGAGCGCTGTTGCTGCATGGGACGTTGCCGCCCGCGAGCATCCGAATTCACCATCCGAAGAACTGACCCCTCGACAAAGGCCGAACTACCACACCGGGACGGACATGGACGTGGCTGGCTTGTCCGAAGAGTTCTCGTTTGTTCGAATCCACGCGGGCGGATACCCCGAGCGAGGAAGATAAGGAGATGCTGAGCATTTCGTCGGATGAGATTCAGGCACTCCCCGTTGACGAGCGCGGCCTTGCTGTTCTTCAAGATCTCGTTGCGACCAACGAGTGGAATGAGCACAACTACCTGCTCGTATATCGCGGTCAGCCGTCTGATCGCGCTGTCGCAGAGGCGATGGCGTGGCTACGAGGCCGAGCATTTATTGCGAGAACACCGGGCCAGAGCAATGGCGATGGCATGTTCGTGACTGACCGAGGGCGCGTCGCGCTGGAACAGGGAATCGTCACGGTTCGGGCCGTGGAGCGTTTGGAGCAAGAGCTGCATCCGGCTATTGAGCAGCGAGTTCGTCGTCAGTTCCTTCTTGGGGAATACGAGCAAGCGGTCTTTGTCGCCATGAAGGCGGTAGAGGTGCGTGTTCGAGCACTCGCTGGCCTCGGGGATGAGATGGTCGGTGTCGACCTCATGACGCACGCCTTCCGCCCAACTGGACCTCTCACGGACCCTGGCGCTGTCAAGGGCGAGCAGGTCGGCACTATGAATCTCTTCCAGGGTGCCTACGCTGTGCTGCGGAATCCCGCCGGTCATCGTGACGTTGACTATGACGACGTCACCGAGGCATCCGAAGCCGTCGCGACAGCGAGCCTACTCATGCGTATTCTTGATCGCGTCGAACACCGGCTTTTCCCCTGAGGATCGCGCCTGATCCGTTCCGCAATAGAAACTTCTCGACTACACCGACACTGGCGAGTTCCGCTCGTCGGCGTTGGCGCGACTATGAAGTGAGCCCGCGCTGCTGAAGTACCGTGATGATCTGTAGGTAAAGATCACTCACCTCGGGTGGACAGGTTACGTTTTCTGCGATCCAAAGGCCCATGCGGACCTTGCTATCACCGACAGCGTCTTCTGCGTCGTTGAGTTTTCCTGGTGCGACTCGTTCCAGAAACGCCTCGAAGCTCTCATCATCAGGCGACGTGCCTGGCTTTGTGCCCTTCGCCCGTGTAGTCCAACCCTCTGCGAGCGTGAACACGCCGTGAGTTCGGCCAAGTGCCTTTTCTTCGTCGAACACCGCGTTATCCATTACTCGCTTTGACACATCGGGGTCGAGCCCAGCGAGATAGCTCTTTAGCTCGTCGATTGGAACGTGAGCTGTGAGTACCTGTTCGAATATATGTGGATGCTTTCGCACATCGAAGATGGCGCCATCGCAGACCAAGACCCATGGAATTGTCAGTGCTTGTAGCACTGATACGAGGGTCCTGAAATTCTTGTCCCCACCGACAGAGAAAAAGGCGAGATCGAGATCGTCAGGGGCCATGTCCGACCCCGTTGCATGACAGCTCGCAAACCACTTCGGGAGCGTGCCTCGCTCGGTCTCACCCTCCAGCAATACAACTCCTCGCGCGAACAGCAGCGAAACTGCATCGGTTGACAACGAGAATTCCTTTACGACCCGTGCAACATCCTCATTCGGAAGTCCATTCGGAAAGCGATGTGCCTGAGTCGCACCGCTTTCGTTTTCGATTCGGACGAGCTGCGTCAATTGTGAGGCAGATTCCATCGGAACAAGGTCTGCGGAATGCGTCACGACGAGGAAGGTCCCTTGCGCGGTCTGGATGCGTGATCGCAAGGCACGTTGCCAAGTCGGATGTAGCGTCAACGCTGGTTCGTCGAGAATCACAAAGCGGCCTTCAGCCTCAACCAACGCCTCGGCGATGACCAGAACCTCCCAGGTTCCTCCACCATGGAGCTGGATCGGTAGATCATCTGGATGAAGGTCGGCTTTCGCGGTGCGATCCACCACGATTGTCACTGCAGCACCAGGGCGGCTTCGCGGGCTGTTCTCTTCAGACCCGGCAGGTGGGAAGAGAGCGAGCTGCCCTGTACCGAGTATGGACGGACTCATCGCTTCAAGGTCGATGGCTTGAAACTTGACGTCGAAAGAACGACCAGGGGCCAATTCGGTGAACATCTTTTGAATCGCCTGGTATTTGGCACGTTGCGAAGGATTGCCGTTCTTCAGCTCGAAGAGCCGCATGGGTAAGACCCAGGGTGCGCGGCTCCGCAGCGGCGAGACGAGCGCTTCCCACGAATATGGTCCGGCTTGCTGTGGGGGAGTACCCCCAATGCCAAGTCCGCGGAACTGTTCGCCCAACGTGATCATCCCATCGTCGAGCAACATCGAAAGGACATGGGCCAACGCGAACGCCTGTTGTCCGCCTGTGCTGACGGACGGAATACCGAGCAATTCACTTGCCCGCCGAAATGGCTGAAGTTCAACGTCGAAGCTACCTGTTCCGGTACGAATGGTAATTGCGGTCATGCCCGCGCTGTCGGTTGGACACAATGATCCAAAGTCGAATTCGGGGAGAGGGTCCGGCAATGGATTGGTCTGCGGAGTGTTCGAAGGAATCCCGAGGAGACACTCCTTGAGTTGCTTCGGCGCGATATTGGAGAGCCCGGCGTGTTCCGATGCCACCCGGACGATGCTCTGAGAGAAGCCACGAGTAGCAAGCAGCCAGCTGTAGTTCTCACCTCCGTGTGTGAACTCATAGCTCACGTCCCAAGAGAGATGAGGCATGCCAACGTGACGGAGAACGAGGGTCCCAGCAAACAGCGGAGTGAGCTTGTCGTCGACGATCTCCGTTTCCACCCAGTGACTTAGCGCGAGTTTGATACCGGGGTCGCGGTTCGTCTCATCTAGGAGTGTGCAGAGGATCGCAGCACGGAGGAAAGTTGCAAGATGCTCCCGCTCATCAGGGGTTGCAAACTCAACTTCAAGACGCACGATTGCAGGTCGATCCGGGGACGTTCCATGATGATGAGCTCCTGCGAATGACTGGAGCACCTGTTGGGCCGCTTGGATGTAAGCAGGATTACGAGCACTTAGTGATGCCCAGTCCACGCCCTTACCGACGAGGTCGAAGAGTCGGACGATATTTGACTTTCCAGCACCGTTCGGTCCGACGACGGTGTGTGTACCTCCGTCGAGACGCAGTTCAAACGTATCGAACGTGAGCAGATTCTCGACGTGCAGGGACTTCACGCGCATTACGTGTCGACCGAGTTAGGTCCGGACTGGATGACGACCGTCATCCCTAGATGATACGGGACGGGTAAGTCACCGCTACTGAACTGGTCGTTTGTCCAAGCCGTTCAGGTGTGCTGACAGCAACGCCCGGAAGAGCGGCCCATGGTTCGGAACCTTGAGGTGAAGTAGCTCGTGAACGATGACCTCGCGCCGGAAGTGCGCTGGCTGCGCAAGCAGGTCCGTGGCGAAGGTCACCCTGCCCCTCGTGGAACAGCTAGCCCACTTTCGGCTCATACCCGTAAGACGCACTTCTGCTGGAGCGACATCGAGTCGCTCCGCCCACTCTTGTACTTCGCTCTTGAGAACTTCTTGGGTCACTGGTGTTTCCAGTGGCTCTGATGCGTTAAATGAGTGTTGTCGTGCATCTCGCCTCATGGCCGAACTCTCCGGAGCGACTCAACGATGTCTTCGACATAGTCGCTGGAACCATCTTTCGCACCAGATCGGATCAACGCCGCATGGAGCTTCATTCGCACCTGCCGTTCCTGATCTGACCGGAGCCGCCACTGAGGACACTCGTCGAAGACGGCTGCAGCTGCCTCGGCGACGGTCTGCGCCTTGGCGTCATCCATCCCCTTTCCCTTGAGGTACCAGAGCGCAGCGAACGCTTCTGGCCGGAGGCCCGTCAACTCCTGCGCTTTGTCCGCCTCGATCGCTTCCTTACCAAGGTTCGCCAAAGCTATGAGGGCATCTTCGGTCGAGAGCTGCCGATCCCGGAATGCAGCAGCAATCTTCTCCGCCTTCTCTCCGATCGACATGAGAAACGGCTTCGTGTCACGCTCGTTGGCCACCATGTCATGTAGGAGCTTTACGAGGTTCACGACTTTCACCGTGTCCGGTGTGTCCATGAGCGTGAGCTGATCCAGTGTCTCTTCGGTCAGCTTGTGTAACCCACTCATGCCTCGGATCGGAGAAGGAGTGGTGTGCTGCTGAACCAACTCAGCAGTTTTTCGGAGGAAGGACCGATCGACATCAATCCCTGGGTAGAACGCCTCCCGGACGATGGCGTAGATACGCATGATGCCGTCGTAGTTGTCGAGGTGCGGACGGAGGAACACGTCAGGCGAGATGATCTCGAACAAGTTCTCGAGCTCCGCGATGTATTCCTGCAGGGCGGTACGTTGATCTTCGTCGCGGAAGTACTCGACGATGGCCTCCACTTCCTTGTCGGCGTGGAGCCCTCGCCCGATACTGAGGTAGTTCTCACGTCCTTTGGCCATCAATTCAGCGAAGCGCTTTTGGAGGTCCGGGATGCCAGTAACGATTCCGGAGACGTCCTTAGAGTCGAAGGCGAGCGCATCCTCCAACTTCTCAAAGATGCCAACGAAGTCGAGGACAAAGCCCGCGGGCTTTGCCCGATCGTCCGCGTCCTCGTAGGGACGATTCAACCGGGCAATGGACTGCAGAAGGACGTGGTCGCGCATCGGCTTGTCGAGGTACATCGCATACAGGATGGGGGCATCGAATCCGGTGAGGAGCTTCTCGGTCACGATGAGGAGCTTCGGTACACCATCCGGCTTCCGGAATGCCTTGCGAATCTCCAGTTCTTTCGTCTCGTCGTAGTGAAACCGCCGGAGCTCTGACGGATCATTGTGCCCACGGCTGATGACTACTTCGGAGTATTCCCGCGGAAGATACCGATCGAGCGCGTCCTTGTAGAGAGAGCACGCCTCTCGGTCGACGCCGACGACGAATGCCTTATAGCCCATGGGCTCGACGTTGCCCTTGAAGTGCTCGGCGATGTACTTCGCAATGCCCTCAACCCGCTCGGGGTTCTTCATCATGTTCCGGAGCGTCACTGCACGTTCCAGAACCTTATTCAGTGTCTCGATATCTGAGACACCTTCCAGTTCCGCGATTTGGAGAAACTCCGCCTCCAGTGTCGACCGGTCGACGAGAAGCTCGTTGGGAGCGTGCGCATAGTTGAGAGGCACTGTGGTGCCGTCCGCGATCGATTCTCGTATTGAGTACTTGTCGAGGAAACCACTCTCGTCGTCGGTACCGAAGGTCTTGAACGTGCCCTTGCCATGTTCAGTTCTGTCGATCGGTGTCCCGGTGAACCCGACATAGGTAGCGTTCGGCAAAGCTGCTAACAGGTACGTCCCGAGTGCACCTCCGGTCGTGCGGTGCGCCTCGTCGATGAGGACGAAGACGTTTTCCCGCTTGCACAGATCTGGTGGTATTCGGTCAAATTTGTGGATCATTGAGACGATGAGGCCGCGCCAGTCCGACCGAAGTAGATGCTCCAAGTCGTCCTTCGATGCCGCGACCTGAACATCCCCGAAGCCAAGTGCTTCGAGATTCGCGGTCATCTGTGTCTCCAGCTCAATCCGGTCAATGATGATGAGCACGGTCGGGTGCTCCAGCGTCCGGTCGGCGATGAGCAGCTTCGCGGCAGAGATCATGGTGTAGGTCTTGCCTGAGCCCTGGGTGTGCCACACGAGCGCTCGACGCTTCGCCGGATCCTTCGCGCGTTCTACCACTCGATCCGCGGCGCGCATCTGGTGCGGGCGGAGCACGAACTTGTTCAGCTCGCCATCAATATCGCTGAAGACGATGAAGTCTGAGATGGCTCGAAGCACTCGGTCCGGAGCGACGAATGTCTTTACGAGGTCCTCATAGTTCCCGGCCACCTCGTCCCGCCAGTTGTAGAGCGACTTGCGGTTGGCGTTCCACGTCGCCCCATAGAGGAACTTGTGGAGATGAGTGATAGCAAACAGTTGCAGCACTGCCAGGGCTTCTGGTCCCTGCTCGTGGTACCGGCGGACCTGGACCAAGGCTTCCGCCATCCCGTCACGCTTCGTCGCCGACTTCGTCTCGATGAGAACGACCGGAATGCCGTTGATGAGCAATGCGACATCAAACCGGATTGCCTCTGCGTCGGGTCGTGGGCGAAAGGAGAACTCGTCCGTGACATGAAACACGTTGTTCGAGGGCTCCTCCGCGTCGAGGAATTTGACATCTCGTTCTCGGTTTTCTTCTTCGACGAAGACCTTCTTCAGTCCTCGGAGGTACTTCCAGACGTCCTCGTTCCCTTTGATAGTCGGGAGTGCACGGACGATCCGATGCGCAAGGTCGACAGCGCGATCGCGATTGACGATCCCAGGGTTCAGCACCTGAAGCCGGTCAACAAGGACGTCCGTGAAAACAATTCCGGATTCGTCGCCACGAAATTGGAGTGCCTGCTCGCGAGTGAGGTAGGTCCAACCGACCTCGGCGGCATAGCGGACGAAGGGGTTCTGCACAGAGCCTCGTTCAGAGCCTGTAGTCATGGTGCAGGTTCCAGAAGTGTCGAGAATGCAGATGAGAAGAGTTGGCGGAGCGCAGCCCCATCTTGGCTGCATGCCGTGATCTCCGCTTCAACGACTCGCATTGCTTCAGCGATAGTTTCCTGGGTCTTCAGTGACGGGACCAGCACTGGCCAAGGTCTCAAGAACTCGATGTTGATGTTCTTCTGAGTGCCCCTTGGAGCGCGTCGGTCCATCTCTTCTTGCTGAGTGCTTAGGTAGTAGTTCAAATACTCAGCGTCAACTGCAGCTGTCGGCGTGATCGCGATGATGCTGTCAGGAAATGCTGCTGGGAACGCAAGCATCGCGGTAAAGCCGATGTTTGCTGCGATGGTGATCGCTATCGTCCTCTCGGGAAATACCCTGCTCACTTCTAGTCCTCGCTCATTCAGCGTCTGCGAATAGCCTCGGACTATGCCTCCGGCGCTAGCGACTCTCGTAATGTCGCCTGTCTGAATAAATGGTGTGTCTCCGCCGTAAAATGCCGGATCGTTTCGAGGTCGATGCGTAAACCGCCCGCGCTCAATAGTCGCGATGTCCTCTAACGGCAGCATGGGCGAGGACTTCTGAGCGTCTCGCAAGAGTGTTGTCAGGAGTGAGCGGCGAAGTGTTCGCGAGTTCCGCACCTCGTTATCACTCGACGCTATTGCCACCTGGATCGTCGAGAGAATGCGCGCGATCCGTCGTTGCTCATCGAGCGGTGGGAGCGAGACTCTATGTTGGCGAAATATCTTCCCAGTTACATGCTTCATGGTCGAACCGCGCGCAGACAAAGCGATGTTCCTAATTTCTCGCTTCATCAGGAAGTAAAGGAAATCCGGATCAACAACATCCATATTCGGAGTTACTTTGAAGATGTGCTGATTCAACCAGGCATCGGGACCATTCCAAAGAAAAGCGTCAAGTGATGCGGACCAGGAGACGAGTAGGTCGCCGGGATGTACGCGGTAACGTGCACCGATATCACCCGCAAAATAGTTGAATGGTTTCGCCGGGTCCGTCAAATTTTGAATACGGATTATGGGATCACCTTTTGAAACAGCCCATTCGCCCGGCTTGAAGGGGTAACCGTTCACGAACTCGCCCAGATCGCCGACTTCGACCATTGACCAGGTCCCGGCTTGGGAAATGTCTGCGAACTGAGCGGCATCAGTCTTCATTCAATACCCAGCTCCTTAAGAACTACCCAGAGCTGCCGGTCAGCCTCCGCTCGCTTGGCTTCAGCTTCTCGGAGAAGCTTGACTGCTTCGTCGAGAGGCAGCACCTCGCCAGCCACAGCCCCAGCGACGTAGCGACTGGGTGAAAGGTTGAAGTCGTTGGAAGCGATCTGTTCCGTCGTAACAACATCGCATTGCTGCTCGACTGACTCCCAGTTGACAAAGAGCGTGTGGACTTGCGCCACGTATTCGTCGGACAGCTCGTTCTTGGGCCTTCCCTTCACAAAGAGCTGCGATGCATTCACCATTAGAACTTCGCCTGCATGCGCCTTCGCACGGTTGAGGATCATGACGATCCCGGGGGCCGTAGTGTTATAGAAAAGATTCTCGGGGAGCAGAACCACGCCTTCGATGACGTCCGCCTCTACAAAGGCCGCTCGTATATCGCGCTCACGACTCGTTCCAGCGTTGCCGCTCCCTCGACTTACCGCCCCCGCATCTAGGACGATCGCCATCCGTCCCTCAGGCTTGAGCGAAGCCACCATATGTTGGACCCAACCCCAGTCGGCGGAAGAGCTAGGTGGAATGCCACTGGCGAAGCGGTCTGTTGTGTCGTTGCGATACAGGTCCTCTGGAAAGTCCTGATTCCACATCGGATTCGCAGTCACAAGATCAAACTGCCGAAGGTGTCCACTGCGGCTCGTAAAGGCCGGATTCCGCATGGTGTCTCCGAGCGCGATCTCGGCATCCATGTCATGGAGGAACGCGTTCATCCGGGACATGGCGAACGTAGAGGGATTGATTTCCTGACCAAACAATCGCAGCGGTGCGACCTCTGGAGGCAGTTCGCGGTGTTCGTTCACTGCCTTGCCGTGCGTTTCGAGGAGTCGCAGGTGGCATTTGATCAGAAGCCCGGAGGATCCACAGCATGGGTCGTAGGCGGTCATGCCAGGTTGCGGATCGAGTATGCGTGCCATGAGGCGACCGACTTCGGCAGGAGTGTAGAACTCCCCAGCACTTTGACCCTGACCCTCGGCAAATTTCCGGAGCAGGTATTCGTATGCTCGTCCGAGGAGATCGGGCTGGACGTCTTGCAGACCGAGTCGATGCTGCCCGAGCGTCTTTACCAATGCAGCAAGCCGGTCGTTGTCCACGATCGGTTGACCAGCAGTCGTTGCGTTGAAGTCGACGGTGTCGATGACGCCCTGGAGCCGAGGATTTTGTCGGGCGACGGCACGAACTGCATCAGTCAACGCTTCGCCGAGTCCCGTGGTCTTCAGCGCGATAAGCGGCCAACGACTCTCTGCAGGGAGGTAAAATCGGACCAGGCCGTGATCTTGCTCGATGATCTGTCGAGCTATGTCGATGTCGCCGACCTCATCAGCGACTCGAAGGACTTCATCGTCGAAGACGTCCGAGAGCCGCTTGAGGAAGATGAGCGGAAGGATGTAGTCCTTGAATTTCGGAGCATCGAGCGGCCCACGAATTTGGCAAGCAGCTTCCCAGAGCCAAGTTTCCAGCGCCTTCACATCGAGTGTGCCGTTGCCGTCTGACGATGTTGTGGACGGAGTCGCTGTGGTCTTTCCCTTCGGTCGTCTACTTGGAGCCACCACTGGTACCTCCATGGACCATCGAGGCAGGTGGCATAGCTTCTAGTTCGAGTCTGTTTGGGTTCCAGATGTGCTCGGCAAGCTGACGGTAAAGCTCCTGCCGGGCATCCAGGTCGGCCTTCCGGAACTCGGAGTGTGCGCGGAAGGCGAGATCACTGTCCTGCACGAAACGTAGAAAACCCGGATTGTGGTCATACGCGTTCTCGTTGAGGCTCCGTGCAAGGAGGTTCTGACTGTCGTAGTGCACGAGCTTCTCCTCATAGGGCAAATCGCCATAGCTCGCGTTGAAGCTCTTCGGTAGGAGCAGCAGGTCTCCAATGCGGTTCCTGTATTCCCCGAACTCGCTCGGATGGGCGAACTCATCCTCGTGGCGCTCTGGATGATTTGCCCAGATGTGCTCGATCTCGAAGCCTGCGTTGCCGCCACGCTTTGCGTAGTCCACGTAGTGAGAAGGCAATCCCGATCGCGTTTCGACGAATTCGGTCATTCGTGCCAGCAATCGATGAATCTGGCGTCCGTTCATGCCGTGGAGGCGAAAGCTTTCGTTGCTCAAGAATGTCTCGGTCTCAGCGTCAAGCCGTTGGCGTAGAAGACTTGCTAGCTCGACCGTTTCCTTACCTCGGATGTCCCGCATGACGATGAACATCGCGTATTGCATGGTGGAATAGTCGATTGCACGCCAGTTCCAAATTCTCCGATGGATGAGGATGTCGAGAAAGGCTGCAGTGACTCGCACTTTGCGGTAGATGGTTTCCTCGGCGTCGTTTATCTGGAGTGGCGAGAGGAGAACCGGGTATTGCAGGGTGAAATTGTGCTCTGCATTGAAGTAGACACACTCAAGCCCCGGCGTAAGTGTCTCGGCGGCGCTGCGTAGCCGTTCGTACCAGTGGCCGTAGAAAGCAAAGTCGTGGTCGATGAACCGAACGAAGTCGCTGCTCTTCTCTAAACCTAAGCGATCTTCGTGATCACGTACCCAGCGGTGGAACTCTGTACCAATGAGATCAAAGTCCTCTGGTGCAGCACCTCGTTTGCGCTCCCGGATTGTTCCGGCATACTGACTACGCAACCACGATTTGATCCCGTCGGCGTCTTCATCTTTACCCAGGTCCATGAGCGCACCGATACGCTCTTTCCATACTTTTCCAGCATGAACTCGGCCATCATCATCAGTGATGTTGGCAAGGAGATACCCCTTCAGCATGTCTGCAGGCGTGAGTGAGAGTCCGCGGTCGTTCATTGTTTCGAAGATCGTGTACGCATCGTCATCGGAGTAGGCAGTGATCTCAACGAGGTGAACGCTTTCGATCAGCCAATCCACGAAGTAGGGCAGTGCCAAGTCACGCAAGTCCTCTGGGAAGGAGTCGTCAATGTCCGCATATCTCGCGAGAACGTTGGCAATGGACTCCGGTAAATCGTTTGCGATGAAGTCCTGACCTGTATAGAGCGCCTCCATGCAAGGAGTGCGCTCTGGAATGTCCAGGTTGAAGGAGCGCTTACCGAACTTCTGAGAGAAGATGAGTTCTGCGAGCTGGGTTCGTTGTTCAGAGTCTTGCAGTTGGTGCTGGAGATAGATGAGTAGCAGGGTCAGGGTCGTGAGTCGCTGCTGTCCATCGATGATGAACTTGCTGCCGTCTTTGTCACTGATGATGATCGAGCCGAGGAAGTAGTGGCCGTACTCGGCCACTGCGGACCGTTCATGCCCAGGCTCGTAGCTCTCCTGAAACTTGGTCGCCAGGTCGTCGATCAGCTCTGCAACCTGCTTGGTCTGCCACTTGTACTCTCGTTGGTAGTAATCGATCGAGTACTTCCGTCCAGCGAGGAGTTCCCGAACGGTTCGACCCTTGCCGTCGATCTCGCGTGGTTGCCTACGGTCAGTCGTCATTGCGCGCACCCTCCGCTATGCCCAGAGGGCGTGAAAGGAGGGCGTGAGCAGATAAGAGTCATGATCTGATGGTACGACAGGGGTGCCTGGGCTGGACGGGACGCAGGTCACGGCCCGTTTAGTTACCTGAGGCGACCACCACCAAGTGGTCCCTCACAGAGAGCCCGTACCGGCTGCACGCTGCAGCGATGGCACGGGTAGGAGCTTTGCTCGGCTTCCGAGGCACTACGTGGTACGCAGTGGCGGCAGCGAATGAGGATGCAGCGGCTCGCCTGGCAGGCTTCGGCTCCGGCGAGAATCGGGCTGGCGCTGGGGAGCGCTGCCTGGACCCATCCGGTGGACACCACGGCGTGTCCCGCAAGACGGTTCTGCGTGTCTATATATGGCCAGAGTCAGTTCGTCCTAGCGGTTCAGGCAGAGAGCGAGTGCGACTCCGGCAGCAGTGGCTATGTCGTCGATGCGAAAATTTCACATCGAGCTGCACTTTTGCTACAGCTTCGGGGTCCTCGTCGCTCCTTCTTGAGCGGGTAAACCTCTGAATGAGGTTGAGAGTTTTGGCCATCGAGGTGCCCTCCAGCCGAAAGCGAATTCATGGAGGCGACCAACCACCCACGCAGGGAGCGGAATGCCCGAAGGATGCACTGCATCCTCAGCACGTCTTGAGGCTGTAGCCCCATCGGACGGGGTGGTAGCAGTCCAGAAGTGAAGCCGCTCGACCCTCGTTGGTGTGCCACGAGGCCGACACGCGAAACATCAGCTGCGTTGACCATTGCCACGAAGAAGCGCCACACTGTGTACACAAGGAGACACAATGCGAAAGCTCAAAACCGTCGGCGTCCGCGAGTTTCGCAACAACGCCAGCACCTACCTTTCCGGTTCCGAGACGATCGCTGTCAACAGGCACGGCAAAGTGATCGGGTTCTACATCCCCATCGAGCGGGACGATGATGAAGTTCGCCGTGCGGTCGCCAAGCTCGGTGCGACTGTCGAGAAGGTTCTCGAAGACACGGGCTTGACGGAAGAGGAACTGGCTGCCTTGTCCAGCTCGGCACAAGCGGACCTCTGAGGTGACTTGGCCCCCTACAGAGGAACAGCAAGTAGTCATTGACCACGACGCGGCGAATCATGCCCGCATTCTCGCGGGGCCGGGCACCGGGAAGAGTGCAACAGTCATTCGGCTGATGCTCCGCCTCGGTGATGCCGGGAAGAAAGGCCGACTTCTCACGTTCACCCGCGCTGCAACGAACGAACTGAAGGAAAAGGTTGCCGAGCACCCTGAAGTTCTCGACCAGCCCAGCACAGTTCACTCCTTCGCCATCGCAACACTGCTATCAAATCCCGGCGCCTCTGGTCTCCCAGAACCAATCCGCATCGCGGATGATTGGGAGTGGAAGGAACTGATACGAGTACATCTGGGCTTCCTCGTCGATTGCAACGTGAGACTCATCGACCGAGCAGAGGCAGAGATGGCCTCAAATTGGGAGTCTCTTGAAGAGGACGAAGACCCAAACCTTCCAGCCGACATCCGTAACCGCTTTGCTGGTGCATGGGAACAGCACCGGCGAATCTTCGGGTACTCCCTCCTGTCAGAGCTTCCCTTTCGGTTGCTTCGTGCTTTGGAAGATCACGACGACCTTGACCTCGGGAACTGGGAGTTCATGGTTGTCGATGAGTACCAAGACCTCAACCAGTGTGACCTCTCAGCGCTGAAACAAATCACGTACCGCGGGAGAACCCTCATCGGAGCTGGCGACGACGACCAGTCGATTTACTCCTTTCGCCGCGCGCACCCAATCGGCATCCGGCGATTCGTGGAGGACGACTACCCCGGAGCGAATGACTACTCGCTGTCTATCAGCCAGCGATGCGCTACTTCGATACTCCATTGGGCTCGCCACGTCATCGAAGGACTGCCCGGTCGTCCTTCACGGCCACAACTCACAGCGGCGGCACACTGTGTTACCGGGGTGGCTCGATACCTTCGTTTCCACAATTGGGACCAGGAGGCCGACGGTGTAGCTCGGCTCGTGAAGTGGCTGACGCAAACACAGGGAATTCCTCCCGAAGATGTCGCAATCATGTTCCGGTCGAACCACAACAATGCGTGGTCCGATCCGTTAGCCCAGCGCCTCCAGCTCAACGGTGTGCCCGTCGTCAACACGGGAGAGGTGACAGAGATTCTCGCCGAACCGTCCAACCGACGGCTCCTTGCCCTAGCTCGGCTTATCGTCAACAGGGAGGACTCGTTGGCCTGGTGGACGATGCTCCACCTGACCAATGGGATCGGTCCTGCAGTGCGAAATCACTTTTACGACGCTGCCGTGAACGCCAACCACCGCTTCGTTGACCAGCTTCTTGCAGAACACACTGCGGGGTACCCAACACTTCCCCCCACACAAGCCAGGATCGTGGCGGGCGTGATTCAGCCTCTCCTCGGTCTCATCGAGAGCATCGACCTCCTCACTGTTGATCTCGACGACGGAGGCTGGGGAGCGTGGCTAACAGAGCAAGCGCGGCTCTTCGGCGGATGCGAAGAGCGTTTCACGGTATTGCTCAACGACCTCGACTCGGTCGTTGATCGAGAGGAAGGTCTTGGGAGGTTCCTTAACCAGGTTCAGCCGGTGGGGAGGGATTTGCGATCTGGACGAGCAGCGGGCGCAGTACGACTGATGTCAATGGCAAGCTCAAAGGGTCTCACGGTGCGAGCGGCAATCGTGGTTGGCGTCGAGGAGAACGTCATCCCTCTCCCGAATAGTCATCCTGACGAAGAGAGACGCCTTCTCTACGTCGCGATGACTCGACCAACCGAGTACCTCTATCTGACATGGTCCGGACGCCGAATCGGCCCCACAGCTCGGACCGGCGCTCCAAGGGTTGCTCATTCGAGGAACCGTTCGCCGCTGCTGACACACGGACCTGTTCTCTCAGAGGATGGCCGTCAGTACCTCACCACTCTCGGACTATGAGGATCGCTTCCGTCCCTTGCTCGGGAGAGCGCGGGCGCAAAGCACTCGGTTGGTATGGTCCACGACATCGAGAAACGACGCTCTGAGGGTCACCAAAATCACGCTCTGAACACGGAGTTTCGAGTTAGTCGTCGTGCCACATTCGTGCCACTAGGACACAGGATTTGGTACTACGGTGTGGACATAGACGGACGGTATAGATGGCTTGAACTGCGCTTATATGGGAAGACCCTTGAAGAAGCTGAGCTAGGATCGACTTGCCAAGGTGAGGGTCGCGGGTTCGAATCCCGTCGTCCGCTCTCGCGAAGTACCTAGTAGATAGCTATTTCCGGGGAGACCCTGGGACCCCGTTTTCGTGTAGTTGCCCATGGTTTGCCCATCGCACATCAGATCGACGAATCGATTCGGCCGATGCTTATGAGCATCAGTGTCAATCCTGGCGGCGTCGACAAATTGGATTACCTGTCGTCGAATGGAACCGCCAGAAATCCTGAATCGTCGCCCAGGTGGAAGTAGATGTGCCCAATGAGGGAGCCGTCCTTCTGCACGGATGCCCAACCCCTCCCACTGGCAGGATCGCATTCGTCATTTCCTGACCATGAAAACTCCACGGCACGGCTGCCTTCTCGAATGGCGTCGCGGCAATCCATCCATCCGTCGACGGCGATGAATCGGAAGTGACCCGTGTTGTCTGAATCGAAGTTGATGAAACCAGGACCGAGCAGTTCGATGGCATCGAGATCCCAGAGGTCCATCTCCGTTATCCGCCACTTACCGGCCACATTCATTGCCGAAAAGTCGAGAGCACGATGCAAGCCACTCAACGATTCTGCACGATTATCGCCAAGACGGTGTATCGACGCACGAATCGACTAGAGGCGGTAAATTTCCCTTCGGTGCCCGAGAGCTACGACGACGATTGTGAGAACGTCATCGTTAACTGTGTAGATGATCCGATAGTCACCAACGCGCACTCGATAACCGTCCCTGCCTTGCAGTGGGCGAGAAGCCGGGGGTCGAGGGTCTTCTGCAAGCAGTTCAATGGCGCCACGGATGCGTGGCTGAATGGACTTCGGGAGTTTCCGTAATTGTCTGAGTGCGGCGTTGGTGACCTCGATCTTGTAGCGGCCGCTCACCAGCCAAGATCGGCTTTGACTTGATCCCAGGGAATGTTTGGCGCGCCTTCTTCGAGTGCGGCATCAAAGGCAGCGATGTCTTCCTGTTCTTCTAGGGCATTGACCAGACGCTCATATTGTTCTGGTGACACGATCACCCCCGCCGGTTCACCGCGCCGTTCGAGCATCACCGGCTCGCCCTGAGCAACATCGAGCAGTTCTGGCAGTCGAGCCCTTGCCTCGCTAACTCCGATTTTCACCATGTCCTTATTGTACAGTTAGTGTGTATCAGTTGTACAGACCCTCCTCAAGGACTGCGATCGGCACCGTGGTAGCGCGCGCTACGACAGGCCCGTATCAGATGGACAGAATGGACGATGTGCCCGACGCAACCGCACGTAAACGATTTATAGCGATCTACCTGGACTGTTCCCATCACCTTGCCAAGGTGAGGGTCGCGGGTTCGAATCCCGTCGTCCGCTCCACTTGGGCTACGCCCCATTCACTTGACCACTGTTGTTTATGGCGTCGTGGCCTCGGTTTGGATCGAGTGTAAGTCTTCGAACTCGTCTGGCGTGAGATAGCCGAGCGAGCTGTGCCGTTGAGTTGGGTTGTAGAAGTGCTCGATGTAATCGGCGATGGCGACACCGAGCTCGTGGTTGGCAACGAAGTTCGTCCAATGATTCATTACCGTCTCTATCAGCGTTCGGCGGTACGCGCAGGCGAAGTGTGGAGGATCGCAACTACGAATCTGCGCGCCGATGCGGAAGTGACGTCGTGCGGAGCACAACGCGTTCGTTCACTCTGTGGTGTTGTGCGGTGACTCAGAGTGGCAAGCGGTCCGGACATTGGTTCCACCTTGATGAATCGCCGATGAATTCTGACTTCGAGGTGCACTCGTTGTTGACGCGTTCCCACAAGTCCAATAGGGTCACGGCGTCTAAGGCGCGGCCGGAATCGTTGCTTCGACTCGATCCGGTCGCACTTTCGCGTCTCGTAGAAGGTGTGCAAGATCGGCTCCAAAGGAGAATCGCAAGCGTGCAACGCGTATCGAAGAATCGCATTCCTCAAACAACTCGCAGCGCTGCATTGCCGTTAAGGCACACTCGGCTGGCGCGTCTGCTCGGCGCCGTACTCGCCAGCACGATCTCAGCTGGCGCCCTCGCGGCCGTCGCATTAACGACAGGAGTGCAGACCGCGGGTGCAACGGGATCATCAGCGGAGGTCTACGTCGCCAATCAGGCCTCGGGCACGGTGAGCGTTATCTCGACAACGACGAACAGCGTGATCGCGACAATCCCCGTGGGAGGCGAGCCCCTTGGTGTCGCGGCGACACCAAATGGTCAGTTTGTCTACGTCGCGGACGGTTCTGGCGGCAATGTCAGCGTCATCTCGTCGGAAACGAACGGCGTGGTGGCAACGATCAGTGTTCCCGGCACTCCGGAGGGCATCGCCGTCTCGCCTGACGGCTCGACCGTCTATGTCGCCGACGGTCAAAACAGCGACACCGTGAGCGTGATCGCAACGGCGAGCAACACCGTCACCGGGACCATCGAGGTCGGCAACTTTCCCGTTGGCGTCGCCGTCTCGCCTGACGGCTCGACCGTCTACGTCACGAACTACCAGGACAACTCGGTCAGTGTGATTTCGACGGCAACCGACACCGTTACTTCGATCTCCGGCTTTGGTGCCCCCTATGGCGTCGCCGTCTCGCCTGACGGTTCGACGCTTTACGTCGCCGACCTCGGCGACAACACCGTCAGCGTTGTCTCGACAGCCACGGATGCTGTCACGAGCACGATCAACGTGGGGCAAATCAGCCGATTCGCTGCCCTGACTCCTGACGGCTCCACGCTCTATGTGGGCAGCGAAAGCAATTCAATCAGCGCTATCTCGACGACGACGGACACCCCGTCGAGTGTCACGGTGGCGAACACGTCGAGCGACTTCGGTGTCGCCGTCACGCCCGACGGTTCAACGCTTTACGTCACAGACACCGGCGGAGACACCGTCAACGCGATCTCAACGGCTGGCAACACCGAGGTGGCATCGATAACCGTCGGAAGCGGACCCTTCGGCCTTGCTATCGCCGAGGTGCCGGCGACCGTCACCGACACCGTTGCGTTCAACTCTGAAGGGGGCTCCGCGGTCGCCAACATCACCGGCACCGACGGCTCGACGATCACGCTTCCCGCCGCTCCCGCCTACGTCGGCTACACCTTCGACGGCTGGTTCGCGGCCCCCACGGGTGGCACGGCACTCACCTCGCCTTACACCTTGAACAACGACGGCACGACCACCACGCTCTACGCGCAGTGGACCGACCAGTACACCCCGTGTGCAGTGAGTGCGGGTACTTCCATCAACGACTGCAACTTCGAGAACCCGGTCCTCTCTCCGGACTCGTACCTGATCGATCCGAGCGGAAGCGCCTGGACGTTCACAGGAGAAAACGGAATCACCAACAACGGCAGCGGCTTCACCTTCCAGAATCCATCGTTTCCGGGCAATCCTCAGCTTGGCATCCTGCACTACTACGGCGGCGGAGGAACGACCTCCCAGGTCATCAGCGGATGGCAGGCCAACACGGAATACACCTTGACGATGAGCGTCGCGGAACGATGCGAAAGTTACATTTCGTCCAACACTCCGACGTTCCAGCTGAGCCTCGACGGTCAGGTGCTCGGCTCGTACACGGCAACGACGTGCACCCTCGTCGACACGTCCTTTTCCTTTTCGACGACCGCAGGGACGCACACCTTGACGTTCACAAGTGAGCAGGGCTCCAACGTCGATACTTCGACGTTCATCACCGACCTTCGCCTGACAGCGAGCGCGACGACCCCGCTCGACACCGTTGCCTTCACGAGCGACGGCGGGGCAGCGGTCGCCAACATCACCGGCAACGACGGGACCTCGATCACCCTTCCGGGTGACACCCAGTCCGGCTACACCTTCAACGGCTGGTTCA
>Ga0181538_10001240_pt1 | contig 29069 bp, 27 predicted proteins | sample PEATcosm2014_Bin_40_FD_119773 | JGI IMG/M metagenome (GOLD analysis project Ga0181538, IMG submission 119773) | Peatland microbial communities from MTU Mesocosm Facility, Houghton, MI, USA - PEATcosm2014_Bin23_30_metaG | ecosystem: Environmental > Terrestrial > Soil > Wetlands > Peat | place... | reverse complement strand
CTCCACCAGAATCTCCACCGCCGAGAGCGACCCTCCCGGATGGCCGGATTTCGCCGCGCCGGTCATTTGCACAATTTCCCGCCTGATCTTGCGGGCAATCGCTTGCAATTCCTCTATCGATTTGGGCATGGGACGATTCTCATTCTAACATCGCGTTCGCGCCGCGACCGTTCGTTACCGACCCGCGACCGCTCTTTTACAGAGCCGCGACCGCAAGGGAGCGGTGTTTTTTCTCCCGAGGCACGGAGAAGGCCAAAGGATTCACCGCTGAGACGCTGATGACGCCGATTGAACATTGCCTTGTTCAAAACCACCCTAACCGCAACCAACTCCCGTATACCACTGCTAACTCCCGATGCTAACGAAACGGTATATTGTCCTACATCCGTTCCGAACGTATGCTATCAATGGCGTGCGAAGTGTCCCGCCACTGGTCCGAATCCAAATATGCCGCTCGATAAGACAATGGAAAGCAATATCGGCAGCGAGTTTCACGATGCGTGGGTCTTGCCTGCCGCTCTCCGGCAACTGCAGGAATGCGGGGAGACTACTCTGGTCGAAGAGTTGATCGCGATTTTTCAGACGGACACCGCCGTCCGTCTCGAATCGCTCGCTCGTGCCGTCGCCGCCGACGACTATACTACCGCCCGCCAGGAAGCCCACACCATCAAAGGAAGTGCACTGCAGGTCGGAGCCGTCCGCTTCGCCGACGTCTGCCGCCAGATGGAAATGGAAGCTCGCAAACCCGATCCGGCCGACCTTGCTCCTCTCCTCCACACCGCAGTTCGCAACTTCAATGAGGTTCGTGGCGTCTTCGCAGCCCGCTGCGGGCCCGGAACCAATGGCTCACCGCACAATGGCCAATGAGACCATCCTCATTGTCGATGACGCTCCAGTCAGCCTGAAACTGACCGACATACTCCTGCGCAAAGAAGGTTATAAGGTTCACGCTACGACCGACGCCGAGCAGGCCTTGTCCATACTGCATTCGCTGCACCCGGACATGATGCTCGTCGATATCCAGCTCCCCGGCATGAATGGCCTGGAATTGACCCGCCACGTCAAGCAGGATTCCCGCACCCGCGACATCGTCGTCGTCGCCCTCACCGCCTGCGCCATGAAGGGCGACGACGACCGCGCCTTCAAAGCCGGCTGCGACGGCTATATCACCAAGCCCATCGAAACCCTCACCCTCGCCGCCAAGGTGCGCGAATATCTGGCTCACCGCGCCGCTCCCCCCGCCCCCGAACCGGAACCCGAGGACACCGAACCCCGTGGCTTTCCCGGTGGCATCACTCTCGACCCCGCCGAACTCGAAAGCATCCGCCGGCGCTTCCTCGAAGAGGGCGTCGGCCAGTGCCGGCAGTTGCTCGAAAACCTGGAATACCAGCTCGATATTCCGCAAACCCTGCGGACCATTCGCGGCTGGATCAACGCCGCCCTGGCGTTGGATTATCCCGTGCTCGCCATCCTTGCCGGCGATGTGCAAAAACTGTTGCGCGCGCCCAATCCCGACCGCGTGCTCGTGTGCGATGCCCTTTCCAACCTGATGGTCGGATTTGTCGAACCGCCCGAAGCCTCCATCGGTCCCATTCCGCCCGCCGTCGAAGCCGCCCTCAAAGGCAAGAGCGTGGCATTTATCGGTGTGGCCGGTGAAGACGCGGACCGCCTCTCGTCAGCCCTCGAGCGCGCCGGCGCCACGCCGCGATCGTTCAACGCTGCCGATCGCCCCTCCGCCGACGCGATCGCCGCCTGCCATCTGATCGTGGTGCACGTCCGCCCGGCCACACTCGGCACCCCCTGCCTCCACCCGCTCACCATCACGGAATGGAAACAGCCCGTGGTGCTGATCGGCATTCGTGAGCATCTGCTCGATCTCGATCCCAGCGTGCTGCCGCGCGCCGCCGACCTGCTGATCGACGGCTGGCAGCCCGAGGAAGCGCTCCTCCGTTTCAGCCACGCGCTCTCCCGCGCCTCGCTCGTGAGAGCTCCAGCCGACGCCGCGCAGGCCGAAGCTGTCAAACCGAATTACGGCTTTCCTATGCCTCGCGAACTCACGCGGGAAACCGAAGTCCTGCTCGCCGATGACGACCTCACCGTTCGCATGGTCACCCGCACTCTCATGCAGAACGCGGGCATCAAATGCCGCATGGCCTGCGACGGCACCGAAGCCCTGCAAGCCATCCGCGATTGTCGTCCCGCTGCCGCTATCATCGACGTCAATATGCCCGGTATGGACGGCTATGAAGTGCTCGCCGCCGTCCGCAGCGAAATGCTGCCCGTCAGGATCATCCTGCTCACAGCCCGCCAGCAGGAATCCGATATCACCCGCGGCTTCACCTTGGGCGCCGACGATTACGTCGTCAAGCCCTTCAATCCCCCCGAACTTCTCGCCCGCGTCAAACGCTTTCTGTAACCGCCCTTCCGGCCGGACGAGAGCCTTATACCGGGTCTATGACATTTAGAGTCGTCCTGGAGCGCGATCCCGAGACGGGCGATTACTCGGCCGTCTGCCCGGAACTTCCTGACTGCGCCTCCGCCGGGACCAGCGAGGAGGAAGCTCGCGCCAACATTCGCGAGGCCATCGAACTCTACTTGGCTCCCGGCGACCTCGACCTGCCTGAAAATGCACGACTGGTCGAGGTGACTGTTGGCTGACCCCTACCGCGCCTCACAGCCGAACAGGTGGTCAGGGTACTCCGGCGTAACCGTTTTCTGCAATGACAGCGATCCTCGACGGCAGCGGCATCGCCACCGCTCCCGCGGTCACGGCTCTTCGGTGATGCGTTGAAACGATGGAGTCTACTGAGCCGCGACCGCGAGGGAGCGGTGCTTTTCGGTGCGGAACAACGAGTCTTGCAACCTCCTCTATAGCCCCCGATCCTTACCGCGCCCTGATCCGCGGCGGCCGTATCTGGTACCTCTCGTGGTCCGCGGACGGATGGTTCACCTTCGAGCGGCGCCCCTCCGCTTGCAGCCTGCGATGCGCTTCCAGCCAGTCAGGTTCCCGATCCGTCTCCTGCTCCCAGCGGGCCACGGCCGCTTCGTCGCACCACTCCAGCAGCCGTCGCATCATCTGCCGATGCGCTCCCGAAAGCATGAAATTCTTCATATCGCTTTCCGTCACCCACACGGTCCGGGTCCAGAACGTCGCGTCGCTGTCGCGAAGAAGCCCCACCCCCAGGTTGCCCTGAGAATTCCTCGCCTGCCGCGTCGCTCGCACGGCGTTCAGTAGAAAAGGCACAAGATACCGCCAGGAACGAACGCGCAATCGGGTAATGGACACCACCGCCATGCCGTCGATTATACCCGTCCGGACGCCCGGCGCGCCAAAGGGTCGTGCTCCGGCAATTCCAAACACTAAACCTCAACGCCGCCATGGGATTGCCTTCTTCGGCCTATCACCGACACCCACCCCCGGTGGCGACACCCGCGCCCGTTTTCCGACCATTGATGTCTGGACCGTCGGCAGAGGGAATATTATAGGCTAGGACATCAGCTTGACCGTGGGCGAACTGGGCACAGAAAAGATTCAAACTTACGATTACAATGCCGGGCTCATTGAAGGCCAGCAGGTAGAAGAGTCGCGTCTGCCTTGGCCGCGGTCGGAGTGGTGCTCCGCAGGCGCACGCTGCGGCGGCGATCTTTGCCTTGACGGAAGGGCGTGTGGCGGGGGCACCGAATGACCTCGTCCGCTTCGTACCTGCGCCGAAGGATACGGCGATTACGGCATGGGATACAGCCGCTTCATGCGCCTGCCCCAGGATCTCCGCAACATTCGCTGCGAGGATTGTCAGAACTGCGCCGTCCGCTGTCCCTACGGGGTGCGCGTGCGCGAGCGCGTCACCCGCGCGCAATATCTGTTCTCATGACCTCATGGCGCCTCGTCTTGGTTCTGCTTGCGCTCGCCATTGCAACCGCCCAGACCCCTGCCTGGCAGCCATCGCCGGGACATACACAGGTGCCGATATGGCCCGGAACGCCGCCGCACCCCCGCCCTGTCCCCGGCGTCGAAACCGCGAAGCCGGGGAAGCCGCCGGTCGCCGGCAAGCCGTGGATTGAGGTGGACAACGTCTCCCGCCCGACCATGACAGTCTATGCGCCGCAGGGTCCGAATACCGGCGCTGCCGTGGTGGTTTTTCCCGGCGGTGGCTATCAGATTCTGGCCATCGATCTCGAAGGTACCGAGGTCTGTGACTGGCTCACCTCGAAGGGCATCGCGTGTGTGTTATTGAAGTACCGCGTGCCCAATTCCGGACCCTCCTGGAATCAGGCGTGTGGCTGTTACCTCAACACCAAATCGTCGATGGCGTTGGAAGATGCGCAGCGAACCCTGGCACTGGTCCGCTTCCACGCCGCCGAGTGGCATATCGATCCGCACAAGATCGGAGTCCTCGGATTTTCGGCGGGCGGCCATATGGTGGCCGCCATGAGCACCCATTTCGACCGGCGTCTCTATCCGCCCGTAGATGACGCCGACAAAGAGAGCTGCCGTCCCGATTTCGCCGTCGCACTTTATCCCGGACATCTCTGGATTTTCGAGAAGAAGTTCGAGTTGAATCCGGAGATCCACGTCACTCGCGACACGCCGCCCACGTTCCTGCTACAGGCCGAGAACGACAACGTAGACAACATAAACAACTCGCTGGTGTACTTCATCGCGCTCAAGAACGCGGGCGTTCCCGTGGAATTCCATGTCTTCGCAGAGGGCGGCCATGCATTCGGCCTGCGCCCCACCAGGCTTCCCATTACCGCATGGCCTCGGCTGGTCGAAACGTGGCTCCGGACAATCAAGATGATCCCGGAATAAATTTCTTCAATTCCCGCTCGGCGTCGGTCCCCGAGCCGGCTTCCCTATTGCTGCTTGTCACTGCGGTGGTTTTGACCCTCCGGTTTTTGCCAAGTTTGAGATTCAGGGAAACGCGCTCTCCGGTGTTGACGTTGACTTTGTTTTTCTCCGTGCCTCCGTGGTGAATCCTGTTTTCCGTTTTTCTCGGCGCCTCGGCGTCTCCGCGGTGAACCGCTTTTGCCTGACCCTCCCCCAGTGCTATCATGGTCTTTACACCATCATTTCTTTCCTGAGGTTTATCCCACTTGGCTTTAGTCGAAGGTTGCAAGCACTCGCTCGAAATCTCCGTCCCTGTCGTCGATGTTGAAAGCGAGTTGGGACGCGTTACCGCCGACGTCCAGAAACGCGCCAAACTCCCCGGATTCCGCCCCGGTAAAGCTCCTACCGGCATCATTCGCAAGCAGTTCGCCGGTGACATCCGGCAGCAGGTGCTGGAAAGTCTCATCCCTAAGTTCCTCCAGAAGCAGTTCGAAGCCGAGAACCTCAACGTGGTCGGCACGCCCGATATCAAGGACGTTCACTTCCACGAGGGCGAGCCCCTCCGCTTCAAGGCCGAATTCGAAGTCGTCCCCGAAATCGAGCTTGGTGAGTATCGCGGCGTCGAAGTGCCCTATGGCGAGCCGGCCGTCACTGAAGAGGACATCGATAAACGCATCGCGGAACTCCGCGATCAGAAGGCGCAATATGTCAACATCGATCCCCGGCCCGTCGAAGACGGCGACCACGCCGTAGTCTCGCTCGAAAGCCTCGGCGGAGTCGAAGGCGATCCCGTCAAGACCGACGAAATGGTACTCGAAATCGGCGGCGCCGATACCTTCCCCGCCTTCACCGAGAACCTCCGCGGCGTCACCCCCGGCGAAGAGCGCGAATTCGAAGTCACCTACCCCGAAGATTACGGCTCCAAGCGTCTCGCCGGCAAAACCGTCAAATTCCGCGCCACTTTGAAGGGAATCCGCCGCAAAGAGCTGCCCGAGCTGAACGACGAATTCGCCCAGGATCTCGGCGATTACCGCGATCTCGGCGAACTCCGCGAGGCCATCCGCAAGAGCATATTGGCCCAGCGCGAATACGAAGCGCAGCAGGAAGCCAAGAACAAAATCGTCGACAAACTGGTGGACGCGCACGATTTTCCCGTTCCCGAGGTCTTCGTCGAGCGCCAGGTCAAGAATCGCATGGAGCAGACCTTCCGCGCCATGGCCGGCGAAGGCGTCGACCCGCGCTCCATCAAAGTCGATTGGAAGAAGGTCATGGAATCCCAGCGCGACAAGGCGCTGCGCGAAGTCAAGGCGTCCATGCTGCTGCAGAAGATCTCCGAGCGCGAGGCCATCGCCGCCACCCGCGATGAGGTCGATCGCGAAGTCGAACGGGTTGCGCGCCAGCAGAAAGAGCCCGTCGCGGCCGTGCACATGAAATTCGAGAAGGATGGCACGCTGGGTCGCATCGCGTCGCATATCCAGACTGAAAAAACGTTGGATTTCCTGTTCAAAGAGGCCAGTAAAACGGCCGAGACATAGTTTATTGGTAGGGGCAGACTTTAGTCTGCAGACGGATTTCATCCGGTCCAGCCGGCCGAAAGGCCGGTGCGGGGCTTCCCAGGCGTTACTGAGCCGCGACCGCGAGGGAGCGGTGCTTTTTTGTGGTATTTTCCGTCGTAGGAGGGGTGGAAATCGTGAACCCTTGACCGTCGGTACTACCCCCTTCCCTCTACCTACCTTCGGAGTACATTGCTAAGGGAGCCAGTTCAGGTGATAATGAAGACGAAGCGATTTGGAGGATCCCACCCGCCAGCACCTTCGGCGGAAGAGGAGAGAACTGCTTGAAGCGAGCCGGATCGGATGACGCTTTACGGTGTTCGTTTTGCCATAAAAGCCAGGACGTAGTCGGAAAGCTCATTTCCTCCCCCAGCGACTACCCGCGCGCCTACATCTGCGATGAGTGCATCGCGGTTTGCAACTCGATTTTAGAGGACGATAAGGTCGAACCGCCTTCCGGAACCCCCAACAAGATTCCCAAGCCTCTGGAAGTCAAAGAGTTTCTGGATCAATACGTCATCGGGCAGGAGGCCACCAAGAAGAAACTCGCGGTCGCCGTCTATAACCACTGCAAACGCATCCACATGAACCGCATGCGCAACTCCGAGGTGGAGTTGCAGAAGTCCAACATCCTGCTCATCGGTCCCACCGGCACGGGTAAGACGCTGCTCGCCCAGACTCTCGCCAAGATTCTGGACGTGCCGTTCGCCATCGTGGATGCCACCACCCTCACCGAAGCCGGCTACGTGGGCGAAGACGTCGAGAACATCATTCTCAAACTCCTCCAGGCCGCCGATGGCGACGTCCAGAAATGCCAGCAGGGCATCATTTATATCGACGAAATCGACAAGATCTGCCGCAAGGATGAAAACCCCTCCATCACCCGCGATGTATCGGGTGAAGGCGTCCAGCAGGCGCTGCTCAAAATCCTGGAAGGCACGGTAGCCAACGTTCCGCCCCAGGGAGGCCGCAAGCACCCGCACCAGGAATTTACTCCTGTGGACACCACCAACATCCTGTTCATCTGCGGCGGCGCGTTCGTCGGGCTGGAGAAGGTCATCGCCCGGCGCACCGGCAAGAAGTCCATGGGCTTCCTGCAGGAAGAGGAGAAGGTGGGGATGCGCGGTTCCCTCACCAGCGGCCGCCGCGATATCGACCTGCTCTCGCACGTGCAGCCAGTCGACCTCATCAAGTTCGGTTTCATTCCGGAATTCATCGGCCGCCTCCCGGTGAATGCCGTGCTCGAAGATCTGGATCGCTCCGCCCTCATCCAGATTCTCTCGCGCCCCAAAAACGCTATCATTAAGCAGTACCAGAAGCTGTTCGAGTTTGAGAACGTGCGCCTCAAGTTCAGCGACGAAGCCCTGGAAGCTGTCGCCGATCTGGCCATGGAACGCAAGGTGGGCGCCCGCGGCCTGCGCATGATTCTCGAAGACCTGATGCTCGACCTGATGTATTATCTGCCATCCTATAAGAAGGTGCGGGAGTTCCAGGTCACCAAGGAAATGGTGCTGTCGCAGAAAATCAGTCTTACAATATTAGAAAAGGCCGGTTAGCCCCAAACCTCCAAAAGTAGTTTCCAGAAAACCAAGAGAGGACCAGGGGCAGGGCCGAGCCCCTGGGGAGATCAATGCTTACATCGAAGGAAAAGCCCGACACAAAGCGTCTGCCGATGATGCCGATTCGCGAGGTCGTCATCTTTCCGTACATGATGACCCCGTTCGTCGTCGGGCGCGAGTCGAGTGTCCGGGCGCTCGAGGAAGCCATGGCCGGCGACAAGAAGATTTTTCTCGCCGCCCAGCACGACGCTTCCGTCGACGAACCCAAACCCAACGAGATTTTCAGCGTCGGCACCATCGTCAACATCGTCCAGAGCCTGAAACTGCCCGATGGCAACATTAAAGTGCTGGTGGAAGGCGTGGAGCGCGCCAAGGTGGTTTCCGTCTCCGATGAGGACGGATTTTTCCGCGCCATCGTCAAGACCGCGACCTATCGCGTGGAAACCGGGCCGCAGCTCGATGCCCTGGTGAGCCGCGTCACCAGCCTGTTCGAGCAATACGTCAAGCTCAGCCAGAACCTGAATTATGAGCAGATGCTCCAGGCCATCCGCGGCGGCGACGAACCCGGCAAGCTCGCCGACACCGTGGGCGCCAACCTTCCGCTCACCCTTGAAGAGAAGCAGGAATTGCTCGAAATCTTCGATCCCATCGACCGCCTCACCCGCGTGGCCGAGATGCTCGACATCGAGATCGAAAAGCTCAACGTCGACCGCACCATTCAGGGCCGCGTCAAGCGCCAAATGGAAAAGGCGCAAAAAGAGTATTACCTCAACGAAAAGATCAAGGCCATCCAGAAAGAACTGGGGCGCGGCGAAAAGAGCGAAATCGACGAGCTCAAAAAGCGCATCGAGACCGCCGGCATGACCGCCGACGCGCAGGAAAAGGCTATGGCCGAGCTGAAGCGGCTGGAAAATATGCCGCCCATGTCGGCCGAATCCACCGTCTCGCGCAATTACCTCGATTGGCTGCTGGCCGTGCCATGGAAGAAGAAGTCCAAGGAAATCCGCGATCTCAAGTTCGCCGAGAAGACCCTCGAAAGCGACCACTACGGCCTCGAAAAAATCAAGGAACGCATCCTCGAATTCCTCGCCGTCCGCCGCCTGGTCAAGAACCCCAAAGGTTCCATCCTCTGCTTCGTGGGACCTCCCGGAGTAGGCAAAACTTCACTCGGCATGTCGATCGCCAAGGCCACCGGCCGCAAATTCGTCCGCATGTCGCTCGGCGGCGTGCGCGATGAAGCCGAGATCCGCGGTCACCGCCGCACCTACATCGGCGCCCTCCCCGGCCAGATCATCCAGATGATGAAGAAGGCCGGCACCCGCAATCCCGTCTTCATGCTGGATGAAGTCGAGAAGATGTCGATGGATTTCCGCGGCGATCCTTCCGCCGCGCTGCTCGAAGTGCTCGACCCCGAACAGAACTACATGTTCGTGGATCATTACCTCGATGTCGAGTACGATCTCAGCGAAGTCTTTTTCATCGCCACCGCCAACGTGCTGCACACCGTTCCCCCGGCGTTGCAGGATCGCATGGAAGTCATCCGTCTCTCCGGCTATACCGAGCTCGAGAAAATGGAAATCGCCAAGCGCTTCCTGGTGAAGAAGCAGATGGACCAGACCGGCCTCACCGCCGACACCATCAATTTCAGCGATTCCGGCATCAACGGCCTCATTCAGCACTACACCCGCGAAGCCGGTGTCCGCAACCTCGAGCGCGAGATCGGCAACGTCTGCCGCAAGGCCGCCCGCCAGGTGGTCAATCATATGAGCGGCAAGGACAAGAAGGCCCTCGCCAAGCTTGAAATCAACGAAGAGAAACTGCCCGATCTGCTCGGCCCCTGGAAGTTCCGCGATCAGAGCCTCGACAAAAAGAACGAGGTCGGCGCGGCCACCGGTCTCGCCTGGACCGAAGTCGGCGGCCAGATCCTAACCGTCGAGTGCACGCTCATGGAAGGCAAGGGCAAGCTCACTATCACCGGCAAACTCGGCGACGTGATGCAGGAATCGGCGCAGGCCGCCATGAGCTACATCCGCTCGCGCGCCCATACCTTCGGCCTGCCGCGTGATTTCTATCGCAATCTCGACGTGCACATTCACATTCCGGAAGGCGCCATCCCCAAGGATGGTCCTTCGGCGGGCATCACTCTCGCAACCACCATCTGTAGCGCGCTGACCCGCATTCCGGTGCGCGGCGATATCGCCATGACCGGCGAAATTACCCTCCGTGGGAAAGTCCTGGGCATCGGCGGCCTGAAAGAGAAGTTGATGGCTGCTCACCGTCATGGCATATTGGAAGCAATCATGCCGAGGGAGAATGAGAGGGATCTCCCCGACATCCCGGATGCCATCAAGCAGTCCATGAAGCTCAATTTCGTGGATTCCATGGATGAAGTTCTGAAAATCGCCCTGGAGCGCGAATTGGTGGCGATCCCGCTGACGCCCGGCACGGAAGTCGGATTGCAGCCGGTGATGGAAGAACCGCGCGAAGAGACCCGCGCCCACTAATATTGTGCCGCGACCATTTGTTACAGAGCCGTGACGATTCTTACAGAGCCGCGACCGCAAGGGAGCGGTGCTCTTCGCGGTGCTTTTCGGAGCGGTACTTTTGGGGTTCTTTGATTGCGAGCGGAATTCGTAGTGAGCGCCGGCCAGCCGGGGATGTTTCCCGGCGACCGGCTGCCGGAAGTTTCGTTTTTAGGGAGAAGTAACGTAGGAAAATCCAGCTTGCTGAACGCTCTCATCGGGCGCAAGGGACTGGCATTTGTCAGCAGCACACCGGGCTGTACTCAAACCATCAATTTTTACCGGGTCGACGACGCGTTCTACTTCGTCGATTTGCCGGGTTATGGGTTCGCCCGCGTGCCAGCCGGGTTTCAACAAAGCTGGAAAAAGCTGATTGAAGGATATTTGGAAACGAGAGAAACTCTGAAACTTTCTTGCCTGATTCTGGACGCCCGCCGCGGATGGATGAATCACGATCTGGATTTGAAGCGGTGGCTGGAGGATCGGGGCAGAGAGTACCTGGTAATCGCCACGAAGACCGATAAGTTAAATCAATCTGAAGAGAGCCGCGGACTGCGCGCCATCCGCCAGGAAGGCGTGGAGCCGCTGCCGTTCTCGGCCGTCACCGGCCGGGGAGTGAGGGAAATTTGGCAAGCAATAGCGAAAACACTTCAACCACGGTAGGAAACGCCCTGCCGCAGGAAAAGCCCACCGAAAAAGAATCTGTCCCCGAGAATGCGGCGCCCGCCGCTCCCGCGGACACGGAAAAAACCGAGAAGCCGGAAAAGCCGGCCAAAACCGAGAAAGAACATAAGGAACGCGCGCCCAAAGCGGCGGCGCCGCCGCCGCCGAATTCCACTCCTGCGCCCCCGGCGGAGCCTAAGCCCGCCGCGGAAGCCAAGCCGCCGGCGGAGCCCAAACCGGCGCCCCCCGCCGCCCCGGAAACCAAGCCCGGGCCTGTCGAAGTGAAGGCGCCCGAACCCGCCGCCGCGCCGCCTCCGCCCGAAATGATTTCCGGCCATCCCGGCCAGCAGCGGCGCAAACAGCAGACCGCGCAGGCCGTCAGGAACGGCACGCCCACTCTCGATCTGGTGGAGCTCAAAGACATGAGCATCCAGAATCTGAATCATGTGGCCAAGGAGATGGGCATTCCCGGAGCGGCCGGCCTGCGCAAGCAGGAACTGATCTTCAAAATTCTCCAGACGCAGGCCGAAAAGAGCGGGCTGATCTTCTCCGAAGGCGTGCTCGAATGCCTGCCCGACGGGTTCGGCTTCCTGCGCGCGCCCGAGTACAACTACCTGCCCGGCCCCGATGACGTCTACGTCTCGCCCTCGCAGATCCGCCGCTTCGACCTGCGCACCGGCGACACCATCTCCGGCCAGATCCGCCCGCCCAAAGAAGGCGAGCGGTATTTCGCGCTCATCAAAGTCGACGCCATCAATTTCGAGCCGCCGGAAGAAGCGCGCAATAAAATCTTCTTCGACAACCTCACGCCGCTCTATCCCAACGAACGGCTGAAGCTCGAAACCGTCCGCGAGAACTATTCCGGCCGCGTGATGGATCTGCTCACCCCTATCGGCAAAGGGCAGCGCGGGCTGATCGTTTCCCCGCCGCGCACCGGCAAGACGATGCTCCTGCAGAGCATCGCCAACTCGGTGACCACGAACCATCCCGAAGTGACGCTAATCGTCCTGCTCATCGACGAGCGGCCGGAAGAAGTCACCGACATGCAGCGCAGCGTGCGCGGCGAAGTGATCAGCTCCACCTTCGATGAACCCGCCACGCGCCACGTGCAGGTGGCCGAAATGGTGATCGAAAAGGCCAAGCGCCTGGTGGAGCACAAGCGCGACGTGGTGATCCTGCTCGATTCCATCACGCGTCTCGCGCGGGCTTACAACACGATCGTTCCGCCCTCCGGCAAAGTGCTCTCGGGCGGCGTCGATTCCAACGCCTTGCAGCGCCCCAAGCGCTTCTTCGGCGCGGCGCGCAATATCGAGGAAGGCGGATCGCTTTCGATCGTGGCGACTGCCCTGATCGACACCGGCAGCCGCATGGACGACGTGATTTTCGAGGAATTCAAGGGCACCGGCAACATGGAAATCCACCTCGAGCGCAAGCTGGTGGACAAGCGCGTGTTCCCGGCCATCGACATCAACAAAAGCGGCACCCGCAAGGAAGAGCTGCTGCTGCCGAAAGACGAGCTCAATCGGGTCTGGATTCTGCGCAAGGTACTGAATCCGCTTTCTCCGGTGGAGACCATGGAACTGCTCCTCGACAAGCTCTCGAAGACGCGGAGCAACGCCGAGTTCCTGGGGTCGATGAGCGGCTAGGCCTTTTACTTCTTGAACTGGATGCCGGCGATGACCAGGTTGGGCATCGCCTGATTCCAGGTTTCCGGGATGTTGTCGAACGAGACGGAAAAGTGGCGGAACTGGCCCGGCGCCAGGCCTCCCATCCTCCTGGTCACCAGGAACGTGCGCTCGCGCCAGATTACTTCCTGATAGAGCTGGCCGTCGGGCATTGGCGTTCCCGGGTCCTTGAAGAGCCAGGTGACCTCCACCGAATCGACGGGCCGGTCGCCGGCGTTCATGATATTCCCGGTGATCTCGACGACGGATTGCTTCAACAAGCTCTCGTGCGCTTTCATCTCGGGGTTCTGGAGGTTGACGCCATCGTCCGCGACGAAGCGCAGATTCCTGGCGTAAGCGCGGGCCTCGGCCGAAGGCGGTGCCGGGGCGCGGGGCGTCTGCTTCGACAACCTGTCGAGGTAGAGGAATCCGCCCAATCCCAGCAATGCGACGATGCCGGCGACGACTGCCATCGGCGGGATGGCGAAGTGCTTTTTTGGTTCTACCGCGTTACCTGCCACCAACGGTCATTTCTCCTATCTTGATTGTAGGCGCGGAGAGGGAGCGGCGGAATTCGAGATCGCTGCCGAGGGTCTCCAGGCCGAGGAGCATTTCCTTCAGATTGCCGGCGATGGTGACTTCCGAAACGGCGTAAGCGAGCTCGCCATCGCGGATCCAGATGCCGGCGGCGCCGCGCGAATAATCGCCCGTCACGGTATTCACGCCGAACCCGATCAGCTCGGTGACATAAAATCCGTTGGAGATGCCGGCCAAAATCTGCTCCGGCGTTTGGACGCCTTTTTCGATATAAAAGTTCCCGTGGCCGATGCCGGCGTTCCCGGTGAGGCCGCGGGAGGCGTTGCCGGTGGTTTTTAGACCAAGTTTCCGAGCTGCGTAAGTGTTCAGCAAGTAACTCCGGAGTACGCCTTTCTCGATGACCAATGTGCGGCGCGAGGGGACGCCTTCGTCATCGAAGGGCGACGAGCCGAACAGGCCGGGAATAGTGCCATCGTCGACAATGGTGACGCTTTCGGCGGCGACTTTTTCGCCCAGCTTGCCGGCGAGGAACGATTCATGCCGGTAGACCGACATCCCGTGAACGGCGTCGAAGACGTGATCGAGCAGGGTGCGGGCGGTGCGCGGCTCGAAAACCACCGGGACTTTCTGGGTTTCGACTTTGACGGCGTTCAAGCGACGCAAGGCTCTTTGCGCAGCAATGCGACCGACGGATTCCGGCGTGTCGAGCGAGCCAAATCCACGGGCGAGCGTGTCCCAGGAATCACGCTCCATGCAATCGCCGTCGCGGGCCACGGGAGCGACGGCGAGCGAGCAATAGCTGGAGCGGTATTCGCCCGAAAATCCGAGCGAATTGGAGAAGATGTGGCGGCCGACGTGGGTATCGAAGGAGGCGCCCTCGGAGTTGGAGATGCGCGGATCGAAGGAAAGCGCGGCTTCTTCGGCGCGCCGGGCGAGGTCCACCTTGACGCCGGTTTCGAGGCCTTCGACATCGGCGGAGTAAAGCTGCAAATCGCCGGGGAGCGAGCCCAGATCCTCCGGTTCGGGCAACCCGGCGTGGGGATCTTCGGTGGTGATTTCGGCGAGTTCGACGGCGGAGCGCACCAGTTTGTCGATGCCTTCGCGCGAAAGGTCGGAGGTGTAAGAAGCGCCGGTGCGGCGTCCGACGAGAATGCGCAGGCCGGCGGCGCGGGAGCCGGCTTCCTTCAGACTTTCCAGCTCGCGCATGCGCACGTTGGCGGTGAACTCGTCGCCTTCAGCGATGGTGCATTCGGCATCGGTAGCGCCGGCGGCGAGGGCGCGCTTGACCACATCGTTGGCGAGTTCCAGCAGATGATTCAAACTTGGTCTCCTTTTACATTCTCGCGCAGCCACGGAACGAGCTTCTCGAAACGGAATTGATTGCCCTCGTATACAGAAGTCACGAAGGCGATGGTTTCTTCGGCGCCGGCCGTGAGGCGAAGGCCGTTGATGGCGAGAAAAGTGTACGCCGCGGCGAAGCCGGTGCGCTTGTTGCCGTCGAGGAATGGATGGTTTTGCGAAAGACTTTCCCAGAGCGCGGCGGCCTCCTCGATGAGATCGGCATAATAGCCGGTCTGGGGGCGAAAAAGCGCGGCCTCGAGCAGGCCGTGATCGCGGATTCCGTGGGCACCGCCGTAGCGCTCGATCTGGTCGGTGTGGATGGCCAGCACTTCGACCGTGGTGAGGTAGTCGGTCACTCAGCGAGCTTCCGGTAAACGGCGGCGTACTGATTGTGGCTGGCGGAGTAGGCGGCCATGACGTGCGGGCGCGGGTTGGTGCGCTTGCGCTTCTCGAGAAGATCGGCCAAGGCTTCGTCCATCAGGGCCTGGATCTGCCGGCCCTCCTTCTCGGCGAGTTTGCGGACCTCGGCGAGGATCTCGGAATTGATCTGGGTGGCGAATTTTTCGCGGGCTCTGGCGGGTGCGGCGGGCATGGCGGCCTCCAGTTAAAGGTTATCATGAAGGATCATGAAATGTCAAGATACCGGAAACGAAAGAACTGGCCACGGATGGACACGGATGTACACGGATGAAAAGCAGAGTTACGCCGTTCCACCCACCGTCATGCGGTCGATTTTGATGGTCGGGATGCCGACGCCTACGGGGACGCTCTGGCCTTCTTTGCCGCAGACGCCGATGCCTTCGTCGAGTTTGAGGTCGTTGCCCACCATGCTGACGTATTTCAGGGCTTCGGGTCCGTTACCGATGAGCGTTGCGTTGCGGACGGGGCGGGTGAGCTTGCCATCCTCGATGAGATAGCTTTCGGAGGCCGAAAAGACGAAATTGCCGCTGGTGATATCGACCTGGCCGCCGCCGAAATTGGCGCAGTATAGACCCTTCGGCACGGAGCGGATGATGTCTTCGGGGGTGCTTTCTCCGGCGAGCATGAAAGTGTTGGTCATGCGCGGCATGGGGATATGGGCGTAGCTTTCGCGGCGTCCGCTGCCGGTGGAATGGCAATGGAGGAGCGTGCTGGAGAGCTTGTCCTGGAGGTATCCGCGGAGGACACCGTTTTCGATTAGCACGTTGCGCTGGGTGGCGTGGCCTTCGTCATCGACATTCAGCGAGCCGCGGCGGCTGGAGATGGTGCCGTCGTCGATGACGGTGCAGAGTTCGCTGGCGACTTTCTGGCCGATGCGGCCGCTGAAGGCGGAGACGCCCTTGCGGTTGAAATCGGCCTCGAGGCCGTGGCCGACGGCTTCGTGGAGGAGAATGCCGGGCCATCCGGGACCGAGCACGACGGTCATTTCGCCGGCGGGGGCTTCCACGGAATCGAGCATGGCGATGGCCTCGCGGGCGGCTTCGCCGGCGAAATGCTCGGGCGGCTTGTCTTTAAGGAAGAAATCGAGCTCGACGCGCCCGCCGCCGCCGGCATGGCCGCGCTGCGGAGGTCCGCCGTTCTCGCGGGCGAGCGCGAAGACGCTCAAGCGCGCGAGCGGCTGGCGATCGAGAGTCAGGACGCCTTCGCTGGTGGCGACCATGACGTGGCGGAGATTATCGGCATAAACGGCTTGCACCTGAAAAATGCGCGGATCGTAAGCACGGGCGGCGCGATCGGCGCGCTTGACGAGATCGACGCGATCGGCGAACGCGGTTTCTGTGGGAGCGACTAAAACAGGATATAGATTGTGGCGCGCGCCTTCGCTGAGATCGAACTTGTCGGTTTTGCCCGGTCCGGCGGCGATGCAGGCGGCAACACGAGCGGCTTTGCGGATCGACTCGGGGGCGAGATCGTCGCTGTAGGCGTAGCCGGTGCGCTCGCCGGAGATGACGCGGACGCCGACGCCCATCGACACTCCCTGCGAGGCGCTTTTCACCATGGATTCATCGATGCCGATGGAGCTTGTGAGCAGGTATTCGAAATAAAGGTCGGCGTAATCGCCTCCGCGGGAGAGCGCCTCGGCCAGATATCCCTCCAGATCGCCGCGGGTGATTTGAAACCGGGCGGCAAAAATCGACTCTGCGAAGTGCATGCTTCCATTGTAATGGGTTCGTTAATCATAATAATGTCTATCGAGATATGGTAGAATGCTGGCAGGATGGAAACCAACGCCCGGAGCATCGTGAAAGCGGTCAGTTACCGGCTGTTGGGGTCGTCGGTAACGGGGCTGATTCTGTTTGCGATCACCGGGAAGGGGACGATTTCGGTGATCGGCGGCGCGGCGGACATGGTGCTGAAGATCGGGGCGTATTTCATTCACGAACGGATCTGGAATCGCATCGAGTTCGGGCGCAGCAAGCCTCCGGAGTACGAGATTTAGGGCGCAAGCTCTCAGCACTCAGCTTTCAGCGGTCCGCTTTTGGATGAGCGCGGTCGGCACGCGTTCGATTTCGATGGTATCCGGGGCGACGCGCTGGCGCGGCAGGCCGCGCGGCGAAATCGATCTTTTCGATGCGCAGATCGTGTGGCAGGCGCGGACGGTGTTTCGCGGACTGGAGGCCGGCCGGCACGAGGTGGAGATCCGAGTTCTAGGGCGCCACAGATCCGACTCGAACGGCGACTTCGTCGACGTGGATGCGTTCGCGGGACGTTAGGAATTCACTGCGGAGCATCGATCCGGCTTGAAGGGTGAGTAGGCCCAGGGCAGGGGCGGCAGCGATCGCGATGCCGCTTGCCCGAGGCCAGGGAAAAGACACGATTTGCGGCAACCGTCAAATGGTTGGTCTTTTATGCACACAGATAATGGCACCGCTCCGTTACGGTCGCGGATCAGTATGGGGGTCGCGGCGGAGTACGCCGTCGCGGCGCGCAGGGAAGGGCGGCGGGCGGAGTTTTTCGAAGGGTGACTATGGGGCGAACGGAATTGGGCTATTCTTCTTCTTCCTCGACTTCCACGGGTTCGATGTCCTCGGCTTCGAAGATCTGCCGGCAGTCCAGACATTCCAGGTAGTCGACGCCGTCTCTTCGAGCGATGATCTGGGTGCGGTTATGCTCGCAGGGTTGCATATGCAGCAATTCAATGAGATTTATTCTAACCGTCCGCCGCGCCATGTCAAGCCCCCCTTGCTTCGGTTAACCCCCCCGTGCCGCGCGTTACAATCCTGGTTGATGCCATTCCCTACGCACCGTTTGCGCCGCTTGCGCACCACGCCGGCCATGCGCGCCCTGGTTCGCGAGACGCACGTCGAGCCCTCGCAGTTCATTCTTCCCCTGTTCGTCTGTCCGGGGGAAGGCGTGCGGCGCGAGATCGGTTCCATGCCCGACAACTATCAGTTGTCGATCGATGAACTGGTGAAAGAATGCGTGGAAGTAAATGCGCTGGGAATCGGCGGGGTGATCCTGTTCGGGCTGCCGGAGACGAAGGACGAGATGGCTTCGGGCGCGTATGACGATAACGGGATTGTGCAGCGGGCCATCCGCGCGGTGCGCAGGGAGACGCCGGAACTGCTGGTGGTGACGGACGTGTGCAACTGCGAATACACGAGCCACGGGCATTGCGGCTACATCATCGACGGCGATGTGGATAACGATACGACGCTGCAGTGGCTGGCGAAGTCGGCGCTCTCGCACGCGCGCGCGGGAGCGCACATGGTGGCGCCTTCGGACATGATGGATGGACGGGTGTGGGCGATCCGGCAGGCGCTGGACGCTAACGGGTACGAGAAGATTCCGGTGATGTCGTACGCGGCGAAGTTCGCGTCGGTGTTTTACGGGCCGTTCCGCGAGGCGGCGGAATCGACGCCGCAATTCGGGGACCGGAGGAGTTACCAGATGGATCCGGCCAACGGGCGGGAGGCGATGCGCGAGATCGAGCAGGATTTGCAGGAGGGCGCGGACATTATTATGGTGAAGCCCGCGCTGGCGTACCTGGATCTGATCCGGCAGGCGCGGGATCGATTCGACGTGCCGATCGCGGCCTACCAGGTGAGCGGGGAGTACGCCATGATTGTGGCGGCGGCGCGGAACGGGTGGATCGACCAGGAGCGGGCGATGCTGGAGACGCTGACGTCGATCACGCGCGCGGGGGCGAGCATTATATTGACTTACTTCGCAAAGGCGGCGGCGCGGGTTTTGGGGTGAGGGGGTGGGGGTGATTGTTCCGGGACTGGGGACTCCACGGGAGAATGCTCCGGGACGTGGCATCGGTGCGTACCGTGTGTGTGGTGGTGGCCGGGCAATCGCGGGTCAAACCAGTATTTGCACGGATCCGTTCAGTCGGCGCGCCCTGAGCGGGCCAGCTCAAACTGCCGAGGCCGCACTCATGCCACCGGCGGACTACGCCCACTGACGACTGATAACATGGTGGTCCGATGCTCGAACTGACGCCCAACGACCCGATCGTGAAGGCATACCTGAAGGACCTCCAATACCTCAAGGATCAGAGGGTCGTCCATGAACTGGGCCTCAAGGGACCATTCCAGAATCTTCTAGACAAAGCCGCTAAAAGGCGCGGCTGGACGCTGGTGCCCGAGTTATCCACCTACTCGGGCGGCCGGCGGGTAGTCCCCGACGGTACCGTGCGCGACGAGTTCCGGCTGGCGCGCGGATGGTGGGAAGCGAAGGACACCGCGGATCATCTGGCCGCCGAGATTCAGAAGAAACTCAAGGCCGGGTACCCCACGCGTAACACCATCTTCGAGGATACCCGTGTGGCAGTCCTTTATCAGGACCGCGGCGAGGCGGGGGAGTTCGCGCTCGGCGAGCCCGTAAAGATAGCGGACCTTCTGAATCGCTTCTTTTCCCACGACGAGTCCGACGAACGTGAATTCGAGCGCGCCATGCAGGAATTCAAGAGCCGGATTCCGGACCTGGCGCAGTCGCTGAGCGAGCACATCGCCGAGGCGCACAAGAAGAACCGCAGATTTCGCGAAGCCTTCGCTGGCTTTGTCGCGCTTTGCCGTTCCTCCCTCAATCCCGAGCTTTCAGACGGAAATGTAGATGAGATGTTGATCCAACATCTGCTGACCGAGCGTCTCATGCGGAACCTGTTCCAGAATCCGGAGTTCACCACCCGCAATGTGATCGCCGCCCAGGTGCAGAGCGTGATCGACGCGCTCGCCTCCGGCAGTTTTTCGTCGGCTGAGTTTCTCAAGAAGCTCGATCCCTACTACAACGCCATCGAGCGCCAGGGCGCCAACCTCAGTCACTTTACCGAAAAGCAGGATTTCCTAAACTCCGTGTACGAACAGTTCTTCCAGCAGTACTCGCCCAATGTCGCCGACACCCATGGCATCGTGTACACGCCCCGCGAGATCGTCGACTACATGTGCAATTCCGTCGAACAGGCGTTGCACGAAGATTTCGGATACACGTTGGCCTCACCGGAGGTGATAATTCTCGACCCCTGCACAGGGACGGGAAACTTCATCGTCAACCTGATCGAGCGGATGCCTGGCCGGGCGCTTGCCGAAGCCTATCGGGAGCGCCTGTTCGCGAACGAAGTTATGTTGCTGCCGTACTACGTCGCGAGCTTGAATATCGAACACGCATATTATGAGCGGATGCACCAGTACGAGCCTTTTCCCGGCCTCTGTTTCGCGGACACACTGGACATGGCGGAAGCCCAGCAGATCGGCCTGTTCACCGCCGCCAACACGGAACGCGTGGAACGGGAGAAGGAAGCGGCCGTCACGGTGGTCATCGGCAACCCGCCATATAACGTCGGGCAGAAGAGCGAGAACGATAACAATAAGAACCGCAAGCACAAGGTCGTCGACGGTCGGGTTCACGATACATACGCGAAGGACTCGAAAGCCAGCAGCAAGAGCAAGCTGGATGACGCGTATGTGAAGTTCTTCCGCTGGGCAACGGACCGATTGCAGGGGCGGGACGGCATTGTCTGCTTTGTCTCCAATAACGGTTTCATCGATCAGACCGCTTTCGATGGAATGCGCAAGCATCTGCTGCGGGACTTCGACCGGATCGACCACATCGACCTGCACGGAAATGTCCGCCGCAATCCCAGGCTCTCGGGGACAACCCATAACGTATTCGGCATACAGGTTGGGGTGGGCATTACTCTGGCGGTGCGGAAGAAAGGTGCTGCATCGCGTCTCCGCTACCATCGTGTGCCCGAGATGTGGCGCAAAGCGAAGAAACTGGAGTCTCTGCAGAAGGGGGCGGTCGAGTGGCAGACCCTGACGCCTGACGCGAACCACACGTGGCTGGTACCGGAGAATGCCGAAGACTACGCTGACCTTCTCAACGTAGATAGCATCTTTTCCCTCAGAACGCTTGGGCTCAACACGAATCGTGACGAGGTGGTCTACGATTTCAGCCGTGAAACGCTTTGCGAGCGCATTCGGAGCTTCATTCAAGACTACAATGTCGAGGTTGACCGCCATAGACGCGATCCGCAAGCAGCAGATTTCGCGGATCACATTAAATGGAGCAGCCGACTAAAGGAATGCCTGGTTCGCGGACAGTATGCAACGTTCGAGGAATCAAGGGTACGTCCGTCTCTGTATCGGCCTTACACCAAGCGATGGGTATACTTTGACAATGTTTTGAACCAGCGAACGTTCCAGTGGCCAAAGATCGCTGGGCCGATGGTCTGCTTCACAGATATAGCTTCGGAAAAGCCTTTCATGGCCCTACTGTCTGGTGGGATTACCGACCTGCATCTTGTAGGAGCAGGAGCTGGTACGAAATGTTTCCCGCTTTCCCACCTGAAGGATTCCGCTGTCGTCCAATTCCGCCAACACTACTCGATCAGCTCCATAGCCAAAGAAGACGTCTTCCACTACCTCTACGCACTGTTGCACCATCCCGGCTACCGCGAACGCTATGCGGCGAACCTGAAACGCGAACTGCCGCGGATTCCCTTCGCTCCCGACTTCGACGCCTTCGCCACGGCCGGAAAAGAGCTGGCGCGTCTGCATGTCGATTATGAATCGCTCGATCCATGGCCGTTGGAATTCATCGAGGACAAGGATGTCGCCTATTCCCAGCGCGTGACAAAGATGAAGTTGAGCCAGGATCGGCAATCGCTAAAAGTAAACGAATCGCTCACGCTGGCGGGCATTCCCGCGGAGACCTTCGAATACCGTCTCGGGTCGCGCTCCGCGCTCGAATGGGTGATCGACCAGTACCAGGTCAAAGGCGAATCCGATCCCAACCGCGAGGACGACCCCGGCTACATCGTCCGTCTGGTCGGGCAGGTGGTGCGGGTGAGCATGGATACGGTGAAGATCGTGAGAGGCCTTCCGGATTACCGATAGCGTGGGCCCAGCCCATCGACTGGAGGCGTGTCCCGGTAACGTGGCCGATTACTACCGTAGCCTATCCGCTCAGCCTGCTTCGGTGCTACACAAGCTGAATTGTAACCCGGCGGCCAACCATGGCCGCAGCCCGTTCGAGGCTCGATAGCGTGATGTCGTTCTTTGCATCCAGCAGGCGGTCAACTTGCGTGCGACTGGTCTTGAGCAGCGTGGCCATGCGGTTTTTCGATATCTTCTTTTCCTTCATGGCTTGCGCGAGTTGCCAGGCAACAACCTCTTTCACTGCCTGCGACTGGGCCTGTTCAAAGACCCCTTCCGCTTTCAGAAAGGCATCGATGCCGGATCCCATGTGTTTCCTGCTCATCTCATTAACTCCTTCTGCCGCCTGCGCGCTAACGCCAAATCCTCCTCTGGCGTGGCGCGCGTCTTTTTGATAAATCCGTGCAGTGCGACCAAGTGCTGGCGGTACAGGCACAACACTACACGCGCCGTGCGTTTCGTCGGCAAAGCAGTGCGGATTTCCCAAAGGCCGTCACCCATGGGCCGGCAAAGGGGCATTCCAACAGGCCAGCGCCACTGCGCCCTCAATAGGTCTTTCCCCACGGCGTGACGCTCGGCTTGCGGCAATTCCTTCAGCCACTCCCGCACAGGCTCAACCCCGCTTCCGGATCGAAAGAAAATCAGCGGGATTTTCTGCGGTGGCGCATCTCCCGTCATTCGGGGACACCCTGTACCTTCTGTCATACATGTACCATAAGTTGTGCATGCGAGCAAAAGTCGGTGCGTCGCCGTTTTTCGACGGGGCAGCTTGCGTGCCCCGAGAGTGCGCATTCGTTTGCGTGGTCACTGACACCAGAGGTGCTGCGATTGAGCGACGTTGACCTTGCCGTCAAACAATTCCACGAAGGAGGTCGGCGTCGACCGGGCGCGCAAGCGGAAATATTGGCGCTCGGCGGCACTCGCCATCGACGATGAGGGCCGTTCGCACCTGGCCGGTGACACGGTATTACGAGCGGCGCAGAGAGCGGAACCACACGTACCCGCAGAGCGCCACGAAGAGGAGTGCCGAGACGGACTGCGAGATCAGTTCGTTGCCGTAGAACGGGGTGTGGATCCAGCCTTCGTCAAAGTGGGGAATCAGCCTGCACGCCGCGCCGAAGACTCCGCCCAACGCGCCGCCGGCCATCAGCCCGGATGCGATAATCACGCCGCGCTCACGGACGAGATGGCCCTGCTCGCCGCCCACCCGCTCCGACCGTTTGCCCAGGTAGTGCGCCAGGAATCCACCCACCAGCGCGGGCGTGTTGAGTTCCAGGGGCAGATACATGCCCAGCGCGAAAATCAGCGCCGGCACTTCGAGCATCTCCATAATCACGGCGATGGCCGCGCCCGCGCCGAAGAGGATATACGCCACCGGCTGGCGGCTCATGAATCCTTCCACCAACGCCTTCATGATGGAAGCCTGGGGAGATGGCAGAACCACCCTGGGGTCGCCAGCCACGGCATCGCCAAACTGGAACGCGCGCGCCAGCAGAACGATGGTCAGGCCCACCGCTACGGATGCGGCAATTACTCCCAGGAATTTCACCTTCTGCTGGGCGGCCGGAGTGGACCCGAGCCAGTAACCGGTTTTGAAATCCGTGATGGCCTGGCCGGAAACCGAGAGCGCCGTGCACACCATGCCGGCGATAGCCATCACGAAGAACATGCCGGTAGTGCCCGATACACCGAAGCGAAGCAGCACGATGGCGGAAATGATGATGGTCAGCATGGTCATGCCGGAGACCGGATTTCGCGCCGTAGTGGCGATGGCGCTGGCGGCTACCGACGCGAAAAAGAACGCGAACACCAGCGTCAAAGCGACGCCGATGACCATGGCCGCGGGCGAGACGTGTAAGCTGGCCAGAAGAATCGCCACGCCCACGGCGCTGACCATCACACCGATCAGCATCGACAATAGCGAGACATCGCGGTCGGTGCGCTCGCTCGATACCGTCTCGCCGCGCCGGAAGGCGCGCATGGCCACGCCGAACGAACCAGCGATGATGCGCAGCGATTTGAGCACTCCGAAAATACCCGCCGTGGCGATGGCGCCGACGCCCACGAAGCGTACGTATCCGCGAAAGATCTGCGCCGCGGTCATCTGCGCGATGGGCGTCTGAGCGGGGTACACGGCAAAATCGGGAAGGTGGCGGCCGATCATCCAGATCAGCGGCACCAGCACGAAGTTCGAGAGCACACCGCCGGCGCACAGGATCATCGAACTGCGCAAGCCCATCACGTAGCCCAGCCCCAGGATGAAGCCGATGGCGTCGAAATTGAAGACCGTCTTGGCGCGTGTGGACAGCACCTTCACCACCGGTAGGAACTGAAAGTCGAGATACTCCTTCCACACGTGAAAGGTGGTGACGAAGAAGTCGTAGACGCCCGCGACGGCGGTGGCTTCCAGCAGCAGCCGCGCCTGCGAGCCGCCTTTTTCGCCGGTGACCAGGACTTCGGTGATGGCGGTGGCTTCCGGGAAGGGGAATCGCCCGTGCATTTCACGCACGAAATAACGGCGCAGCGGAATCAGGAAAAGCACGCCCAGGCATCCGCCCGCCAGGCAGATGAAAATAGTCACAATCGGGTGCGGCTGGAGTTTGAGGATGTAGAGCGCCGGAAGGGTAAAGATGGCGCCCGCGACTATCCCTCCCGCCACTCCGCCGATGCCGGTGATGATGACATTCTCCAGCAGTGTGGAGCGCCGCCGGTACAGGCGCGCGAGGCCGATGGCGAGGATGGAGATGGGAATCGCCGCTTCCATCACCTGCCCCACTTTAAGGCCGGAGTAAGCGGAAGCGACGGTGAATACAGCGCACAGAAAAAGCCCCCAGGCTATCGAGCGCGTAGTCAGTTCAGGAATATTGTCGGAGGATGGCACCACCGGGAGATACACCGCGTCGGACGGGAGCGGTGTATAGGCGTCTGGGGGGAGTTCCTTGGCGACCGACATGGCGCGGGCCTCCTCTGTGGAAACGGTATGGTACTACCATTGAATGCCGTTTCCAAAGGGCGCTGCTTCCCCCCGCTGGCGTTACCCGACGCATCGTAAAACCACGTTCCCGGCGGCGGGCAGGGGACGGCTGGGAGATGGCGGCGCCGGCGGCGGCAGAAAGCCACAGCGCGATGACGAACGCAATCTGGCGCACGGAACCCTCCTCACCGTGTTCCGCGACAAAAGAGGGAAAAATGAATCACAGCCCTCGCTGATACCGCGTCTCCCCTACTTCCGCGCCGAACCGCGCGTCTGTCCGCCGCACGCCATCCGGTACCCATCCGTCCGCCTCATAGAACCGCCGCGCCCGCGCATTCCCCGCGAACACCCAGAGCACCGCGCTCCGAAATCCGAGCTCCCGCAAACGCCCCCGCGCCGACGAAATCAGCGCCGCCCCGATCCCATGCCCCCAACATTCCGGACCGACATACAGCGCATACAACTCGCCATGCTCCGGCAAATCCGCTTCGCGCGACGGACCCGTCATCGCAAACCCCACGATCTTGCCTTCCTCCAAGGCCAAAATCGTGAAAGGCTTTCGCGCATCGCGTGCCGCAAAATCGTACCGCGCCGCCCTGACTTCGGGACGAAGCCCATCGAGGTATTCGTCCGGAACGATCGTCCGATACGCCACTTGCCACGTCCGCACGTGTACCCGCGCCACTTCCATCGCATCCGCGGGTTCGGCCGGCCGGAGTTCCATGTCTCAGTATCCCAGCACCCAACTTCAATCCGAAGACAGACTCTCGAGATTCCGTTTCATGGTTTTCGTAGTCGGGTGGTCAGGCCCGAATCTCGCCAGCGAAGCGTCGTACGCCTTGCGCGCGAGCTCTCGAGCCTCCTCCAACTCCCCCAGATCCTTCAGCACCGTTGCCAGATTCGACTGGCTCCTAGCGATGGAGGGATGACCCGGTTCGAACGTCCTCTCGTCCGAGGCCAGCGCCTTGCGCAGCAGATCCCGCGCTTCCTTCAACTGTCCCAGATCCTGCAGCACCAGCGCCAGATTCGACTGCGTGGTGGCGATGGAGGGATGGCCCGCTTCGAACGTCTTCTCATTCGAAGCCAGCGCCTTCCGCAGCAGGTCGCGGGCTTCCTCCAACTGCCCCAGACCCTGTAGCACCAGCGCCAGATTCGACCGACTGATGGCGATGGCGGGATGGCCCGCTGCGAACGTCTGCTCATCCGAGGCCAGCGCCTGGCGCAGCAGGTCGCGGGCTTCCTCCAATTGCCCCAGGTCCTGCAGGACTAGCGCCAGATTCGACCGGCTGGTGGCGATGGCGGGATGGTCCGGTTCGAACGCCTTCTCGTTCGAGGCCAACGCCTTCCGCAGCAAGTCGCGGGCTTCCTCCAACTGCCCCAAGTCCTTCAGCACCGCTGCCAGATTCCCCTGCCTGATGGCGATGGAGGGATGGCCCGCTGCGAACGTCTTCTCATCCGAGGCCAGCCCCTTGCGCGCGAGGTCGCGGGCTTCCTCCAACTGCCCCAGGTCCCGCAGCACCGCTGCCAGATTCGACTGCGTGGTGGCGATGGAGGGATGGCCCTCCGCGAACGTCTTCTCAGCCGAGGCCAGCGTCTTCCGCAGCAGGTCGCGGGCTTCCTGCAACTGCCCCAGATCCCGCAGCACCAGCGCCAGATTCGACCGGTTGGTGGCGATGGAGGGATGGCCCGCTTCGAACGTCTTCTCATTCGAGGCCAGTGCCTTCCGCAGCAGGTCGCGGGCTTCCTCCAACTGCCCCAGACCCCGCAGCGCCACTGCCAGATTCGACTGGTTGGTGGCGATGGAGGGATGGCCCGCTTCGAACGCCCTCTCCGCCGAGGCCAGCGCCGTCGAGAACGCATCGCGCGCGGCGGTGAATCGGCCCATCTCATGATGATGTCTTCCGATAGAGTTCAGGAGATCGCCGGAAACCAGAGGGCTGGTACCGCCTTTTGCCAGAAACTCGGCGTGAGGTACGAGCAGTTCCAGCTCCCGGTTCATGCTCGCGTCCGGATTATCGAACGCACCCCGCATCTGTTGCCCCACCGCCTCATGGCAGCCATCGAGAGGGGAAGCGTTGTCCTTGCAATTGCGGTGCCGCAAGAAAGCCAGGACCAATCGATGTGCCAACGGATTGCCGGCGGTATCCAGCTCCACCCAGGATAGCCTCACCAGTTCGCCTAAGCTGTCATTCAACTTGTCCCGCAATACCCGCTCCTCCGGCCAACCCAGAACCGCCCGCAGCAGGCCCCGAGGTACCGGCGCCGGCGCCAATTCGCCCATGACGCGAAGCACCTGCCTCGCCGCGTCCGGCGTGATGTCCCAGCTCATTTGAAATGTTCGCGCCACATTGCGCTCGTGACCGTCCGGCAACTCGTCCCGGTACTGCGCGGCAAACTCTTCCAGCACCTCCATTTCGGCGCTCTCCATCTCGCCAACAAGCGCCGCGATACTACAATCTCGGCGGTAGTTCAGATAGCTTTTGGCCAGCTCGAGGGCCAGCGGAAGACCGCCGAGCCGCTCCACCACTGCCGCCGCATCCGCCCCGAACTTTCTTTCCCCCGAGTTCAGCAGCCGGACGCCGTCCTCGATAGAGAGAGTGTTGAGGCGAACCGTGGCATGTCCCAGGTCCTGCCGCCGGGTAGTGACGATCGTATGCACGCGATCCGCGGTTGGCAGGTATGGGCGCAGGGGCACGTTCTCCGGAAAGTTGTCGAGTATCAGCAAGGATGGCCCAGGCAGGCTGTTCAGCCCACGCCAGAGCTGACTCACCTGCACCGCTTCCTCCGCCTTCATGTCTACTGCAACGCCCGCGGCCGCGCTAACCTCTGCCACCAGCGCTCCCAGGCCGCGGTCGCCATCCACCCAGTACACCCCGCCGGTGTAGGCCGCGCCGAAACGACGCGCATACTCGATTGCAAGCTGTGTCTTGCCCAGCCCTCCCGTGCCGGCAACCACGCCGATGCCGCTGAGAACCGTCGTACCGCCGCGAGACAGCGAATCGTGCAGACTCCAGATCGCGTCGATGCGCCCCACAAACTGGTCGCCGAGCGACAGGTACCGCACATTATTCCGCTCCGGCAGCGGAACCACCGGCGGAAGCTTCGCCCGGTCCGTGGGCACCCTCTCATCCCGGACGATTCCACCGAGCTCCCTGCAAATTCGCGCGTAGTTCTCCTCGAACAGCGCCGTGGTGGAAACGTCGATGGCCTGCACCTGCCGCAGAAAACGCGGAAAATTGTCCAGGTGCCGGCAAGGGCGCAACATCAACGGCCGCACCTTGCGCTTCAGCCCGCTGGGGTCGTCCGCGATGCTGCTGGTGCGCTCCACTCCGCCCATTCGGAGTTGCAGAAGTCCGGCGATAGCACGAACACGATGAACTCGCATTCGTCGATGGCGCGCTCCAGTGCCCTTACGAAGTTCGCACCCCACCCAATGGACTCGATGTCAAAGAAGCACGCGACCCCATCGCGCACCAACCGCCGGTAAAGTTCCTTGACGAATTCTTTGTCCTTGCCGCTATGACTCAGGAAGACCCGATAACTCGCTGCCGCCACCGGACTATCCTAGCGCAATTACCCGGTGACAGAAATCCGTGAACTATGTTTCCCACCCTTCCAACAACTTAGCTCCGCGCGCCCCACCCCACCCGTTGACCGCCCGTTATCCTCACCCTCTATGCCAACCAAAAAACAAATCGCAGCCAATCGACGCAACTCGCAAAACTCCACCGGACCTCGCTCCGATCAAGGCAAAGCCCGCTCCGCCATGAACGCCCTAAAAACCGGCATCGACGCCCAATCCCAGCTCATTCGCGGCGAAACCCAAACCGCCCTCTCTGAACTCACCGCCGAATATTACGATCAGTTCCACCCCACCACCCCCGTCGAGCGCATGCTCGTCGATACCCTTATCGATTGCGAATGGCTCATCCGCCGTTTCCGCGCCATCGACACCCAGCTCACCGAAAACGCCTGGCATGTCTTCGATATCACCCTCGGCAAAGTCTTCACCGATCACTGCGACGTCTTCGCCCGCCTCCAGCGCCGCATCGATTCCACCCAGCGCCACT
>Ga0181538_10001237_pt1 | contig 29118 bp, 20 predicted proteins | sample PEATcosm2014_Bin_40_FD_119773 | JGI IMG/M metagenome (GOLD analysis project Ga0181538, IMG submission 119773) | Peatland microbial communities from MTU Mesocosm Facility, Houghton, MI, USA - PEATcosm2014_Bin23_30_metaG | ecosystem: Environmental > Terrestrial > Soil > Wetlands > Peat | place... | reverse complement strand
GTCACTTTTTCGTAATGGGTCACAGGGACCTCCTTGTGACCCGAAATTACCTCCCTACAACGCCAAACGCACGGGGGCCCGCACGCGAAGCGTCTGCCGATAGGCTTAGTTCAAGTGGGCTTCTCGGTAACTGACTGTGGGTCTCCCCAGCCGCCATTTGGCCGTATCACGCGCTGCGGGCGGAGGCCCACGTCGCTCGGTTCCCGCTCCAATTATTGGGAATACGTACCAGGGCCGAGCCGGAGGCCACCCGATCGGCCGCGTGACGCGGTCTGCCTTCGAAGTCACTCTGCCGAGGCGGACGTCGCGCTTCGAGCTGCGTCCGGGTGTGAAGCTCCTGTAGGCCGCCTCGTGGATATCGCCGGTGCCGATCCGGGCGCGGAGCCCGCGCTTCTCCAGAGCGTCCTTCACGGCGTCGGAATCCCACGGCTGGATGTCAAACGACAGATCGGCCCCGAAACATGAAATTCCCGGGGAGCGCGTCGGGTATTTGGCGATCATGGAGGCTGGCGGGCGCCTCCGGGCAATGACTTGTCGCCCGTTTTCTCGCGGACGCCTGACGGCGCGCAGCGGAAGTTCCAAAGACTGCGCCTGCGAGAGCAAGCTTTCACAGGTCCGCTGTTCAGACCGCCGGACTGCGTCAAATGCGCGGCCCCGCAGTCCTCGCGTTATCATTGCGAATAGATGGGGCCTTTTTACGTTGGTTGCCGCGTCCTTAATCCCGCGAACTCAAAGTCGACGGCGGTACGGCGTGTGATGGTCGATACAGGCGCTGAATCTAAGTGGATCAGCGCGGCGGCATTAGAGTCGATCGGGATTGAGCGGCGCAAGGAGGATCTTCAATTTCAGTTAGCGAACGGCCCGATCGTTACCCGCTCAGTTGGTTATGCCGTACTAACGGTGGATAAGTCCGAGACCGTGGACGAAGTCGTTTTCGCCGAAGCAGGGGATCTCCAACTGCTCGGCGCGCGGGCCCTGGAAGGTATGAATCTGCAAGTGGATGCTCGCTGGAAAAAACTCGTGGCTGCTGGTCCGATCGTCAGTGCGGCCGCCGTGCCTCCGCGATTCGGACGGTTGGTGCAGGTCCTCCCCGGGGCGCCGAAGACACGCGGAAAGACCCGGACGAAGAGGACCGACAAGCCTCGGGGCAGCAGATTGAAAGCTCGGTGAATGGCCCAGAGGCCAAGTCCCGCGCAAACTTAAAATCCCTCTCCCCCAAAAAGCACCGCTCCCTTGCTCGCCAAAGCGCGAGTGCGGTCGCGGCTCTGAATGAGGCGGATACGTTTCCCGCGTCTGCCTACTGCGCCGGCTTCATCGAACTCGATCCTATCAGCCGTGTCTCTTTCGTTATGCAGCTTATCTGCAGGTTGTATCTGTTAGGCGTCTGGGTGTGAAAGCTCTTGTAGGCCGCCTCGTGGATATCGCCGGTCTTACCGGTGTCGATCTGGGCGCGGAGTCCGCGCTTCTCCAGACCGTCCTTCACGGCGTCGGAATCCCACGGCTGGATGCCAAACGAGATGTGATCGATGCGGATGTTCCGCGGCCGCGCTCTCCCGTTGGCCGGCGGCTTGCCGAAATTCGGATCGTTGGGATTACCGCCGCGGATGATGGCGTCTCCGACATCGCCCATGAGCACCTCGTCCTGGCTGCCTTCATCGAACGTGTCCTTCCAGCCGAGCAGGTTGGTGTAGTAGGACACGCTCGCCTTGTAGTTGGTGGCGCCGAAGGAAAAGTGATCGAGCCACACCGTCCGCCAACCCGTCGCCTCGAACGGCAGTTCCACTGCGAGCTTGGCGGCCGCCGGAATCTTGCGCGCCTTCACCAGGCCGTTGCTGTTCCCGATCTGTACATCGAACCCGTCCGGATCCTTGACGTGGAAGCTCTCGAATCCTTTGCCGTCGTTGTCGGCTACCGGATTGAGATCGCGCTGGCGGAGTTCCGCCTCGACGGTCCTGGAGTTCCACGGCTCGATGGCGAAGCCGAAGCCGTCCACCAGCACCGATGTCTGTTCGGGCGGCGCGGCCTTGAAGATCGCCGAGCCCCAGTTGCCGATGTCGAGAACGGCCTGCTTGCCGTCGTCGCTGCGCAGCTTCCAACCCATCAGGGCCACATAGAAGGCCGCTTCCTTGCGGTAGTCCGGCACCTGGAACGAGATGTGTTCGAGGGCGACGGTCTTCCAGCCGGTGGGCGCAAACAGCGGCTTGATGGGAGCGGTTGCCACTTCTTTGGTCATGGGGCAGTTCGGCGTGTTGTAGCCATCTTTGCAACGGCCCTGTCCCAATAGGGACGCGGCCAAGGGTGCACCGAACGCCGAGGCTCCCAAGGTGCGCAGCATATCGCGGCGGTTTCGCAAGTTTGACATATGGGAGAAGATTATATCTTAGCCAGCAGCCGGATGGACCAGCCGAACTTGAGGCGCCTGGCGCTATCCGCGACGGCTCGGATTTCGGAGATCGCGGGCCCGCGCGTTTGGCGCTTCGCGCAGCGGAACCCAGGAGTGCGCGGCGCTCGAGTTTTATATCCGGCATATCCTCCGCAATATAGATAAGGGCACACGTTCCAGATTCGGCGTTCGGGGAGATCACGAAACCGCATCGCGGGATTGCGCGCTTCCCCAAGGGAACTTGGGGCCAGCGATAGCGGCAGATCCGCGAGATGGCTTGACCCTCCCAACTTCCGTTAAAGCGCATCATCTGGCCGTAACACCCGGAGAGCACTTTGCGGTGAGGTCGCCACAACCAGGCCGCCTGCGGCCCGAAGGACCTCTCCCGTAATCCAGGCTGATTCGTCCGATGCCAGGAACAACGCCATCGGCGCGATATGGGTGACGCGACCGAGCCGGCCGAGCGGTGTCTTACTCGCCAGTGTAGCGCCGGCGCCGCCGTCAAAGTCCCCGCAGCGACCGCTGCGCGACGCCGTTTTCACGCACCCCACCATGGCGGAAGGACTTGGCCCGCTTTTCGCCGGAGTGCCGGCCCGCACGCAGGCCAGCGGCAGTACCGGCTCGGCCGGGTGAAGGCAACGACACGTCAGCGCCCACGGGTCGCGGCGGAGTTTTACTACCTGCTGATCGCCACTCCGTGACGGACTAAGTTCGCGGGCGGATCGTCGGCCGCCGGGGAAAGGTCCATTCAGCATCACTCCCGTGAAGTCCCTTCGAGGTAATTTGGCGCAAAAACACCGCCAGATGACGGGAGCGCGACTTTCACGGGAGTGATGGCCGAACGACGCTAGGAAGTTGAACATTCTCCGAGGGGTGACGATACGCCCGGAGGTGGAGGCGGCGTCTCCGCGAACGCCGCTTACGGATGACAACGCGGGCTGTCTGCGTGGATCGGCGCAAGTCCGCGGCTGATTCGTTTTCATTTCAGGTAGCCGATACGGGCTCCTGCCGCCGTGTCAGATCCATCGCCGCTTATTTTGAGATACATTCCTTGACGTCGGCGGCAGAGAAATACTTCTGCGAACATGCAATGTTCTTCAAAGTGCCGCCCCACGAACTGCCAGGCATATAATAGCTCTCAAACGCTGTAGTATCCGCGCAGTTTGTCTTACAAGTCCGCAGACCGGAGTTGATGGCATCCAGATTTGCGGCGCTGAATCCGTTCACGCGATACGCATCGTTGAATCCGTATTCCCGGGTAAACGACGCGGAACCCGAAGCCGCTGTGAATGTGGTTATATCGGTTATCGCGGCGGTCTTTGGGTCGTAAGAGAACGTTGAAAATCCCGGATTGTTTTCGAACACCGGACTCACAGCGAGCCCGATATGCCAAGGCACCGAGGGAACCTTGTCGAACGAGCGGAAATCATCCAGATGCGAGTGGCCCGCGAATGCAATCGGTATGACGGGCCTGTACTTAGCAATCTCCGCCGCAAACATGTCATTGAATTTCTTGGTCCAGAACAAGCTGTCCGCGCTTCCTGGCTGGCTGCTGTAGGGGTCCACGCCCGGCGGGATATGCATCACCAGGGTCACGCCGCGATGGTTCTGCGCCGCAAGCCTGAGTTTCCCATCCAACCATGACATCTCGTCCAGGCCGGGAGCCTCGGTATAAGGAACACCGCAGTAGGCGATCAGGTACTTCTTCGACCAGAAGTTCGAATTCAGGACTAGGATGTCCTGATTGGCAACAGTCGGGTGGGGGAGGATAAAGTAGCCGCCCTTCCGGAACTCGGCGTTGGCCGCTTTCGATTCCAACGTATTGGCCTTAAGGACTGTCATCTCGCCGGCGACGGCGCCCAGAAACTGGTCATTGGGCTTGACACCGTAATCGCAACTGTCGGAGTCGTTGTTACCCAGGGCCGCAAACACGGGGACGTTAAATCTCCTGCTCAGTTCGCGAACGACGAACGCGGCGGTATTCCGCGCGAGGGCCTGTTCCTGACTGTCGGCTCGCGGAAAGTCATGACGCAACATATCTCCCGTAAAGACTACGTAATCGAAAGACCCTGCGACCAGAGTCTTATCGGCGGCCGCCTTCAACGCGGCATCGACGAGCGGGTAGTTTGCGTCCACCGGGGGCTTTGATTTGGGACGTGCGATATTCTTCTGAAACTTCGCAAACTGCGCGGGCCAATCGTCGATCTTCGTTTTTTCGAGTAACCGAATTGCGTCGGAATCACTGAACTTCGGGTTCCTCGGATTGACGGTCACCGGATCCAGGTGGATATCGGTCAGCAGCAAACCGAGATGGGAACTACCGCCGACGGGCTGAATCCTGGTTAACTGTGCCCGAGAAGCGATTGCCAACAACGCAGCAAGACCTACGATCGTGAGAGCGCCAATGCGGACATGACTCATAGCCATCCTCTTTACCCGGTCACGGAAGTGTACCACGGTTGACGAGGTGTACTCGCCGGGAAGGAGTCCCTCGGCGAGCCAAATATTAATCGTCAGGCCGTCGACGGGAAATGCTCACGTCGGGCCCCGAAAATTTCTCGCCGATTGCCAACCCAGGGTCGCCTGCACCAGGCGCGCACCCCTTCCAAAGTGAGTGCGAGCCCGTTCTCGTAAAGGCGGACTTGCTGCCGCCAAAACGCCAGCCACTCGGCGAGTGCAAGCACCAGGCCGCTGCTGTCCATCGAGCGCGCTTCAAGCTCTTCGACTCGCCGGAGGATATCTGGAATGGAGCAGTGGACTGCGCCTTATCTTCCAGCCGCTCCTTATTCAGCGCGAAGCGCTTGCACCGTATCGACTCGCGCAGCACGCGCGGCGGGCACCAACGATGCCAAAACTGCCGACGTTACCACGACCGCTGCCGATCCTAACAGTGGAATCGGGCCGGGAAGCTGAAGTTCCGAAATGTAATTTCCGGCCAAGCTCGACAATCCCCAGCCCACCAGGCCGCCTGCCATAATGCCAATCGCCGCCGTTGTTGCACCGTCGGTAAGCACGTTAGCGAGAAGCCGGCGCGGCTGGGCGCCCACTGCGATCCGGATGGCGAACTCGCGCGTGCGCCAACTCACCGAAAACGCCAGCACGGCCGCAATTCCGACCACGGAAATGGCTAACGCGAGGATGGCGAACCCTCCGAACACGATGGCATTCACGCGGTTGTTCGCCAGAACTTCGGTGCGGACCTCTTCGAGAGTACTGGCGTGGTCCACCGGTTGGGTGGCAGCTACCGCGCGAATGGTCTTCGTGATGGCGGGGATCAGAGCGAGAGGGTTCTTGCCGGAGCGCACCAGCAGGCTGGCTCCGAACAGCGGCCCTTGGGAAAACGGCGAATAAATTGTCAAGTTGTGCTGGGGTAGAATGTTGGCGTCGTCCACGTCGGCCAGGACACCAATGATCCGGCGGCCCTTCGGGCTGATGCCCGCGATTTTAATCAGAGGATCCGTCCACTGAATGTGCCGGTCTAGCGCATCTTGCCCGGGAAACAAACGCTCTGCAATGGACTTGCTAACCATGACTACCAATTCGGAATCCTTCTTGTCAGCCTCCGTGAAGTCATGCCCTTCCAGAAGTGGAATCCCCAGGGTGGCGAAGTAGCCCGGCGAGACAAATCGGAACCGGGCACGCAGGTCATCCTTACCGCTTTCACCTGTTCGGCCCTCGACTGCGAATTGCAAGGTGAAGGCCAGGTAACGCCTGTCGAGCCACGGAGCCCACATGGCGGTTGCGGCCCTATCTACTCCCGGTAACTCACTTACTTTACGCTGGGCTTCCTGGTAGAACTCGGCCACCTGTTCCGGCGTGCGGCCGTCGGAAATCAAGGGCAAACTTGCAATCAGAACGTGCGCGGTTTCAAAGCCCGGCTGTGCTTCTTGCATGGAGCGCAATGTGGTCAGCAAGACACCCGCACTCGCCAACAAGAGAAATGACGCGGCGACTTGGACAACGGTGAAAACGCGAATCCTACGACGGCTGCGGCCTATGATTCGGCTTGAGCCGCTGGTGAGCGCCAGTCCGCTGGAACTATCGTCGGAAGGCAGGCGGGGAACGTAGGCAAGAAATACCGCCGCCGCCAAAGCCAAAGCCAAACCCATCCAAAGCAAGCTGAAATCGACCGTGAGGTCCTCTGCCCTCACAGAGAATCGCAAGGCATAACGCGCTAGTACCGTCACCATCGGGATAGCCACGAGAACGCCGGCCAAGCCTCCGCTGCCACAGAGAATCAGCCCTTCCGCCAACAACGACCTGCGGAGAGCGCCCGCGCTTGCTCCCAGCGCGGCACGAATCGCCAGTTCCGATTCGCGACGGACGGTCCGGGCAAGAATCAGGTTTGCGACGTTCGAGCAGGCAATGATGAACAGCAGGCCCGAGGCGCCAAATAGGAGCCACAGGACTGTACTCGCGTTCGAGTTGATCTGGTCCCGCAACAGCCGCGCATCGATCTGGAAGTGGTCTTGAGGCCTGTAGGCTTCAGGATGGGACGCTATCATTGCTCCGTATACGCCACGAAGCTCCGCGCGCGCGGACTTAACGCTCGCCCCAGGGGCTAACCGGCCGAATACATCGGTCATGCGATGCCCGCGGCCCTGCACCATCGTGGCTGAAAGATGGTGCGGGCTGGTGACTATGTTTGCGATCAGCTGGGTTTCCGTCGGATACGGCACGGATGGCTCCAGAACCCCGACGATCGTTGCTGAACGGACTTCCATCATGCTACCCAGCCGTATGGTCTTTCCGATCACAGTCGGATCTGAATGCAGCACGGTAGCCCAGAACTTGTACATCAGCACTACTGCGCCGTCGGCGGTCGGCTTGTCGTCGCTCTCGTCAAGCAGTCGGCCTAAGGCGGGCCTCAGCCCCATTACCTCAAAATAGGCGCCGTCCACCACTCCGGCGTGGATTTCACGCGCCTCGCCCAAGCCATCCGCAGAAAAGTCAACGGTGGAAAACGTGCCGAGGTTGCTGATGGTTTTCAAGTGCGCGCCTATGTCAGTGATCTCGGGAATCGAGAACGTGGCGTTGCTCACTTGCAAGCCGGGCGCACTCTGCTGGATGAAAATCAGTCGATCCTCATCGCGGTTCATCAGCGGACGCAACAGCACGCCGCGCACAACGCTGAAGATGGCGGTGTTCATGCCAATCCCTAGCGCCAGCGTGAAAGCGATGGTGGCCCACAACATGGGAGTCCGCCTCAGGGAGCGGAGTGCAGCCCTTAGATCGCCCAATAACGCGTCCGCATAGCTGAGCGCGTCGTAGGCGATGCTCGCCGCTTTGGGCTCTGAAGGGTTGTTCGAGAATGTCCCCACTTTTCTTCTCCTGCCGGCTTTGCCACCGGTCCGTTCGCAAAAGCTGAATTTGGAAACAACGATCCAAGTTTCCTTGCGCAAATTGCTGGCCACTGCCAGCGCACTGGCAAACCTCTGATACCGAAAGAGATGGCTCCCATATGCCGGGGTTCGCGCCGCGTCCACTGTCCGGTCGCAGCAACACGCTTTCCCGAAAACGAACATACGAGAAGTTTTGTGAGAAGGTTTAACAAATCCTCGAAGGATCTCAAACGGCGACTCGCATCAAATGTGCGCTGCGTTTTGATGTCATTCCCAGTCGCGTGCAAATAGATCCGCTGTGGTCGCCCAGCGTTTACCGACGACTCCGAACCGCCGTCGATTCTCCAGTCGTGTCACGCGCCACTCGTACATCGGTCCCGACGAGGGCGCGGGCCGCTTGCAGGGGCGCTGACGGCATCACTCCCGAAACGGCCGTTCCATGGAAATGGGCTACCGCCGGCGGTCATGCCTCATGTCCGCCTCGGCTGCTCCGCAGATACGCCGCTGTGAAAAGCGCATGTGGGTTCCGGATGTATCGTCGATCACTCCCGTGAAGTCCCTGGGGTAATTGGCGCAAAAACACCCTCATCCGCTCAACTGCCGACCGGGGTGGCAGACCCCGCATTTCAAGAATGATCGACTACCCTTTCCAGATTTCGCTTGACATCGCGCCCCAACAGTACTAATAAATTAGTATGCGACGGCGGAGCACCACCCTAACCGAACAGGAACTGGAAATCATGAAGATTGTCTGGGACCGCGAAAGCGCTACCGTCCGCGACGTGTACGAAACGTTGCTCGAACGGCGCAAGGTTGCCTACACCACGGTCATGACCATGATGAAGATCCTGGAAACCAAGAAATATCTGAAGCGCACGCAGGCGGACCGCGCGTACGTGTACCGGCCGGCGCAGCCGAAGCGGCAGGTAGTGGGCGCGATGGTGCGGGAGTTTATCAATCGCGTATTTAACGGCGCGGCCGAACCGCTATTGGTGCACCTGGTGGAAGAGCACGACCTGTCGCCCGAGGAGTTGGAAGAAATCGCGAGGCTGAGGAGGAAACCATGAGCTGGGGGCTGATCTTCGACAACCTGGTGGCTTATAGCCTGCAAATCGGCATGCTGGTGGCAGTGGCGGCCGCGATTCCGGCGGTTCTGCGCCTGCGGCAGCCGGGCGCGAAGCTCCTCTATTGGCAGATTCTGCTGGCGGCGTGCCTGCTGCTGCCGCTCCAGCCATGGAAACAAGTGGCGGCGAGCGGCACCGTGGAGGTGACTACCGTTGTCACCGCCGTGCAGCCGGTGCATCGACCGCCCGCCATCCACCTGATTCCGCGCAATGAGTTTGTGGTGCTGCTGGTTCTGGCGGGTGTCGCCATCCGGCTGGGATGGCTGGCCGCCGGCTTCTGGAAATTGCGCCGCTACCACCGGCATTCCCGGCGCCTCGAACCCGCGCCGGCATGGAGCGTGGAGGCCTCGCTGCTGGTTTCCGACGAGATGGTGAGCCCCGTCACATTCGGCTGGCGGCGTCCGGTGGTATTGCTGCCCGCGCGCTTCCCGCAGATGAGTGCGGACGTGCAGGAAGCCATCCTGTGCCACGAAATCATGCATGTCCGGCGGTGCGATTGGCTCTTCACGGTGGCGGAGGAAACGGTGCGGGCCATCCTCTGGTTCCATCCGGCCATCTGGTGGCTGTTGGGCGAAATCGGGCTCGCGCGCGAGCAGGTAGTAGATCGCCTGGCCATCGAAATCACCAGGGAGCGCGAGCAATACATGGACGCTCTGCTGGCCATCGCGGGAGCGGGCGCGCAGCTCGATCTCGCGCCGGCGCCGCTATTTCTGCGCAAAAGACATTTGAAACACAGGATGATTCTGATCTTGCAGGAGGCACGTATGTCCAAAACACGATTGATCTCGACGCTGACCACGGGGCTTGCGATTTTGGTCGCGGCTTGCTGGCTGATCACGGGCGCGTTCCCGTTGACGGCCGAGCCGCAAGCGGTAAACGACGCCGCGGGCGTGACGGTAGTCCTGAACGGTTCGCAGATTCTGCACCGCGCTCCGGTGCATTACCCGGCAGCGGCGCTGCAGCACGGGGTGCAGGGCACGGTATCGGTGGAGGTGAAGCTCGATTCCACCGGCAACGTCAGCGATGCGCACGTGCTGAGCGGTCCCGATGAATTGCGGCGGGCTGTGCTGGAATCGGTGCTGGAGTGGCACTTCACGCGCGACGCGGCGAACTCCACGCGGGAAGTGGAGGTGGCGTTCGAGATGCCGAAGGTGGGTGTTGCGGACGGCGTGGTGGGCGGCGTTGTGGGTGGCGTTCCAGGCGGCGTCGTGGAGGGTGTAATAGGCGGTGTGTCTGAAGGGGCTCCTCCCAGCCAATCGCAGACGCGGCCGCCCCGAATTCATGCCATCTCTGTCTCCGGATTATCGACAGCCGAGGCGGTAGATCAGCTACGGGCCCTCCTACCCGTTCATGTCGAGGAAGACTTGACTCCGGACCTTTTGAAGCAAATTACCGAGGCCGTGCAGGCATTCGATGAACACCTGATAGTTCGGACGAGAAGGACACCTCCCAACAGCGTGGAATTGCAGATCGGGACTCCTGAGTCCTTCGCGCGTCGCGCCGAACTGCCCCCTACCCGTTCGTCAATCCAAATCTCTTCGCCCCCGCCGCCTCCGCCTCCGGCAGACGGAATAGCTCAGACCCCGCCCTCGAGGGTCAAGGTCGGTGGCAATGTGCAATCGATGATGATCGTCAGTAAAGAGCCGCCGGTCTATCCGGAACTGGCCAAGTCGGCGGGCGTTCAGGGTACAGTCCACCTTCAGGCCCTCATCGCCAAGGATGGCACCATTCAGGAACTGCACTCGCTTGGCGGTCCGGCCCTGCTCATTCAGGCCGCCATGGACGCGGTGAAACAGTGGGTGTACAGACCGACGCTGCTGAACGGCGAGCCGGTCATGGTGGAAACCACCATCGACATAAACTTCACCTTGAATCAATAAGCGGAGGAAAGCATGGCAAAGGCGCTTCTGTTCTCATTTTTCGCCGCCACATGCCTGGCGTTCGCGGCGCCGCAAACGATGATGGACGCCCCGGGAGTCACGGTATCGTTGAACGGCGCCGGAGTTCTGCATCGCACAGGCGTGGGCTATCCGCCTGCCGCCCTGCGGAACGGCATTCAAGGCACGGTCTCCGTGGAAGTGAAGCTCGGCTCGACGGGCGAAGTGAGCGACGCGCAGGTGCTCAGCGGTCCGGACGAGCTGCGCAAAGGCGTGCTGGAGTCGGTGCTGAACTGGCACTTCGCACAGGATCTTGCCGGTACCACGCGCGTGATCGAAGTGGCGTTCGCGGCGCCGAAGACAGTGGCGACGCAGGCGTCGGCCGCCGCAACGCCCATGGTCGTCCAGCCAGGTACCATCCGAAGCATTCAGGTCCAGGACCTCTCTGCCGAGGGCCGGGCTCAATTGCTCGCCACTCTGCCGATCCACGAAGGCGACCAGTGGAACTCCGAGAGCGCCCAGCGGGCTACGCAGGCAGTGAAAGCATTCGACGAGCACCTCTGGATCCGCCAGCAAGCTATATCGCAGTCGCCGGACGGCTCGGCGAAAGTGGACCTGGTGATTTCCAGCGCGCCTGGGCGGATCAGGGTCGGCGGCAATGTGCAGAGCGCCATGGCCATTCGCAAGGTGCCTCCGGTTTACCCGCCGGAAGCGAAGGCGGCTGGAGTTCAGGGCATTGTCCGTTTGGGCGTGATTATCGGGCAGGATGGAGCCGTGCAGCAAGTGACCGTTCTGGACGGCCCGCCGGAACTTACTCAGGCCGCGGTGGACGCCGTGAAGCAATGGGTCTACCGGCCCACGCTGCTTAACGGCAATCCGGTGCAAGTCGAAACCAGCATCGATGTCAATTTCACGCTGGCCAAGTAGGGCGGCTTTCAACTTTTTCCTCGCCGTCGTCTGCTGCGGTCAGCCGGCGCTTGCCTAAGGCCCCGGAAAAAACGGATTGCCGGCGACTTAAATGGTTTTATCCGTGTGCATCCGTGTGCATCCGTGGCCAATTTCTGAGCCCCAAAATTTGACTGAGTCCGAAGCATCGCGAACTCCTGGAACCATGATTTTTCGGCCACGGATGCACACGGATGCACGCAGATAAAACAGCACCGCTCCCTTGCATTGCGGTCGCGGCTCTTCAAGATTTGCCTGCCCCGCAATGCGCTGCGCGCAAGCTCTCAGCGGTCAGCTTTCAGCATTCAGCTTTTGAATCAGCGCCGCGAGCATGCGCTTTGCGGCATGAAATCGTCGCGGCGTGCAAAGAATACGGAGGGACAGTAATACAAGGAGCGCTGCCACTCCTGATTCCGCCCAAGCCGCCTGACCGGCGGTCATTCGTAGCGCAGCACTTCCGCCGGCGCGATCAGCGTGGCATTGCGCGCGGGGTACAATGTCGCCAGGAAGCTGATCAGAATCGCCGCTCCGGCGATCCAGATGCCGTGCACCCAGTGCGTTTCGAACGGCACGTAAGAAAACGCGTACACCGATGAGTCAATGCGAATCCATTTGTATCTCTCGGCGAAGTAGCACAGCGTGTAGCCTGCCGCCAGGCCGATAGCGCTGCCCACCACCCCGATCAGCACGCCTTGCAGCATGAAGATCGCGCGAATCTGCTGCCGCCGCGCGCCCATCGACATCAGCACCGCGATGTCGCGGTATTTCTCCATCACCATCATCACCAGCACGATCAGGATATTCAGCGCCGCCACCAGCTCGATCAGCCCGATGATGATGATGGTCACGACTTTTTCGCCGTTCATGGCGTCGAAGAGGCGGCGGTTCTGTTCCTGCCATGCCGTTGCGGTGAGATGCGGGCCGAGTTGCCTGGTCAATACTTCCGCGATCTCGGGCGCGCGATTGAGGTCGTCCACTTTCAACTCGATGGCGTTCACTTCGTCCTCGAGCCCGAGCATTTTTTGCACGGCGGCGATGGAGGCGTAGGCCTGGCTGTCGTCGATCTCGTAGAAGCCGCTTTCGAAGATCCCGGAGACGATGAACGGGCGGGCGGTGGGCAACACCCCATAAATCGGGTTCATGTCGCCTCCTTCGGGAGACAGCACCTCGATGCGGTTCTTCAGGCGGATTCCGGTGTCGTTGATCATTTCCTTGCCGAGGAGGATGCCCGGAGGGTTGGCATTCAGTTCGCGGAGCCGATCGAGCGAACCGGCTTTCAGGCGGCGCAGAGTTTCGCTGATCGCCAGTTCGGAGTCGACGTCGATCCCTTTGATTTCGCCGGCCTTGGAGTTCACCGCCCCGGCGATCAGCACGGGACTGTACAGCGCCGGAGCCGCCGCCGTCACATGCGGCGTGGCGCGCAGCCGCGCCATCAGCGAGCGCCAATCCTCGATGCCTTCGCCGGGAATCTTGGGCAGCACATTGATGTGCGCCATGGCGCCCAGCAAGCTCCGCTGCAGTGAATTGCGGAATCCCGTGGTCACCGCCATAGCGATCACCAGCGCCATCACGCCCGCGGCCACCCCAAGCACCGAAATCACCGTGATGATCGACACCACGGTGTGCTTGCGGCGGGCCCGCAGATAGCGGCTGGCAATGAATAGCTCGAAAGTGGTCACAGCTCAAAAGTGGTCACAGCTTGTCGAGTTCGCGCATGCGGCCGATCAGATCGATGGGCCCTTCGGGCCGCAGCAGCGGGAACAGGATCACGTCGCGGATGGTGCGCGAATTGGTCAGGATCATGGTTAAGCGGTCGATACCGATGCCTTCTCCTCCGGCAGGCGGCATGCCATACGCCAGCGCGCGCACGTAATCCTCGTCCATCTGGTGCGCCTCTTCGTCGCCGCGTTCGCGCATGCCGCGCTGCATTTCGAAGCGGCGGCGCTGCTCCTGCGGGTCGTTAAGCTCGGTGAAGGCGTTGCCGATTTCCATTCCGGCGGCGAAGACTTCGAAGCGGTCCACCAGCGTGGGGTCGTCAGGCTTCTGCTTGGAAAGCGGCGATGTCTCGACGGGGTAGTCGTAGACGAAGCAGGGCTGGAAGAGTTTCTTTTCCGCGTGGGTCTCGAAGAGCTCGGTCAGCGCTTCGCCCGGCGTGCCCTTGCCGGAGTGACCGAACAGCCATTCGGGGTTGGCGACGTCGGCGAGGGTTGGCTTGGTCTCGCCTTCCCAGAACTGCACCACCGCTTCCCGCATGGTGTAGCGCTCGAAGCGGCCGAAATCGAGGGTCCGGCCTTCGAATTCCACCGCGGTCGTGCCGACTGCGTCGATCGCCACTTGCGCCAGCATCGCGGCGGTGAAATCCATGAGGCCCTGGTAATCGGTATAGGCCTGGTAAAACTCGAGCATGGTGAATTCAGGGTTGTGATTCTTCGACAGCCCTTCGTTGCGGAAGTTGCGATTGATCTCGTAGACGCGCTCCAGGCCGCCCACCACCAGCCGCTTCAGGTAAAGCTCGGGCGCGATGCGCAGGTAGAGATCGATATCGAGCGTGTTGTGGTGGGTGATGAATGGGCGCGCCGCGGCGCCGCCGTAGAGCGGCTGCATCATGGGTGTTTCCACCTCGATGAAGCCGTTGGCTTCGAGCTGCCGGCGCAGCGAAGAGATGATTTTGGCGCGCGTGACGAAGACCTTGCGCACGTCGGGATTGGCGATCAGGTCCAGGTATCGCTGCCGGTAGCGCACTTCTACGTCTTCCAGGCCGTGCCACTTTTCGGGCATGGAAAGCAGCGTTTTGGAGAGGAATTCCAGCTTTTCGGCGTGAATGCTCAGCTCGCCGGTGCGGGTGCGGAACAGGTATCCTTCCACGCCGATGATGTCGCCGATGTCGAGCATCTTGAAAAGCTGGAAGTCACGCTCGCCAACGGCGTCTTTCTTCACATAAAATTGCAGGCGTTCGCCCGACTGCTGCAGATGTGCGAACCCGGCCTTCCCCATGTGGCGGATGGCCATCACGCGCCCGGCAACACGCACGCGCACCTCGGGCGCCAGCTCTTCGGCTGTCTTCGCACCGTACTCCGCCAGGATCTGCGGCACCGTGTGGGTGAAATCGTACCGGCTGCCGTAGGGGCGGTATCCCAGCGCCTCGATCTCGCGAATACGCGTGAGGCGCTGCTTGAGTAACTCGTCTTCCAGCGACAATCGAATCTCCTGATAACGGGAAAGTAATAATTATCGCCGATTTGCGCGGCGAAAATCCGAATCACGGCCGGGCGAGATTTATATTTGGCGCTCTTTCAAGCAGTTGGGGATTCCGTTTGAAGGGCATTTTGCACGGCGAGTGCTACCCTCGGCGCGGAGATCAACATGACACGCTACCCCATCATCACAGGCATGCAAACCATCACGGCCTCGGGCCCCGTTACGGGCACGCTGAGCACCGCGACATTAACCAATCTTTCCACGATTTACCTCGATGTTACCGGCCTCAGCTCGGGAACTTGCCGGGTCTCGATCGAAGACTCGGCTAGCGGAACGTTCGGCGACGCCCTGCCGGTCAAGGTCTGGCACTTTGAAGCGGGAGAGCCATCCGACGGCATCACCGTCAGCGCCAACCGGGATGAGATCCCGAACATCCGGTCGGGAGCCACGGGCAACGCGCTACGCGTCAACGTGCTTTCGCTCGCCTCAGGCGCGACTCTCAATATTTCCGGAAGCGTGGACGCGTAAGCCGATGTCCGACCTCCAAGATACCTTACTCGAAGAGTTCTCGCAGATCCAGGGCGCCATGACCGAGAGCACCGAGGCGTGGAGTAGCGGCGGGAGCGGCGGGACCAGCGGCGGACAACGGGACACCGCGCCCCGCGGCAACGTCGATGCGCTCGGGAATCAGACGGGCGCCATCGATTACGGCAGCAGTTCCAACTCTTCAAACAGTTCCGGGGGCGGCGGAGCGCTGAGCGACATCGAAGGCATATTCGCCGGCGGCCTGGGAGTGGTTCCGCTGGGACTCGAACTCGCCAACATTTTTGGTGGAGGGTCGTCGACGCCTCCGCCGCTCACACGCTACGCCATGCCGGACAGCATGGGCTTCACGGGCTCGACGGACGACGCGGGCGCGCTGAGCGATGCCGACTTCGGCCAGACCGGCCAACCGCGATCGTACGGGACGCCGTCTTCGCAATATTCCACCACCACGAAGCCGGCAACCGGCTCGCCCGCGAGCGCGGGATCGAGCCCGAGCCAGCCGATTCAGATCAGCGTGCAGGCTATGGATTCGCAGTCCTTTATGGATCGCAGCGACGATATCGCCGCCGCGGTCAATAAAGCCATCCTTTCGTTGCATCCCATCGCCGACACGATTTCCAACCTCTAACGGGAGCCAATAACAAATGAAAGCAGACGTACGCAGGGCGGCACTGGCGGCGCTGAGCGCCAGCAGGCATATTCACAAGGGAATCAGGCCGGCGGGTGCGGCGAATCAGGAGGCGCCCTGCCGCCTGCTTGCGACTAACGATCCCGAGGGCTTCGACGAAGCCACCGCGGCGGCCGAGAATCACTGGCCCGGCCAGACCGAGTGGGACGTGATTGCGAGCGACTACCGTCTGGCCACCGAAGAGGATCCCGAATGGCCCGAAGGCATCGGCGCCCTGGGAATGCCATTTACCATCGCGCGGTTCACTTCGTTCGAGGGTGACGGGTCGGCGGAAGATCCCGGCGGCGAAAGCGAGTTTTGAAAATCACATCTCTCTTGCAGAGCCGCGACCGCGAGGGTCTGTGAAAAGATCTGGCGTTGGTTATTCCAGACGCTGCGTCAAGTGGGGCAGCCAATTTTGGCTGCAGCGGCCTTTCACGCGGCCAGACTCGCGTCAATCGCGGAATCCGGCTAAAAGTCGGATACCGGCAGGATTGCCTGCCCCGCAAATATTTTCACAGACCCGCGAGGGAGCAGTGGTTTTCTGCCGAAATGATCAAAAGGCACCGCTCCCTTGCGGTCGCGGCTCAGTTAGCCCGCGGCTCAGTATGCCCGCGGCTCAGTAAGCCCGCGGTAGGTTATCATATGGCTTCGTTTTGCGAAGATCCATATCCATAATCATTCCTGCCTACAACGAGGAGAAACGGCTGCCGGCCACCCTGACCACGGTGAAAGCGTACCTGGCAGCCACTTCCTGGGAATTCACCGAGATTGTCGTGGTGGACGATGGCTCTCGCGACGGCACCGCCCAACTGGCGTGCGAGGCCGGCGTCCGCGTGCTCCAGAACCCCGGCAATCGCGGCAAAGGCTATTCGGTCCGCCACGGAATGCTTGAGGCACAAGGCGATTGGCTCCTTTTTTCCGATGCCGACCTTTCCACGCCCATCGAAGAAATCGAAAAATTGTGGCGGGCGGTTGGCAACGAGCACGCCGATGCCGCCATCGGGTCACGCGATCTCGACCGTTCGCTGATCGGCGTCCGCCAGCCGCTATTTCGCGAGATGGGCGGCCGTTTCTTCAATCTCGTCATCCGCTTTATTACCGGACTGCCGTTCCACGACACGCAATGCGGCTTCAAACTCTTCGAAGCCGCCGCGGGGCGCGAGATTTTCCGCCGTCAGCGCGTCGAGCGCTTCGGTTTCGACGTGGAGGTGCTCTACATCGCCCAGCACCTCGGCTATCGGACGCTCGAAATCCCCGTGCGCTGGAACGACGTCGCCGGAACCAAGGTCAACATGCTGGGCGGCGCCGCGGCTTTCCTCGACCCGGTAAAAGTTCGCTGGAACGGTCTCACCGGCAAATACAAATAGCCAACGTTTCGCCCCCTCGGTCCGTCTATTCAACATGTGGATGGATCTGGTGTTTTCGCTGCGCACGCTGCGGCGCAATCCGCTGTTCAGCACCGTCGCGGTGCTTTCGCTGGCGCTCGGAATCGGCGCCAATACCGCCATCTTCTCCCTCCTCAACCAGGTGACGCTGCGATCGCTGCCCGTGAACGATCCCGCGCGCCTGGTGGTTTTCCATCTCGGTTACAACGCGCAGGGAAGCAGTACCAGCGATAACGACGAGTCGGTCTTCTCCTACCCGATGTATCGCGATCTGCGCGACCGCGACCCGGCGTTCAGCGGCGTGATTGCCCGAATGGGAGCGGGCGTCACGCTCGCACGCCAGGGCGCGGCCGAACAGGCGTCCGCCGAGATGGTCTCCGGCAATTTCTTCCAAGTGCTCGGAGTAGGAGCGGCGATCGGGCGCGTGTTCACTCCAGCGGACGACACCGCCCCCGGCGCGAATCCGCTGATCGTGCTCAGCCACACGTACTGGAGCAGCAAATGCGCATCGAACCCGGCCATCCTGAACCAGACGCTCACCCTGAACGGCAATCCGATGCTGGTGATCGGGGTAGCGGATGCGCGCTTTCACGGCGTTCGCCCCGGTGACACGCCCGATCTGTACGTGCCCGTCTCTATGCAAAAGGCGGTGCGCCCCATATGGGACGCGATGGAAGACCGCACCTTCCGCTGGCTCAATGTTTTCGCGCGGCTCAAACCGGGCATGACGCTGCCGCAGGGGCAGGCCGCTACAAACGTGACCTTCCACGCCATTCTGGAACAGGAATTGCCCATCATGGGCCTGCACCAAGAGAAGGATCGCGCCGAATTTCTCAGCCATCTGGCCCAACTGCGGCCCGCCGCGCAAGGCATCAACGGCCTGGGTGACCAGTTTGGCAAGCCCTTGCAGGTGCTGATGGCGATGGTCGGGCTGGTGTTGCTCATCGCCTGCGCGAACGTGGCCAATCTGCTGCTGGCGCGGGCCGCCGGGCGGCAGCGGGAGATCGCCATCCGGCTGGCGCTTGGCGCTGGCCGAACACGCCTCCTGCGCCAACTTCTGATCGAGGGACTGCTGGTGGCGATTGCCGGCGCCGCGCTTGGGCTGGCGGTCGCGCATTGGAGCATGATCGCTCTTCTACGCCTGCTGCCCAAAGATTTCGCCGGCCCCTGGCTCACCGCGCAGCTCAGCGTGCCGCTGCTGCTGTTCACGCTCGGGGTGGCGCTCGGCTGCGGCCTGCTCTTCTCGCTGGTTCCCGCGCTCCAGGCCACTCGTCCAAATCTTTCCGGCGCGATGAACAACCGCGCGGCCAGCATGCTCACCGGCGGGACGGCGCGATTCCGCGCGTCGCTGGTGGTGGCGCAGATGTCGCTCTCGCTACTGCTGGTGGTCGGCGCCGGATTGTTCGCCGGCAGCCTCATGAATTTGAGCAAAGTGAATCTCGGCTTCCGCACCCAGCGCCTGCTGATGTTCAATGTGAATGCCACTGCCACGCGCCCGCAACTGGAATCCGCCGTGAGTTTTTATCACGATCTCGATCAGCGTCTCAGCGGCATGGGTGGGATCGCGGGCGTGGCTGCTGCCGCGGATGGTCCGTTCGGCGGAGGCACTTCGGGCGGGAATTTGACCATCGAAGGCTATCAGCCGAAACCCGACGAGTACGTGGGGGCATCGCAGATCGCCGTCAACCCGGGATTCTTCCAGGCGATGGGTATCCCGCTGCGCGCCGGGCGCGAATTTACCGAGCGCGACGGCATCGGCGCGCCGAAAGTGGTAGTGATCAACGAGACGTTCGCCCGCAAATACTTCACCGGCCGGAATCCCATCGGCGGCCATCTCATGATGGGCGGCAGCGATCACCCAAAGTACGACCACGAAATCGTAGGCGTGGCCGCCGACACGCATATCTCGGTGCGCGACAAGCCCAAGGAGACCTTCTTCCTGCCTTACGCGCAATGGAACCGCCCCGGACGTCTGGCGTTCTACGTGCGCACCGCGGGAGACATCGGCGGACTCGCGAGCAGCATCCGGCAGGTGATCCGCGCCGCCGATCCCAACGTGCCGATGGGTGATCTTCAGCCGGTGGAAGTCCACATTCAGGACGATATCTATACCGACCGCCTCATCGCCATGCTCTCCGCCGCTTTCGGATTGCTGGCCACCATACTTGCGGCTATCGGATTGTACGGCGTAATCGCCCACGCCGTGACGCGGCGCACGGCCGAAATCGGCGTGCGCATGGCGCTGGGCGCGCAGCCCGCGGCGGTGCTGCGCATGATCCTGTGGGAAGCCGGCCGCATGGCTGTGGTGGGAATCGCGATCGGGCTGATCGGCGCGGTGCTGGTGAGCCGGTACGTGGAATCGCAGCTCTACGGCATGAAGGCGTCCGATCCCGCTGTTTTCATCGGTGGCGCGGCGCTGCTCGCGCTGGTGGCCGTCGCCGCCGCGCTCCTGCCCGGATGGCGGGCGTCCAAAATCGAACCAGTGGCCGCGCTAAAGTATGAGTGATGACCAGGCGCGGGATGCTTCAGGGAGCGGCGGCGTTCTGCGCGGCGTCCGCTGTCCCTACGGCGTGCGCGTTCGCGTGCGCGAACGCGCTGGCGCGGGCGCAAGACCAGCCGACCTTCACCACCGAAGTGAAGGTGGTCAACGTGCTCGCCACCGTGCGCAACAAAACCGGAACGCTGGTCGGCAATCTGGAGAAGGACGATTTCGCACTTGCTGAGGACGGCCGTCCGCAGACCATCAAATATTTCCAGCACGAGAGCAATCTGCCGCTGATTCTCGGCCTCATGGTCGACACCAGCGGCAGCCAGGTGAAGGTGCTCGACCAGGAACGGGCCGCCAGCCTCCGCTTCCTCGACCGCGTTTTTCGCGATCACATCGACCGCGCCTTCATTATGCAGTTCGATACCAGCGTGCAGTTGCGCCAGCCGCTGACGGGTTCGATCAAGAGTCTGGACGACGCCATGGCCTACGTCGATAGCGAGACCATGCGCCAACTTCGCATGCAGGGCGGGGGAGGCACGCTGCTCTACGACGCCGTGGTGCGCGCCTCGAACGAGATCATGAGTAAGCAGGCCGGGCGGAAGGCGCTGATCGTGCTATCCGACGGCGTCGATTTCGGGAGCGACGCCTCGGTGAACGATTCCGTCGAGGCGGCGCAGCGCGCTGACACGCTCATATATTCGATTCTCTATTCCGACCCCGGGGCGTATGGCCTGTTCGGAGCGGATCACGACGGCAAGAAAGTCCTGCAACGCATGTGCGACGATAGCGGCGGCAGTTTCTTCGAAGTTTCGAAAAAACTGCCCATCGACAACATCTTCGCCATGCTCGAAGAGGAACTGCGCAACCAGTACAGCATCGGCTATGTCTCAGACAGGCCGGTCACGCTTTCGGAATTCCGCACGATTCAGCTCACCACCCGGCAAAAGGGGCTGCAGGTACAGGCCCGCAAGCGCTACTGGGCACGGCGGTAATGAAAGGGGAGTTGCAATATCAGGCAGGTTACAAAAGCACCACTCCCTGGCGGTCGCGGCTCTTCAGTCATGCGTTGAAACGGCAGCCGTTGCCGAGCCGCGATCGCCAGGGAGTGGCGCCTTGCTTGCGGCGAGCGAGGGCAGCGAAGGATCCGGCGGCCTTATAAGCCTCAGAACAGGAACTTGATCGCGCCCTGCGCCAGCCGGGGCGGCGCGGCGCTCACCACCCGCCCGAACGCGTCGCTGGTAATTTCACCCGCCACCGAAGCCGGCCCGAAGAATTGCGTGTGGTTGAAGGTGTTGAACGTCTCCAGCCGGAACTCGATGCGGCGCGTTTCGCCGAGGCTCACGGTCTTGGAAATCGCGGTATCGAAATTCTGGAAACCAGGGCCGTAAAACAGCCGCCGTGGCGCCGAACCCACCTGCCCGAGCGACTGCAGGCTGAACAGCGCCGTGTTGAAATACGGCTGCCCGTTGCGTGGATTGTGATTGATCTCGAGCGGCCCCCGCGCCATGTCCGGCAAATCCACGCCGTAACTGTTCACGCCATCGGGCTGCGTCCCCAGCAACGAATTATCGCTGGCGTTGGTGAAGGTGACCGGGAAACCGGTGCCGAACCGCGTAATGCCCGAAAGTACCCAACCGGTAGTGAGGCCGCTGCGTTTGTGAAACAGCGCGTCGAACGGCAGCTCGTAGCGATAACTCAGCACGAAATTCTGCTTCAGGTCGAATGCCGAGGGCGCGTAGGTGTCGCGGTAGTTAAATGGGTCTAATTGTTCGGCGATGCTCGATGAGTTATCGAGGCTCTTGCCGTAGGTATATCCCATCTGGAACTCGAGGCGCCGGCTCACGTGGCGCAGGCTGAATTCAAGCGCGTTATAATTCGAATTTCCAACCGTCATCAGCCAGTCCACGCTGCCGAAATTGGACCCGAACGGCCCGCGCGTGCCGTTGACCGTCGTTCCGCCGGCCGTCACATATGTGTTCGACTCGCCGAAAGGTCCGCAGGTGGGTGTTCCCGGAGCGACGTCCTGCGGCTGGCTGAGACTCAGGCAGAGCGCCGGGTTGCCGGGGTTGGCTTCGAGCAAAGTTAATAAGTGGTGCGATTCGCTGCCTATGTAGTTCGCCGTGAGCACGGTGGACTTACCCAACTGGCGCTGGAACGACAACGTGTACTGCTCGCTGTAAGGGCTCACGCTGCCCGGGTAATAGCCGGGCAGCCCCGAAATGGGCAGGAAGGGCGCCCAATTCACGTTCGGATTCGGATTCTCGGGCGAAGCGTTCAAGGGCGGGTAGTGCACCGGGAAGCGCTGCAGGTTGTCAAACCCGGTCGATGCCGTAATAAACGGATCGTTGAACAGCGGCGGAGCCGGACTAATATAAGTGGTACCGTAAGGCGGATCACCCACCATCACGCCCGCTGAGACGCCCTCTATTGCGGTGAAGAACCGGCCGGCTCCCAGACGGATACTGCTCTCGCCGGATTCGCCGAAAAGAAGCCTGGCGAGCCCGGAATCGCCCTGGAGCGACCACGCCACTCCCATCCGCGGCGAAAGGTTGTTCCAGCGCGTGGGTGCAAGCGACCGTGCGATTCCCGGATCGCCGGGAAAAACGATACCCGTGGGCGCGTCAGGAAATACCACCGATTGCTCGCCGGGAATCAGCGTTTGAATCTGATTGTATTTCTCGTACCACGGCATGATCACGTCCCAGCGCACGCCGTAGTTGACGGTCAGGTGCGGCGTGACGCGCCAGTTGTCCTGGAGGAAAAGCGCTCCATAGCGATTCCGCATGTAAGCAGGTTGAGCATCGCCCTGCTTGTAAAAGCTGGCAATCCCAATCAGGAAGTCGGCGAAATCCACGCCGGTTTCCGATCCCGAGAACTCGAATGTGCCGTTGGATTGCACGTCGGGGGCGATATTTACCTGGCTCAGCATCACCTCGCCGCCTGCTTTGAAGGTGTGTCCCCCGATGACGCGCGAGAAGCTATCGCGCAACTCGTAAGTATTGTCTTTTTGGATCAGCCCTGTGTCCGTGGAGCCGATGATGAAACTATCGAAATTGATATTCTCCACGCCCACGATGGTGGGGCGCTGCGGCAGAATGCTGGGCGCGCCCGAGGCCGTCGTGAACCCCTGCGACGCCAGGCCGGTCCCCACCGTTCCCTGGGGCGTGCCCACCTGGTTAGCGTCGCGCACGTAAGAGAAGTGAAACTCATTTACCGTGCGGGGGCCGAAAACTTTTACCAGTCCCAGCGTGGCCATCTGCGCGCGCCCCAGATTGAGGGCGTTGAACCCGGGGACGTTGGCGCCGCCCTGCCCGGTGGGATACGGATTGTTCAGTGTGTAATCGTCGAGCAGGTAATACGCGGAGAGCATGCCGAACCGTGTCTGCGCGTCCGTGCGGAAGCCGCCCTTATCGTCGCGCAGAGTCTGGTTGGCGGAAGAGGTGGAAAAATAGCCGCCGGGCAGGTTGGGAGCGGGGATATACGGGAGCAATTTCTGAGCCGGCGCCGACCAGGCCCGCTGCGGAATGACGGCGTTGGGAAACACGCACTGCGAGGGATCGGCGCACCCTTGTGTGTAATACGGTTCGTTGGGTTCGACTCCATAACCCAATTTGTTGCCCAGTAAATTGGCCCAATACTGGCCGCTAACCGTACCGGTAAGTTGATCGGCAACGCCGGAGAAGTTACCGGACCTTTCGGCGAGCGACGGCACGGCGACTAAGCCGGAATCGACTCCTTCGGCCAGACGCGTTCCCTGATAATCGACGTTAAAGAAAAGCTTGTTGGGAACAACCGGTCCGCCGAAAACGCCGCCGAATTGGTTTTGCTGGAACTTTCCCCGCTCGGGTGAGAAAAAGTTACGGGAGTCGAGATCGGTATTGCGCAGGAATTCGAAAGCGGAGCCGTGAAAGCGATTGGTGCCCGACTTCGTGACCACGCTGATATGGCCGCCCGAGTAATCGCCGTATTCGGCATCGAAGTTGCTCGACAAGATGCGGAACTCCGCGATGGAATCGAGATTGGGAATGACGGCCGCTCCCATGGTGAAGCGCTCCACTACGTCGGCATCGTTCACCGTGAAACCGTTGGCGTATTCGCGCTGGCCGTTGATGGAGATGGTGCCGGGATTCAGGCCGCCGGATGGCGCGAGGAGCACCGCGCCGGCGGCTTGAATCGAATTGCCGGTAATGGTAGTGGCAGGCGCGACTCCCGGCTGCAGCGCGAACAAGTCGGTGAAACTGCGGCCGTTCAGCGGGAGGGCCTCCATCTTGGCCGCGGCGAGGACTTCCCCTAGTTGTGTGTCGGCCGTCTCCACGTGAGTGGTGTTAGCGCGGACCTCGATCATGTCGAATCCCGCGAGAGGTAAGGTGACATCCAGGCGCGAGATGGTGTTGGTATCGGCGACAAAGTTAGTCTTCTGGTATAACTGAAATCCGGAGAACCTGGCTTCCACCCTATAAGTCCCTACCGGCAGGCCGGGAAAGGAATAATAGCCGCTGCCATTAGTGGTGGTGGTGAACCGGATGTTGGTTCCCTCGTTGATGGCGGTCACTTCCGCGCCGACAATCAGCCCGCCCGAGGGATCGGTCACCGTCCCCGATAAACTGCTTCCCACCGCGCCATGCAAGCTCCCGGACGCCGTGAATAATAAGGTTGCGATGGCCATCGCGCGCGCCAGGCCAATCGCGATGGTCCGCCGCGCGCGACGCCGTTCCTCACCTGTCATCGAGTCTCCGCATCGATCGATCTTCTGGTCGCTGAATCTCCGGGGTGAAACGAACAACAACATTACCGGAAGATTAAGATTTTGTCAATCAAATGAGCGACTGCCGTTCGTCTTCTAGCGGGATGCTTGAAAAACACCGGAAATGACCCCGCCGCCGATGAACGCCGATAAACGCCGATTAAAAACAAAACAACTTATCTGCGTTCATCCGTGTTTATCGGCGGCCTATGTGCCTTTTTTAGCGGCCTATTAGGCCCGACGTTAGGTTAGGTCCTGCTCTTCCGACAACGGCAGAACCACCGACACCACGGTGCCGCGATCGGGTTGGCTCGCGATCTCCACCGTGCCGCCGTGCAGGAACACGATTTGCCGGACGATCGCCAGTCCCAAGCCGGCGCCGCCGGCGTCGCGGGAGCGGGCCGGATCGGCGCGGTAGAAGCGGTCGAAGACCCGGGGCAGCGCGTCGGCGGGGATGCCCGAGCCGGAATCGCGAACCTCGATGCGTACGCGAGCGCCCTCGCGCGCCGCACTGAGACGAATGCGATCTCCTTTGGAGCAATGGGCGAGAGCGTTGGAAACCAGATTTCCCAGCGCGCGTTGCAAAAGCGCCTTGTCGGCACTGGCATACAGGTTTGCGCCGGTTTCGACCTCGAGCGTGACGCCCACTTCCGCGCATGCGGCGTCATAGTAATCGCGCAGGCTCGCGAGCAGCGCGCCGAGATCCTCACGGGCACGCTTGAGATGATCGCCGGGGCTTTCGGAACGCGCCAGGAACAGCAGCGATTCAATCAACTCCGAGAGCCGGACAGTTTCCTCCAGGCACGAACTGAGCACCTCGGCGTACTCTTCGGGAGTGCGCACGCGCGCCAGGGCCACTTCCGCCTCGCCGCGAATGTTGTTGACCGGAGTGCGGAGTTCGTGAGCGATGTCGGCCGAAAACCGGGAAAGGCGCGCAAAGGCTTCCTCCAGGCGCTCCAGCATGGCGTTGAACGCGTTGGCGAGAGTGCGCACCTCTACCGGATAGCCATCCACGCGGATGCGTTCATTGAGCGTGCTCGATCCGATGTGTTGGGCGGTCTCGGCCACTTCCCGCAGCGGGCGGATGCCGCGGTGCGCGATGAGAAAGCCCACCCCCGGACAGACCAGCAGCGCCGCCCCCAATACCAGCGCGACCCACCAACGCTGGCGCCCCAAGATGATCTGTTCCTGGGTGAGATCGACCGCGGTCTGCAGGGTCCACGTCTCCTTGCCCGCGGCATCGCGCGGGACGGTAGCCACGATCGCCCGGTACGGTGCGCCGCGAGGCGAATCGATCCAGAACACGCCGCTGTGGGTGGCGGCCGCTTCCGCCACGCGCCGGGCGGTCAGGTCCTGATCCATCCCGGGTGTGGTGGATAGCGCGGTTCCCGAGCGGTCGAGCACGCGCACGTAGAATTTCTGGTAGCGGCGGACGGCGGAATCGATTTCCACCTCTTCATGCAGGGCGTGCGAATCGCCGCCGCGTTCGAGCACCAGGGCGCGGCAGACGTTCAATTCGTCGATGAGCGACTGCTCGGAGATGCGGCGGAGGTTGTCGGCCAAGTCGACATAAAGCAGCAGAGTGGCGGCCGCGACCAGAAGAAACGACGCCGTGGTGTACCACGCGGTAAGCCGCACGGCCAGTGACGACCAGGCATGCGGCTGCTTCTCAGCGATGCTCGGGGGCTTCGAGGACATATCCGACTCCGCGCACGGTGCGGAGCAACTTTTCGGCGAACGGATCGTCCACCTTGCTGCGCAGGCGCCGCACGCTCACGTCGACCACATTGGTGTCGCCGCCGGAATGGATATCCCAGACGGATTCGGCGATGAAAGTGCGCGTGAGGACCTCTCCCGCGCGCCGCACCAGAAGCGAGAGAAGACTGAACTCCTTAGCCGTGAGGTCGAGCCGATGGCCCGAGCGCGTGACCCTGTGGGCCGCGATGTCGAGTTCGAGATCGCCCACCTTGAGAATGGAGGATTCGCGCAGCGGCGGACGGCGCAAGATGGTGCGCACGCGCGCGAGCAATTCGGAAAACGCAAATGGCTTGACGAGATAATCGTCGGCGCCGACTTCGAGACCGCGCACGCGGTCGCTGACGGCATCGCGCGCGGTGAGAATCAGCACCGGGGTCTGCAATCCGCGCGCGCGCATCCAGGAGAGAAGCTGCAAACCGTCCATTCCGGGCAGCATGATGTCGAGCACGATCAGGTCGAAAGCGGCGGTCTCGATCTGGTGCATGCCTTCGAGGCCATCGGCGGCAACAGTTGCCACGAAGCCGGCCTCGCTGAAGCCCCGCTGGAGGAAGCTCGCGGTTTTGGTTTCATCTTCGATGATGAGCAGCTTCATGGGGTAACACCGCATTGTACTGCAAGGAATTGGGGTGGGGGTGCAGAATCGGTGATGCACAGGGGGCGAAGCTGGCCAGCTAATACGATAGCTGTCACGTTGAGCCGTTACCGCGCCCCTGAGCAGGTTCGCACGAAACTCCGCGCAATAACTCTCGGGAATAGACCGGAGTTAGTGACGGTTAGCAGGCCTGCCGGCGGTTTTTGCGTTTATTTGGGGAATTTGGGGTGGGTAGTGGGATTTAACCCACGACATTCGACCACAATCCGAATGTCGAAGACTACGGCTCACCAGCTACGTTAGTGATGGTGTACCGGATCGGGACAATGAAAATGTCCTGGTAGCAGACTTGGATCTGGTTCGAGTGCGGCACGCTGAAGTAGCGAATACCGTTCCGAAGAAAACCAAATAATTTTTCGTGCCCCGCGCTGGGCGGGAAAACACCTTCACTTTCCGCAGGGGCCGCCCGGTATATTTCGCACTGCCCTTCGGCATGTGCTTGAGCATCGCTGGTCCGATCCTGCTGTCGATCGCGGCGGGCTTTGGCGCGATTCTGCGATCAGTGGGGCTGGTAGGTATTGGTTCAGCGGTCTTCCATCCGGAAGCCTCACGCATCGCGCGCATGGCATCGGGCGGGCGTCACGGTTTCGCGCAAGCGCTGTTCGCGCCCGGCAGCAGCGGCGGACCGTGGCGTGGACCGCTGCTGGCGGTGTTGATCGTGCGGCCGCAGGACCGGCGCAGCATCGCCTGGTTTTCTGTTGGAGCGCTGATCGCCATGCTACTGCGGAATCGTTCCGCGTTCTCGTTTACGTGCAGATCTCTCCCCGGCCCTGCGAGGATCGAGCAGGAAGTGCGGTGGCCGAAAGGGGGATTAATTGCGGATTGGAGCTTTATTAGTAATCCCGCCGTTTCCCTCATATCTCAAACCCGGCAAAAACCGGAGGGTCAAAACCACCGCAGTGACAAGCAGCAATAGGGAACCCGGCTCGGGGACGGGCGGGACAAATTCCCCTTGAACCTCAAGTGAATAAGATACATTCGGCGGAAACGGCGTTCCAGGCGAGGTATTGAGGAAAATCTGGTTACTCAGCACGTCGAAATCGTAAGCGGTGGGCAGGTTGTAGGAGGGGCCGTTTGCCCACTCCCAACTATCCCCTGGCGTTGAACTTTCCAAGCCTAAATAAAAAAGCCCGTACCCCGGGACAGCAGTCAAATTGGGCTGGACCGTAAAGAGAGGAGTAACACCGTTGCCGAATACCACAGTTTGCGCGCCGCTCGCATGAGTTGTGAAGGACGCGACCAGCGTTGGAGGCAGAGTAGGAGAGCCGCCGGTCAGGGACGGGAAACTCCAAAGATCGAGGAGACTCCCGCCGCTCGGTGGAAAAGCGTCAACCGTAACGGAGACTTGGGTGATGTCGAGCGCGTCCCCCGCGGGATAGAGCGTCACCGGCACGAGGACGTCGTCGAACTCGATGTGTGGCGCGGGAACACATACCGGTCCGCAGGATTGTCCCGGACCTATGGAAGTGATGGTGCTGGTCAGAATGGTGTTGTTGTAGAGCAGAAGATCGGCGCTCACGGGTGGAGCAAAACTCAAGGTCAGCAATGCGCCCAATACCCATTGTGTGGACACAAACCAAGCAGCGTTTGGCATGCCAGTATTTTAGGCATTGCGCCGGTCCGTGTCAATCCAGACTTCTCCCTTGGCGCACCCGGCGGGGACGACGGCAACTCATGTCAAACTACTACAGTCAGCGCACTGGGTGCATATTACCCAGCGTCCCTGATGGAGCGACAGGGAACGGTCTCGTGGTGCTTTACGACAGCGCTGGGAGCGTGCTTGCAAGCGCGACGGTTTCGCCTTCCGACCCGCAAGAGGGCACGCCAACCCTCTTCGACTTACACGCGATAACCGCGGTGTCGCTCTCGGACAACACCACCTACTACATAGCCGAGGACGTTGAGCCTGACCTAACCCTGTTCCTCGCGGGGGCAGGCGGCCTTGCGACTAACCCCTCCATCACCTATCTCGGTGAAATATCCAGCGAAATTCCCGGCCCAAGCCT
>Ga0181538_10001232_pt1 | contig 29172 bp, 20 predicted proteins | sample PEATcosm2014_Bin_40_FD_119773 | JGI IMG/M metagenome (GOLD analysis project Ga0181538, IMG submission 119773) | Peatland microbial communities from MTU Mesocosm Facility, Houghton, MI, USA - PEATcosm2014_Bin23_30_metaG | ecosystem: Environmental > Terrestrial > Soil > Wetlands > Peat | place... | reverse complement strand
TTAGATGGGGCGCGTTGAGTCCGCGCCGACTTCCTACGATGACCAAGTGCGCCGACTGACGGCGGCGGCTACAAGGTTAGTGGGGGCAATTGCAAATGTTGGCTGCTGGCTCAATCCAGCGGTCAATCGTCATCCACCGTCTTCACCGCCCAGGCCGGATAAGGCGCTGGTGAACCCTTCATCGCGCGCCACAAAATGCGGTTGAACAAATCTTCCGGACATTGATCTTCCCTTTCCAGCGGCAACTTTGCGGAAACGTACGCGTCTTTGCGCAATTGCGAGTCGGAGATTTCCCGCGGCGATTTGTTCATTTCATCCAGTGGCACGTTGTTGGTCACCGCGTCGAACGGTGTAAAATCCGGAGTACCGGTAAAACAATCGAACATGGGCGTGGCCGTCGCGTCCATCTGGTTCATTGGTGGCAGGCCGAGGATGAGTTCCATCGTGCGCAGCAGGCTGGTCTGGTTGTATTGCGTGTGAACCACCGCGCCGCGTTTGGTGTAAGCACTCGCCAGGTAAGCCGTCGTGCGATAGCCGCTCACGTGGTCCCAGCCGCTCTGCGGGTCGTCCTCGATGGCGAAGATGCAGGTGTTCGTCCAGAATTTCGAATGGCTGACGGCCTCGACGATTTGGCCGAAAGCCAGATCGTTGTCGGCCACCTGCGCTTCGGGGGTGGGCGAACCGAATTTCGTGCCGCTGGTGTGGTCATTGGGCAGCCAGACGATGACGAGATTCGGCAGATTGTCCGCCGCTTCAAATTGCTTCAGCCCGTTGATGAATTGCGCGGCGCGGAAAATATCCGGCACGTCCAGGTCCCAACCGATGGTGTTCGTCATGGTGTAAGGCCGCAACGCCTCAATGTCCGGTTCGTCGGTCAACGCGATTTCGTCCGCGCCATTCACAAAGTTGCGGTAACAATCAAGGAAGCCGGGCTTGCCCTTGCGCGAGGAATCCTTCCATTGCTTTTTGTCGGAGGTGAACTCGCCGAAGTCGCAAACGGTTTTCCCGTGCGCGAGGGCGTCGTTCCAGATGAAACCCGCCGGCGAATAGGCCAGTGCGTCCGCCGTGTCCACACCGTCGCCGCCGCTGGGATAGCTGCGCGGCCAGCCGGCAAACTCGCGCTCGAGATAATCCGTGGCGATGCCGCTGTCGGTCCAGTTGTGGCCGTCCGCGCTCAAGATGCTGCAGCAATACGTGTTGTCCAGCAGCACAAAATTGTGGACGAGCTGGTGTTCGTTCGGCGTGACGCGTTCGCCGAACACGCACAAATCCGTGTTACCGTTGCCTGCCATCACGTCGCCGAGCACCTGGTCGTAACTGCGGTTTTCCTTGATAATGTAAATGACGTGCTGGAAGACGCTGGGTTCGCCGACGCGTTCCGGCACGGGCCGGGCGGGCCGGTTTTCGCGCGGTGGCAATTTCGCCCGCGCGAGCAGCGGATAACGCAGATTCGCCAGCGCGGTTTGCGTGAACGCGGACAGTTTTTTGGCCGAGGGGACCGGTATCAGCGAGAGCGAACCGGTGTATTGCTTGGTGTTGAACCCGAGGCCGTTGCCGAATCCTCTTCGCGGCCTTTCCATTTTCGCGCCCATGCTTTTGATGTTCGCGACATAAATTTTCCCCTCCCTGGCATCAAACGCGATCGCGCCGGGAAACCAGCCGGCGGGAATCAAGCCGAGCAATTTCGATTTGCCGGGTTTGAAGTGAAAAACCGCGACGGCGTTCTGCGTGCCGTTGCAGACGAAAAGCTTTTTACCGGATTTGTCGAAGGCGAGCGCATTCGGCTGCGCGCCAAACAAATCCGCTGGATTCTGCCGCGCGCAAATCGTCTCCACGATTTTGTCCGCGCGCGTGTCAATCACGCTCAACGTGTCGCTGCCGGCATTGGCGACGACGAGGAATTTTCCATTCGGCGAAAGCGCCATCGCGCCGGCGTGCAGGCCGGTCGAGATTTCAGTCCCCAGTCCAGAGTCCACTGTTCCCAGTCGGTCTGGTTTGCGCGACTGCGGACTGACGGCTTCGGACTGTGGACTGTGGACTGTTAAATCAATCACGGACACCGAGCCTTCGCTGGCAATGGCACGATCATCCACGCGAACTTTTGTTCCCTGTCCTGCCGGGCCGGTGGCGCTGTTCGTGTCGGGTCGGCAGCCACCCTGGTTGCTCACGTAAATTTTTTTGCCGGCCAGCACCACGTCGAACGGTGCGACGCCCACGTTCCATGTCCGCAAAACTTTCCCGGTAATGGCGTCCAGTTCAACGAGATGATTGGAAAGGTTGCCCGCGACATAGACTCTTTTGCCGTCGCGCGAAACGGCGATGCCGGCGGGAATTTCCGCCGCCCGCAAGGGCGCGTTGGCAGGCGGCAGGGCAATTGAGAACAGCGGTGAAACCTTTTGGTCCTTGGCGACGCCGAAAACTTTGATGTCGCCGTTGACATTGGCCATGTAAACCCGCGCGCCGTCCGGCGAAAATGCCAGACCGGTGAAACTGAGTTGCGCCTTATCGTCCGGGTTGAGAATTTCCATGGCCGTTGGCGCCTGTTCCTGTGCTCCTCCGGACGGCAGGGCCACGCGCTGCGAAATTTTTCCGGTGGCCGGGTCCACCACGACCAGTTCATGCGTCAGCCCGGCGGTCACGAGAATATTGCCGTCGGGACTCAACGCCAGCGCGTTTGGCCGGATGCCCGGCAGTTCGACCTGCGTTCCGGCCGGCGTGACGAGCTGGTTGGCCGGCGTGACCAGGCCGTTCGTGCCGCGACCGACAGTTTCAGTCGTGGCGCCAAAATCTTCCGCATTCGAGCCGCTTGCGGAGACAATGAAATTGAATCCAACGAACGCGCAAAGCCCGAGGCAACCGATGAGAAATTTGAGTTTCATTCCGGTAAAGTATGACAGCAAAGTGCGGTCGTCGGCAAGTTACATGACGGTGAAATTCGATTTAGAAGTAGCAGCCGACGTGAGTCGGCTCTGAATTCATCAGGTTTGAGCGGACTGATGTCCGCTGCTACGAGATTTACGCCACCGCAGGATCAAGCCGTTTGTCCGGCACCAGATAATTGCGGACGTAATCGGTCACGGCGTCTTCGAGGGAAGTGACGGGCGCGGTGTACCCGGCGGCGCGCAGCCGGGTCAGGTTCGCCTGGGTGAAATACTGATATTTGTCGCGAATGGCTTCCGGCATTTCGACGAACTGAATGTTTGGCTTCCGTTTCAGGGCGGCAAAAACCGCATTTGCCAGGTCATTCCATGTCCGCGCCTGGCCGCTGCCGATGTTGAACAGGCCGTTCGCCTTTGGCGTCGCAGCCAGATGCAGTGTCATGGCGACCGCGTCCTTCACGTAAAGGAAATCCCGCTTTTGTTCGCCGTCGCGATAGTCGGAGCGGTGGCTCTTAAAAAGACGAATGACGCCTTCGGTTTGAACCTGCCCGAAACTTTTGTGGACGAGCGAACGCATGTCAGCTTTGTGATCTTCATTCGGGCCAAATACGTTGAAATATTTCAATCCGGCGATGCGATCCAAAAATCCGGCGCGCCGGGCGTGCAAATCGAAAAGGTGTTTCGAGCAACCGTACATGTTCAGCGGGCGCAGCCGGTCGAGTTGCGAATCGTCATCTTCCATGCCCGCCGAGCCGTCGCCGTAAGTCGCGGCGGACGACGCATAGACGAAACGCGGTTTTTGGCGGTGCGCCGTTCGGGCGAGCGCCCACCCCGCGAGGTCCTTGGTGAATTCGTAATTGTTGCGGATGAGAAAACTGGCATCGCGCTCGGTCGTGGACGAACACGCACCCAGGTGCAGGATCAAATCGAATTTCCCCAAAGCGCCGCTTTGCAATCGCGGCAGCAGGTCGTCCGCCTCGACATAATCGGCAAAGCGCAACGGGGTGAGGTTACGCCATTTTTCATCCGTGCCGAGGCGGTCGCAAACGACGATGCGTTCGCAGCCGCGGCGGTTCAGCGCCCAGACCAGCGCGCTGCCGATAAAGCCCGCGCCGCCGGTGACGAGCACCCGCGCATCGGAAAAGTCATTCGGTTTCATAGTTCACCCACGGAGCATGTTCAGCATGACGCGAACCAGTCTTGATTTCAAGACAATGCTGTATTTGGCAGCGGCTATTATGGTTGGTGGGGCCAACCTGCTGGTTGTCTGAAACCGCGCAGGTCGCCCCGACATCCCATGTCGGGGCGGGCCGCAGCCCGGCCATTCAAATTGTGAGTCAGAATTTCAAATCAGGACACTGCCCGACAGGACTTGCCTCGACCGGGCCTTTGCGGGTAATAAAATCGTGTGTCACCAAAGACGTTTCCCGGGCAAATGTCCCTGCGTGGACCGATGCTGCCGGTGTGGCAGGGCGTCCTGATTATTCTCCTAATCTTTCTGGCTTATCTCCCTGCCTTGCGCGGCGGGTTCGTCTGGGACGACGATTCGTGGACGACGAATCTGTCAGCCCTGTTTCAAAACACTTCCGGTTTGCGCGCGATGTGGTTCCAGCCCACCGCCCTGCAACAGTATTATCCACTCTCAGGCACAACGTTCTGGCTGGATTATCACCTCTGGAAATTCTGGACGACTCCTTATCACGTGGAGAACGTCCTGCTGCACGCGCTGGCCGCGTTGCTCTTCTGGCGGTTGCTGCGCCGGCTCCAAATGCCGGGGGCCTGGCTGGCCAGCGCCATTTTCGCGCTGCATCCGGTCATGGTCCAATCCGCCGCCTGGATCACCGAACGCAAGATTGTGCTCTCGTTGGTCCTTTACCTGGGCGCCTTGCAGGCTTACCTGCGCTACGCGCAAGGTGTGACCAGTGACAAAGGTCAAGTGACAGGAACGGACTCCGGCCAGCCCCCGGTGACCCGTCACCGGTCACTCTGCTATTGGCTGGCTTTGATCTTGTTTTTGGGCGCGTTGCTGGCCAAGACGACGACCTTTTCGCTGCCGGCGGTCATTTTGTTGATTGGCTGGTGGCAACGCGGACGAATCCGGTGGTGCGCGGACATCTCGCCGACGCTGCCCTTCTTCGCGTTGGCCATTGGCATGTCCTTGGTCACATCCTGGCTGGAGAAAAACCATGTCGGCGCGCAAGGATCGGATTTTGCCCTGAGTTTCCCGCAACGCTGCCTGATTGCCGGACAGGCGTTCTGGTTTTATCTGGGCAAACTGTTCTGGCCGGCGAACCTCTGCTTCGTTTACCCGCGCTGGGAGCCGAATCCCGGCGTGTGGTGGTCCTGGCTGTTTCCGGTGACGGCCATCGGTGGGCTGTTGACGCTCTGGCTGGCGCGAGGGCGCCTCGGGCGCGGGCCGGTGACGGCGCTGTTCTATTATGTGGGGACATTGTTTCCGGTGCTGGGGTTCATGAACGCGTATGGGATGCGTTATTCGTTTGTATGGGATCACTGGGTTTACCTGTCGGCGTTGGGAATATTCGCGCTGGTGGCGGCGCTGGTGGTGCGGGCGGGTGAATCGCTGCGCAGGCCGGCGGTGGTTTATGGGATTGGTGCTATCGTGCTGCCGGTGCTGGGCCTTCTGACTTGGCGGCAGGCCGGGACATACACGGACTTGGAAACCCTCTGGCACGACACGCTGGCCAAAAACCCCGATTGCTGGATTGCCCACAACAATCTGGGTCTTTTGCTTGAAAACCAGGGGCGCATTGAAGAGGCAATGGACCATTACCATCAAGCCCTCCAGATTGACCCGAATAATTCCGAAGCGTTGAACAACCTAGGCATTGCCCTCGCCGATAAGGGCCGATTTGATGAAGCGATTGAGAACTATCGCCAGGCCATCCAGATCAATCCGAATTCTTTCCAAGCACTGGATAATCTGGGTAACGCCTACCTCCGTCAGGGCCGGTTTGATGAAGCAATTAAGAATTATTACAAGGCTCTTCAGCTCAATCCGTATTTTTTCAAAGCGCTGGACAATCTGGGTAACGCCCTTGCCGCCAAGGGCCAATCCGATGAAGCGATTGAGAGCTATCGCAAAGCCCTCCGGATCAATCCGAATTTCGCCGAAGCACTGAACAATCTGGGCAACGTCCTCGCCGATAAGGGCCGATTTGATGAAGCGATTGAGAGCTATCGCCAAGCGCTCCAGATTGAACCGAACTTCTTCGCGGCGCAGTACAATCTGGGCGATGCCCTCGCCGCCAAGGGCCGCTTTGATGAAGCCATCGAGTCTTACCGCAAAGCCACCCAGATCAATTCAAACCGTCCTGAAACCTTCTTTCATTTGGGTATGGCGCTTGGCCAATTGGGCCGCACCCAAGAAGCGGTCGCCCAATACCGGGAGGCACTGAAATTAAATCCCATGCTGGCTGGGGCGCTGAACAACCTGGCGTGGGCGCTGGCCGCCAGTCCCGATGACCAACTTCGCAACGGGGCCGAGGCCGTTCGTTTGGCCGAACACGCGTGCGAGCTGACGCACTATGGCGAACCCTCATTCATTGAAACGCTGGCCGCCGCGTATGCCGAAGCCGGCCGGTTTCCGGAAGCGGTGACTGCGGCGGAAAAGGCGGAACAACTCGCCACCAGTGCCGGGCTGGGGGCGGTGGCGGCGAAAAGCCGGGAACTGCTCGAGCTTTACCGGGCCGGCAAGCCTTACCATGAGCCGGCCCCAACGGGGCATTGAGCTTGGTTGGCATCGCTGATTTGACCCAAGCCCGTTTCTCATCGTCGTTCATTCTTCGCAGTGCCGGCTTGGGGGAGGAGTTTCAATTTATGGTCGAGCCGCGCGGTCTGCCCTGACAGAAATCTGTCGATGGTACTCTACAGCTTGGCGGCGCGGCTCAAACAAAGTTGGACAGGTCACCCCGGCATCCCATTTCGGGGCAGGTCGCAGCCCTGCCATTCAAGCTATGAATCAGAAATTCAAGGCAGCCCACTACCCGGTATTTGCCGTTGGTGAGGTGTTACTTCCAGCGAACCGCGATTTCAGCACGACAAGCGGAAGCCTTTTTGACTTTCTTGCTTTGGTATAATTTCTGCTGAATCTATCAAGGCTTTGCGTCCAGAACGGCGCCAAGTGCGAATGAATCTTATGTCATCTGCAAAAATCCAAGGGCTTATCACGGTCGTCAGTCTGGCGGCCATGTTTGCGCCGCCTGCTTTTTCACAAACCACGCCGACGGTTGGTTCCTTGCCGCCGCCGAGTTTGGGCGATGCGCCAACGGCGCCAAAGGGCGTTTCGGGTTTGCCGGGCGGCGGTTTTCACCCCATGGATGTCACCGGCAGTTTTAACGTCAACGCAAGTTCACGCGAGCAGGTGCGTGAATTTTATAACGCGGTGTACACCTCTTCCGAGGGCGTCACCATGAATTCCACAGCGGTCACGGCATCCTGCATACCGGGCACCAATGCCACCGCCTTTCAAAACGCGACCTTGCGCCGCATCAACTGGCTTCGCGCCATGGCCGGCATTCCGGCCGCGATCACCTTTTCTTCGAGTGAATCCACGCTGGACCAGGCCGGCGCGCTCATGATGTCAGCCAATGACATGCTTCAGCATCTCCTCATACCGCCCACGTGGCCTTGTTTCACCACTTCCGGCACCAACGCGGCGGCCAATTCGAATCTCTCCCTCGGCTCCGATGGCGCGGACGCCATCACGGGCTACATTTGGGATTTCGGCGCGAACAATTACGAGGTCGGCCACCGGCGGTGGATTCTGTATCCGCAAACCCAGGTGATGGCCGCCGGCGACGTGCCGGTGGAAGGTGGCTTTAATTCGGCGAATGCGACCTGGGTTTTTGACGCCAACTTCGGTGGCCCGCGCCCCGCCACGAGCCAGCCCTATGTTGCCTGGCCACCGGCGGGTTACATACCGTATCAAATTGTGTTTCCCCAATGGTCATTCGCGCTGTCAAACGCGAATTTCAGCGCGGCGACCGTCACCATGACCAGCAATGGTGTGCCAGTATCGGTTTCTCTCCAAACGTATCTTACCGGCTACGGCGAAAACACAATCGTCTGGGTGCCTATGGGCTTGGACTTCACTAGCGAGGAGACAATTTTTCCGTTCAGCGGCACAGACACGGTCTATAGCATCACCGTGACCAATATCATGTTGGTGCCCAGTGGCAGCATCGTCGGTTTCACCTACAACGTGACGTTGTTTGATCCTTCCGTGCCGGGGACGGATTATGTTGCCACCGTCGTCGTCGGCACGAACACGCCCTATCTCAACACCGGCAATTTTTACGCCTGCGTGCCCATCGCCAACCCGAACACGACTGGTTATCAGTGGCTCACGGCGCAAGCCACCAACGGAAATCTTACGGACAACGCCACCAACGGCCTGACGAATTTCACGATTTCACCGCCGCCGATCTATTCGGTCATCACCAATCCGCCAACCGGCTCCGGCAAATGTTTTCATCTGTGCCACACCAATCCCGTCTCGCAATATTTGCAGCTCAACGAAGTGCTTCTGCCGGCGACCAATACGACGTTTTCGTTCAAGAGCCTGCTCGGTTATGCAACCTCTGATGAAATCGCACACGCGCAGGTATCCGTGGATGGCGGCGCGAACTGGCAGGACCTTTTTGTTGAGGCCGGCAGCGGCGGCTCTGGGGAATCCACGTTCACCGCACACTCGTATTCCTTGTCCAACTATGTCGGTCAGTTGACGCTGCTGCGTTTCAATTATTCCCTCCCCACCACCACTTACACTTATTACCCAACCGCCGATAACTTTGTTGGCTGGTGCCTCGAAAACATCGTGGTGACGAACGTCCAGCAGGTCGTCGGCATGGTTACCAATGCCACCGCCTCAACCAATTTCACGTTCACGCCCACGCAGGCCGGGAATTACGGCCTCGCCGCCGCGCCGGTGTTGTTCACCCAATTCCCGTTGGGCTGGGGACCGTTCAAACTAGTGAACGCCATCACCAATCCCAATCCCGTCATCGTGTTGGGCCAGCCCGTGCTGACGAACAAGCAGATGTTGCTCAACTTCACGATCAGCGGCACGGCCAGCACGTTCCACCTGCTGCAAACGACGAACTTGACGGTGCAGTGGACCACGAACTCGACTGCGACATTCACCACCAACGTCCCCGGCAGTTCGTATCGTTTCACGGCCACGAACAATTCATCGTTGCGATTTTACAGGGTGCAAACGCCTTGACGGCATCCGCAATGGAAAGCTGGCGCGGCTGCAACTACCGGATTGCGGAATCTACTGGTTCACGTGCACCACGGTCGCGGGCGGGAAACCATTGAAGTAAGTCGAAGAAGCGTGGCTGTAAGCGCCGATTTGTTCGCTGTAGAGCAGGTCGCCCAGTTGCAGGTTGCTCGGCAAGTTCTCCGCCATCGAGACCACGTCAAGCGCATCGCACGTCGGGCCGAACACGGAGCAAATCTGGGTCGGCCCGCGCTTGAACGATTTCAGGTGGTAATGGCAGTGGTCGAAGATGACGCCGGAAAAGGTGTGATAGACGCCGTCGTTGATGTAGTAACAGAGTTTTTGGTCGCGGATGGCCTTGCCGATGATCTTGGAAACGGCGGTGCCGGTGGTGGCGCAAAGAAAGCGGCCAGGTTCGGCAAGAATCTGGATGTTCTTTGGAAAGAGCCGGTTGATTTCGCGGTTGATGATGTCGGCCAGTTCGCGGAACGGTTTCACCGTGGCGTCGTAGGGCGCCGGGAATCCGCCGCCGATGTCCAGCAGGTTCATCTTGGTGTAGCCGCGGTCCCTGGCTTCCTTGAAGATGTTCGCGGCGAGGTTGATGGCGGCGACATAATTCTTGAAGTTCGTCGTCTGGCTGCCGACATGGAAGCTGATGCCCTCGACCGTCAGCCCCACTTTGTCCGCTGCCAGAATCAAGTCCACGGCCTCACCGGGCGCAGCGCCGAACTTGGACGACAGCTCGACCATCGCGCCGGTATTGGGCACCTTCAACCGCAACGCGAGGCCGGCCTGCGGCGCGAATTTTTTGATTTTGCGGATTTCTTCGTAATTGTCGTAAGTGACCAGCGGTTTGTATGGGTTCAATTCCTGCAGCGTTTCGTTGGCCTTGATCGGGTTGGCGTAGATGATTTTGTCCCAAATCCAGGCCTGCCGCTGTTTGTCGGGCATGTCCTTGATGTATTCATGGACGATGTGGAATTCCGGCATCGAGGCCACGTCGAAGCTCGCCCCGGCATCGAACAACGTCTTGACGATGGCGGGATCGGGATTGGCCTTGACAGCATAGTAGGCTTGGACGCGCGGCAGGCATTTTTTAAACATCGCGTAGTTGCGCCGCAACTCTTCATGGTCCACCACGAACAGCGGGGTGCCGTGTTCCTCCGCCAGTTTCTTTAGTGTGCGCAGGGGAACCATCTCAATCTCCGTCGGTGATGAGGAAGTTTTTGAACTGCCACGGATCTTTCCGGTCAATCTGCGGATGGTTATGCCCGTTGAACGCGTTGGTGTAATGCTTCAACGGCGTCCAGTCGGCAGGCTTGGAAATCCACTTGCCCAGATACGGTTTTGAAATTTTCAAGATGTACTCGTGCGGCAGGTCGTCCGGCACGCAGACGCCTTTGGCCGGATTCTCAATCATCCACATGGTCGCCGCAATGACCGAGATGGCGACCTGCATGGTGGTGGCGTTCTGGTGCGGCACCAGCCGGCGGGATTCCTCGATGCTGAGGTCACTGCCGATCCACCACGAATTGTAGGCGTGGCCCATCAATAAGGCGCCGAGAATGTCGGAGCCGCTGGTAATTTCGTCGTTGAGGATGCGCTGGTTTTTCTGGAGCTTGTAATTGTAACCGCGGAGTTCGTTCAACGACGCGATGGCCACGTCAGCCGGGCAGTAGGCGTAATGCACCGTGGGCCGGTAGATGGCCTTGCCGTTTTTCCAGACCGTCAACCGGTCGGAAATGGTGAACGCCTCGCCATGACGCACGACCATGCCGTTGATGCAATAGTCCGGCACCCACGACGAAACCCAGGTGTTGATGCCCATGCGAGCGAGGCAAATCTGGTTGCGCGGGCCGTCGGTGTGTTCATACGCCAGCGGCGGCAATTCCTTCTCGTGCGTGCCCCAGCCCATCTCGGCAGTGGTGGTGCCTTCCTCGCGGAAACCCTCGACGCTCCAGGTGTTGACGAACTCGTCCACCTGTTTGGGTTTGTTCGTAATTTGTGTGTCGCGTTCGCTGCAATGAATCACCTTCACCCCGAGTCTCATCGCCAGCTGATTGAATTTTTGATCGGCGATGAGTTGCCGGATTTCATCGGCGGCCCTGCCGGTGACCTTCCTGTCCTTGATGGCGCGGTTGCCGATATCAATCAGGCCCTGCTTGGTGAAGTGCGAGATGAGGCCCGGGTTCGCGCCGTGTTCGAGCACCGCCGAGGGGCCGGGCTTGCTCCATTTTGAAATCATGCGGCGTATGTTCATGTGCCGCCAGTACAGGGTCATTTTCTGCGGCGTGGCGGCTTTGGCGTTCTCGTAGGGGTCCCACAACTCGACCGAGGTATTGACGTAGAGTACGCCGCAGCCGTGGCACCATTGGAGGATTTCGCAACAGTCAATGTTCCAAGCCAGGTCAATCAGGACGTCGCCCGCCGCCAGATATTTGCCCAGCAACACGCCCATGTTCTCGCGCGTCACGCGTTGGTGCACAAATTTCACGCCGCGCTTCAACCATGGCGCCAGCACATCACGCCGGTCCTCGAAATCCATGACCGTGATGCGTTGGAGCGGCATCTTGAAGTGTTTGGCGAGGATGGGGAGGGCGCATTGCGCCACGGCCCCGTAACCGACGAACAAAATTTTATTCCTGAATTCCAGCATGGCAAAATTGTTTTGGCGCGGCACTTTGTCCGAAATTTTTTTGCGTTACAAGAGTTTATTGAAAAAAGGCAGCTTGTGATTTCCGTCCTCATTTTCGTTTTCATCCTCGTCCCCGAAATTCCCCGCCTCAAAGGGGGCGAAAAAGAGAGCGAGGTTGGGAAGGTGAAGGATTGATTTACCGCACTGCCACCAAATCCGGCTCCACCAGCGAGAGTCCGCCCAGTGCATTGCCGTCAAACCTGGCGCGGACGATGACATTATTCGTGCAGGTGGGGTCGTTAACCCGGAAAGCGGCGCCGCCACAGTCGCTGGCAATCAGGTTGGTGAAGAAGTTATCAACGCACCCGCTCTGGGGGACGGACCGCCGGCCGCGGGTGGTCAGTTTTTCAACGTCCGCCATGAACACGCCGTAGTGGTGGCTGTTGAAGATGGAAATGTCATGGAATTGATTGTCGCGGCTCGCGCGCATGAAGATGCCCAGGTTGTTCGCGCTCAAAACGGCGTTACTGATGACGTTGTGATTGAAAGCGAGATCAAGCGAGATGCCGGCCCCGGGATTGTCGTGGAGGTAAAGTTTCGTGAACAGGCAGTCCATCGTCTGATAACAGGCCAGACCGTCGAACTCATTATCGAACGCGGCCAAATCCCGCACCGTCAGCCGCTGCACGCCCCGGGTAGTGACGAGACCGCCGGAACGGCAGTAGGCGCAGGTCACATCCTCCACGACCGAGTCGCTCACATTCTGCACCGTGATTCCGTTATTGCGGATTTCCGAGCCTTCGCCCCGCGACCGCCAAAGCTCGCGTTTCTGGTGATTGCGGTTGCCGTCGATGAACAGGCCGCTGACGCGCAAATTTTCCACGGTTCGTTGCGGATTATTGACAGGTTCGCCCAAAATAATCACCGGGCAGTTGGCGCCATCCGCAAGGCGTAAAACTGTCGCATCGCCGGAGCCGCGCAAGCTCTGATGATCGCGCTGCAACACAATGGGCTGGCTGACTTCAAATGTTCCGGGCGGCAACACCACCTCCCCGCCGCTTGCCGGCAGGCGATCCAGTGCCTGCTGGATTTCGGCGCAGGTCACACCCGCGCCCAATGTTACCACCGCCGGTTCCGGTGCAGGTGTCACACCCGTGCGCAATGTTACCGCCGCCGGTTCCTGTGCAGGTGTCACACCCGCGCCCAATGTTGCCACCGCCGCGTTCGAGGCAGGTATCGCGCCTGCGCCCAATGTTGCCATCGCCGGTTTCGGAGCCGTTATCTTGGGAACAATCACACCGCCCGTCGAAAAAACCAACAAGCACGCGCACAAGGTGATTTTTGCGGCTTGCAGGGCCCTGACTTGATTTGAGGTCATTTTCATACGAGCGGGACGGTTTCGACTCATCTCCATCCCCCGGTTTAATCTCCTTCAGGGCAAGCAGATTTTCAGCCAATACCGTGTTGTTTTTTGAAGATTTTTAAGTTGCACCAGCCGCAAAATGGCTGATGTTAATACTGAGTGGTTTACCAGTCCCCCCTTTGCACGTTATTTCCGCAGCGGTTGGTTTTCTTTCGGGATTTCCCAGCGGCAGCGAAGCGGTTATACTCTGTCCGATTTTATGACGAACGTCCAATCCACAAACGCGTCAACCCCCGCCGTGCCCGGCTGCGCCATGCCCGCCGAATGGGAACGGCACGAGGCTACTTGGCTTGCCTGGCCGCATCATGAGGCGGATTGGCCGGGCAAGATGGAGGTTGTCCGCTGGGTCTATGGCGAGATGGTGCGCAAGATTGCACCGGGCGAACTCGTGCGCATTCTTGTCCGGCACGAGGCCGAGCAAAAACTTGCCGCCGACCGGCTCAAGCGCGCAGGCTGCGATTTGAAGAACGTCCGGTTCATCGTGCATCCGACAAACCGTGGCTGGCTGCGCGACAGCGGACCGATATTTGTCAGGCGTTCTGTAGCGGCGCTCTATGAGCGTCGAATGAAATTGGCGGCGGTCACAGACCGCCGCTACAGAAAATCCGAAACTGCCATCGTCCATTTTCATTTCAACGCCTGGGCGAGACACGACGACTGGCAAAAAGACCGCAAGGTGCCCGAGATAGCGGCGCGCGTGTTGCACAAACGGCTTTTCCATGCCGAGATTGATAACAAACCTTTCATCCTGGAAGGCGGCGGCATTGAGGTGAACGGTCGTGGCACGTTGCTGACGACCGAAGAGTGCTACCTTCATCCGAAGATTCAGGTCCGCAACCCCGGCCTGACACGGGCGCAATACAACGAGACGTTTAAAAAGTATCTCGGCGTGAAAAATATGTTCTGGTTGCGCAAAGGCACGGCAGGCGATGACACGCACGGACACGTTGACGACGTCTGCCGGTTTGTGAACCGGAAAACGCTCGTGCTCATCCAGGAAAAGAACAAACGCGACGCCAATTATCGTCCGCTCGCGGAAAACTGGGAGCGCATACGGGATTTGCGCCTGGAAGACGGCTCCAAGCCCGAGGTCGTGCCGTTGCCCATGCCCGAGCCGCTTTATTTCAATGGTCACCGGCTGCCGGCGAGCTACGCGAATTTTTACATCTGCAACGCCTGCGTCATCATGCCGACGTTCAATGATCCGAACGACCGCGTTGCGCTCGGCATCTTGGGCGAATTATTCAAGGACCGGTCGGTGGTCGGCATTCACGCCGTGGATCTGGTGCTTGGTTCCGGTTCGCTGCATTGCCTGACGCAGCAGCAACCGGCGTGAGAATGTGGCACAGGCCTCTGGCCTGTGAGGGGTGGGGAACACAGACCAGAGGTCTGTACCACGGTTATGCGTTGAATTGTTTTACCGCCTCGACGCAACGGCCGCAAATCGTCGGATGCTGCGGATTTGAACCGACATCTGCCTCCCAATGCCAGCAGCGTTCGCATTTCTGGCCCCGCCCAGTAAGAACGTCAATCGCATAATCACTTGTATCGGGATTTGCGGTGTCAGGGATTAAAACCACTGCTGAAACATTTAGTAATTCGCGAAATGGCTCCGTATTGCTCTGCATTTTCTCAAATAATGAAGCAAACGATGCGCGCTTTCCCCAAACGATCGTTACAAATGCTTCGAGGGACTTTCCGATATGTTTCCGTTGGCGACGTTCTTCAAGTTTTTGCAGAACCACTTCACGAAGCAAAAAGAGATCTTTCCAATACGCATGCCCGACTTCGGAAATTCGGAAATCGGCAGGTTTCATTTCTGATTCGTGAACCGAACTCGCTGTTTTTCCCGGTACAAATTCCCATGCCTCATCCGCCGTGAACGACAGAATCGGGGCGAGCATCTGGCACAGGCTGGTCACCAGCCGATGCAGCGCGGTCTGCGTCGAGCGACGGCGATGCGAATTCGCCGGGTCGGTATAAAGCCGGTCCTTGATGACGTCGTGGTAAATCGAGGACAACTCGACAGCGATGAACTGGCTGACTTTTTGATAAACGACGTGGAATTCGTAATCGTCGTAAGCCTTGATGACTTCCTGCTCCAGTTTCGAGAATTCGCCGAGGATCCAGCGGTCAAGGCCGGTCAAGTCCTTGTCTTCAACCCTGTGCTTCGCCGGATCGAAGTCGTAGAGGTTCGAGAGCTGGTAACGGAGGGCGTTGCGGATGACGCGATAGGTTTCGGCGACCTTGGTGATGCGTTCCTCGCTCACGATGATGTCGTTGCGGAAATCCTGCGACGAAACCCACAGGCGCACGATATCAGCGCCATATTTTTTGATATAAGCGTCGGAGGTTTGCGGTTTTTCATAACCACCTTGACCTTGTTTGCTCTTGGAAATTTTCTCGCGGTCGGCGTCCACCATAAACCCGTGGGTCAGCACGGACTTATACGGCGCTGCGCCATTGCCGGCCAGCGAGAGCAGCAGCGAGGATTGAAACCAGCCTCGATGCTGGTCACTGCCTTCGAAATACATGTCGGCCTGCCAAGGTAGGGACGCGCTGCCAGCGCGTCCGTCACGGACGCCCGGGCCGGGCGTTCCCACCAAATGATTTAATTCCTTCCGCCGCATCAGCACCGAACGCGACGAACTGCCCGAATCAATCCAAACGTCGAGCGTGTCGTTAGATTTGGCGGCGGCATCCGCACCTTTCCAATCTTTCGGCTTTACGAGCGACCACAGTTCGGCAGCGGATTTCTCGAACCAGACGTTCGAGCCGTGTTTTTCAATCAAATCGGCGGTGTTGCGGACGATTTGAGCGTCGAGAATCGGTTCGCCTTTCGAGTCGTAAAACGCCGGAATCGGCACGCCCCATGTGCGCTGCCGCGAGATGCACCAGTCAGGGCGGGTCTGTACGGCACTTTTGATGCGGTTGACACCCCAGTCAGGAATCCATTGCACGCGGTCAATTTCAGCGAGGGCTTCCCGACGGAACGTAGCCGCGTTTGTCAAAACGCGGTCATTGCCAGCGGAAGACTCGGTCCGCGCTTTCACAAGCGCGACTACATGGTCAATCTCGATAAACCACTGGTCCATCGCGCGGAAGATGACGGGCGTCTTGCTGCGCCAGCAGTGCGGATAGCTGTGATGATAATTTTCCTGGTGGAGCAGGGCGTGACGGGCGCGAAGTTCGTGCAAAACGGCTTCATTCGCATCACTCTTGCCGTGCTTTTCGAGGATAGACTTACCGGCCATTTCCTTTGGCATCTGTTGTTCGACCGGCAAATCGTTCGTGCAGGCGAACTTGCCGTCATCAGCCACCGGCGAATAAATCGGCAAACCGACCTGCGATCCAAGCTGATAATCTTCCAATCCGTGTCCGGGCGCGATGTGGACAAAGCCGGTGCCGGTGTCGCTTGTGACAAATTCAGCCGGATAAAGCCTGCCGATGCGATTGCAAAACGGATGCTGGTATTGAAGCCGGGCCAGCTTTTCGGTGGCAAAGGGTTGTTCGGTGTGGCCAATCCAACCGCACTTTCCCGCGACAACCGTCAGCAAACCCTTGAACAAAATGTATTTTTCATCCGCGACTTCGACCTGGACGTATTGAAACTTGTTGTTGTACGCAACGGCGAGGTTCGCCGGCAAAGTCCACGGTGTGGTCGTCCAGATGAGCACAAACGTGTTCGGGTGGCCGACGACGGGAAATTTCACGTAGATGCTGGGGCTGACGTGGTCCTGGTATTCAACTTCAGCCTCGGCCAGCGCGGTACGGCAGGGAATGCTCCAATAAACCGGTTTTTTTCCGCGATAAACAAAGCCTTTCTCCACGATATCCGCAAACAGACGCAATTCTTCTGCCTCGTATTCCTTGTTCAGGGTGAGATAAGGGTTGTCCCAATCACCAAGTACGCCCAGGCGTTTAAATTGTTTGCGTTGGATATCAATGTACTTGCGGGCGGAGGCTTCGCAGGCTTTGCGGATGGTCACGGGGTCGGCTGAGGTATCGCCAGCCTTGCGCATGTCCTGGGAAACTTTGAATTCAATGGGCAGGCCGTGGCAATCCCAGCCCGGAACGTAGGGTGCGCTGAAGCCGCGTAGCGTCTTGTATTTGACAATGATGTCCTTGAGAATCTTGTTGAGCGCGGTACCAATGTGAACATCGCCGTTGGCAAAAGGCGGGCCGTCATGAAGAACAAATTTCTCTGCGCTTGCGCGGTCGGTTTGGATTTTCTCGTAAAGGCCGGCGTTCTCCCACTTTTTCAGCCGGTCAGGTTCCCTAGTGACGAGGTCCGCCTTCATCGGGAAATCGGTGCGCGGCAGGTTTAATGTGTTTTTGTAGTCCATTTGACTTTCCAGAAGGACGGAAACTAACAGCCGCTAAAAACAGTGTCAACGCATGGACTATGACCTCATCGACGGGAAAAACCGCCATAGCAAGAAAAACCGGGCCAAGCGGCCAGGAGATGACCGAGAGGCCCGGTGAATTTTGAATGAGTACAACGTAGGTTTACGGAGAACTCCGACCCGGTTTGTACCGGAACCAGGATCGAAAACTGTTGTTAAAAAATCAAAGAACGCCTGCCAACAACCCCCCAAAACAACGTTACCTGCTATCAATAAATCATAATCGCTTATTTATGTCAATTGAATACTGTAAAGTATAAGTAGATATTGTGTCGGCCGATTGTTCAATTAAAGCCGGGCTTGAATGACATCACCCCGCGGTTGGCGCGCTGCCGGGGAAGATGTGCAAAATCAACCGGTGAATATCGGTTTGATGGGTCTTGTGCCCCAAATTATACCGTAGCGGCAATGATCTCATTAACACTTCGCTTTGGCTGGTCGTCCAGCCTGCGGGAGATTATTGGAATCGCTCCCATGGTTTCGACCCCCAAGACCATTTGGAAAGGTTGGGGCTGAGGTCCCCTTCGGCCCGCGCCTGCAAGTCAGGGTGTAGATGAAAGAGGCCCTTTCACGGGTTCAAAATATAATGCGCCCGCCAGTCCGCCCGACAAAGATTCCTGTTTACAGCGCGGCATCGGGTGTTAATATGGAACCACAAACAAACTGGGGAATACGCGTGAAGAAAATTGAAGCGATCATCAAGCCTTTCAAGCTCGACGAAGTGAAGGCGGCGTTGGCGGCGCTGGGAGTGCAAGGCATGACTGTTTCCGAAGTGAAGGGGTTCGGCCGCCAGAAGGGGCACACGGAAATTTACCGCGGCAGCGAATACACCGTTGATTTTCTTCCCAAGGTCAAAATCGAGATCGTGCTGGCCGACGGTTTGGTTTCATCGGCGATGGACGCCATTCTGAAAGCCGCGAAGACCGGTAAAATTGGTGACGGGAAAATTTTTGTGAGTCCGGTGGAGAATGTCGTCCGCATACGCACCGGCGAAACCGGCGAAGCGGCGGTTTGATTGAAGCGCCGCCAGTGTTGTTGGAGCAAAAAATGTTGATTTATTTGCCAAGAAAGGGCATGTGAATAACTCGTGAACAAGAGTTAATATGTTCTCCTAGGAACTTTTGGCTCAATGCCATAAAAATAGCCGCGTTGTTCGGAGTTGTTTACAGTCGTTCAAATAGTTTGATAAAATTGCGGGCGGAGATTTGGTTTTTGAAATTTGTAACGTGTTGTAAATCAGTGGGTTGTTGTTAGTTTGGAATGGATTTTTTGGCGAACAGAGATGATTTAGCGGCTGCCTATTCGGACCGATTGCTCTTTGCCAAAGTGAGCGCCTGCGGAAATCGGCAATAAATGCCGATTTCGGGGCTAGGTGAATAAAAGGCTTAAAAAACAGGCTTTTTGACGAAACACATGCAGCTTTCAGCGGAAAAAATTTGGAATTCGGCGCAGGAGCAACTTCGCTCCAAGTTGAGCAAAGACACTTACAATATGTGGTTTGCGCCTTTGCGCGTCTGTGCCATGGACAGCAGCTACGTCACCCTCGAAACGCCCAACGAATTTTGCGAGCTCTGGCTCAAGGACAACTATCTCAGCCTGTTGCAGGACGCCGTGGCTGTCGCCGCCAGCCGCCAATTACAGGTGAAATTCAAGATCGGAACAGGAATTGCCCCGACAGCGCTTGTTCCGGCTGCGACACCGGCCAAAGCCAAAGCCGCCGAATCATCTCACGAGCGCTCGCCCAGCAGCGGCGATTTGCCTTTCAACCCCAAAAACACCTTTGAATCGTTCGTTGTCGGCAACAACAACAATTTTGCCTACGCCGCGGCCCTCGCGGTCGCACAAGTGCCGGGCAAATCCTACAATCCGCTCTTCCTTTACGGCGGCGTCGGACTGGGCAAGACGCACCTGCTTCACGCCATCGGCCAATACGTCGTCAGCAACAAGAAAGGCGCGCGGGTTGCCTATCTCTCCTCCGAAAAGTTCACCAACGAGTACATTGATGGAATCCAAAATAATCAACTCGTCAAATTCCGCAAAAAATACCGCCAGACGGACGTGCTGTTGATTGACGACATCCAGTTCCTCGCCGGCAAGGAACGCATCCAGGAGGAATTTTTTCACACCTTCAACACGCTGCATGAAGCGCGCAAGCAAATCGTGCTCACGTGCGACCGTCCGGCCAGCGAAATTCAGGGGCTTGAACACCGTCTCGTTTCGCGGTTCGAGTGGGGGCTGGTCACCGATTTGCAGCCGCCGGACGTCGAAATGCGCCTGGCCATTCTCCAAAAGAAGGCCCAGATCATGGGCGTGACCCTGCCGGATGAAGTGATGAATTTCCTCGCCAATCGCATCCGCACGAATGTCCGCCGGCTCGAAGGGGCGCTCATCCGCGTCGCTTCCTACGCCTCGCTCACCGGCAAAAAACTGTCCATCGAGGTCGTCGAGGGGTTGCTGCGCGAAATTCTTCACGAAGAGGGCCGGTTGACTATCAGCATCGAAGTCATCCAGAAAAAAGTCGCCGAGCACTATGACATCCGCCTCGCCGACATGACCAGCAAACGCCGCCCGGAAAACATCGCGTTTCCACGCCAGGTCGCGATGTATCTCTCCCGCCAGATGACCGAAAGCTCGCTCAACACCATCGGCGAGGCCTTCGGCGGGCGCGACCATGGCACCGTTCTCCACGCCTGCCGCCTCGTCAAGGACCGCATGGAAGTGGACGCCAACGTCCGCCAGGTCGTTAATTACCTCGAAAAGCAGTTGAACCGCTGACCGTTTCCGCGCTCGACACCCGGCCTCCGACCCTCGACATTCCTGCCGTGCCCGTCATTGAAGTCAATGGTCTGACGAAAGCTTTTCGCACCTACAAAAAGCGACCGGGATTTGCCGGTGCGGTCAAGGGGCTTTTCCATCGTCAATACGAACAACTCGTCGCCGTCAACGACGTCAGCTTCAGAATTGAACCGGGTGAACTCGTCGGCTTTTTGGGCCCCAACGGCGCGGGCAAGACGACCACGCTGAAAATGCTCGCCGGCCTGCTGTTTCCCACCAGCGGCTCGGCGCGGGTGCTGGGTTACGTGCCGTGGGAACGTCACGACGGCTACCGCCGCCAGTTTGCGCTCGTGCTCGGCCAGAAAAACCAGCTTTGGTGGGATTTGCCCGCGCGCGAATCGCTCGAACTGAACTCAAAAATCTACGGCATTCCCGCCGACCGTTTTGAGCGCACGGTCGCCGAAATGAGCGAATTGCTCAATGTTCGCGACAAACTCAACGTCAGCGTCCGCGAACTTTCCCTTGGCGAACGCATGAAAATGGAACTCATCGCATCGCTGCTTCACCAGCCCAAGGTGCTGTTCCTCGACGAGCCGACCATCGGCCTCGATGTCGTTTCACAAAAGACCGTCCGTGAGTTTATCCGCCGGCACAATGCCGAACAAAAGACGACGATTTTGCTCACGAGCCATTACATGGCCGACATTCAGGCCCTGTGCGACCGCGTTATCATCATTGACCATGGTAAAATCTTTTTTGACGGCCGGCTGGCCGAAATTGTGGACCGCTTCGCCGATTTCAAACTCATCACGATTCAATGCGCCAGCACCGATGCGCACCCGAATGAAAACCTCTCCCGCTACGGCGAAGTCGTGGAGAAGAACGCCGGGGCCATCACGCTCAAGGTCAAGCGCGACCGCGTCATTGCCGTTTGCAAATCGCTGCTGGATGAACTTCCCGTGACCGACATTGACATTCAGGAAGTGCCAATTGAAGACGTCATCCGCCAGATTTTTGCGCGTTGAAGGAGCAGGAACGGTCTGCGAATTGTTGGAATTCAAGCTTTAGCTTGCTACCGCACCGCAGGCTAAAGCCTGAACTCCAACGCGGGCCGTGCGTCCCTGCCTTGCCGTCTTGTGGGAAAAATGTTTCAATCCGTGCATGGATGTTTTCCTGGATGCAGCGATTGACGAAGCCAGAAAAGGTCTGGCTGAAGGGGGCATTCCCATCGGTTCGGTGCTCGTGCTCGACGGCAAAATCATCGGGCGTGGTCACAACCAGCGTGTGCAGCGCGGCAGCGTGATTCACCACGCGGAAATGAACTGCCTCGAAAATGCCGGCCGGCTCAAGGCATCGGTTTATCAGCGCTGTGTGCTTTACTCAACGCTGTCTCCGTGTCCGATGTGCAGCGGCGCGATTCTGCTCTACAAAATTCCACGTGTCGTCATCGGCGAAAACAAAACTTTTCAAGGCCCGGAAGAATATGTTCGCTCACAGGGCGTGCAGGTGGAAGTGCTGCAAGACCCGGCGTGCATCCAGCTCATGCGCGATTTCATCAAGGCGAAGCCGGAGCTTTGGAATGAAGATATTGGCGTGTGAGTTTTTGTCGCAGACGACATATTTGCCGGAAAACTTGCTTCAACGTTCTCCCTCATCCCGGCCTTCTCCCCAAGGAGAAGGAGAATGTTCCGCCGCCTTGTTGGAAAACCTGCGATTGGATTTACTGGATGGCCAATCGGAAAATCGAAAGCGTGAAATTGCTGTTCCTTGTCCCTGGGGCAGAAGGTCAGGATGAGGGCGGACAAAAACTTTATTTCCACCCAACCATTTTCACGCTGCTTCCGCGTCCTGCTTGCGCCGCACGATCGGTTTGCTTTCGCCGCGCACGACGGGCCGGGTGATTTTGACGTGGATAATGTCGCCGCCGTCCGGCGCTTCATACATCAAATCGAGCATCAGTTTTTCCAGCAGGCTGCGCAGCGCGCGCGCGCCGGTGCCTTTTTTGTGCGCCTGCGACGCCAGTTCGCGCAACGCGTCCGGCGTGAATTCCAGTTCCACGCCTTCCATCGCCATGAGCTTGGCGTACTGTTTCGTGAGCGCGTTCTTCGGATCGGTGAGAATGGATACAAGTTGTTCGTCGGTCAATTCCGCGAGCGTGGTCACCACCGGCAACCGGCCGATAAATTCGGGAATGAAACCGAAGTTGAGCAAATCCTCCGGTTCGGCGTGCTGTAAAAATTCGTCGCGCGCTGTGCCCGCACTTTTTTGCGCTTCGCCAATGGCGCCGAAACCCATCGTGTGCCGGCCCAGCCGCCGCTGAATGATCTTTTCCAGACCGACAAATGCGCCGCCGCAAACAAACAAAATGTTCGTTGTGTCCACGCGGATGTATTCCTGTTGCGGATGCTTGCGGCCGCCCTGCGGCGGGACATTGCAGACCGTGCCCTCGAGAATTTTGAGCAGCGCCTGTTGCACGCCTTCGCCCGAAACGTCGCGCGTGATGGACGGGCCTTCGGACTTGCGCGCGATTTTGTCAATCTCGTCAATATAGACGATGCCGCGTTGGGCGCGTTTTACGTCGTAATCGGCGCTTTGCAGCAACCGCAGAATGATGTTCTCCACGTCTTCACCCACGTAGCCGGCCTCGGTGAGCGTGGTGGCGTCGGCGATGGCAAACGGCACGTCGAGAATTTTGGCGAGCGTGCGGGCGAGCAGCGTTTTGCCCGAACCGGTCGGACCGATCATCAAAATGTTGCTCTTCTCGATTTCCACGTCGGCATGGGGATCGGGAGACGCGGTCTTTGCCGCTCCCTCGCTTTCCGCTGCCGGTTCCGGCTGGATGCGCTTGTAATGATTGTGCACCGCGACGGCCAGGGTCTTCTTCGCGTGCTCCTGCCCGATGCAATAACGGTCAAGCTGGCGTTTGATGACCGCCGGTTTGGGGACGGTGAACTTCGGCTGTTTTTTCTGGCTTTGCAGCTGGAGTTCACGATCGAGGACGTTTTTGCAAAGGATGATGCAATTGTCGCAAATATAAACGCCCGGGCCGGCGATGAGCTTGCGTACTTCCGCGTGCGATTTGCCGCAGAAGCTGCACATGGTGAGATTGGCGGGACGAGCCATGGGAATTTACGATTTACGATTTACGATTGCTGATTTCGTTGGAGTTCAACCTTTGGGTTGTTAGCCGCGAGGCACGCTAAAACGTGAACTCCAACAACATTCATGCCTTCGGTGACGTTTTTTCCGTCAGGCCGGCGATGTCCTTGCGCGATTGCACGACCTGATCCACGAGGCCGTATTCCTTCGCCTCGTCGGAGGACATGAAACGGTCGCGGTCGGTATCGCGCGCGAGCTCCTCGTCCTTGCGCCCGCAATGTTTGGCGAGGATTTCGTTCAGCCGGTCCTTGAGCCGCAGAATTTCCTTTGCCTGAATGCTGATGTCGGAGGCCTGGCCCTGCACGCCGCCCCACGGCTGGTGAATCAGGATGCGCGCGTTGGGCAGCGCGTAACGTTTGCCTTTCGTGCCCGCCGCGAGCAGCACGGCCGCCATGCTGGCCGCCTGGCCGACGCAATAGGTGTTCACGTCGCAGGTGAGATATTGCATCGTGTCGTAAATTGCCAGCCCGGCCGTGACGCTGCCGCCCGGCGAATTGATGTAAAGATGAATGTCCTTTTTCGCGTCGGACATCTGGAGAAACAGGAGTTGCGCGATGATGATATTGGAGACCGTGTCATCCACCGCCGTGCCCAGAAAAATGATGCGGTCAACCAGCAGGCGCGAGTAAATGTCCCACGTGCGCTCGCCGCGGCCCGTCTGCTCAACCACAATCGGAACCAGAAAATTTTGCATGGCTTAATAACTACCCCATTTTTGGCACAAGTAAAGGCGGGAAAGTGTTTAACCACGGATTAACACGGATGCGCACGGATTTCCCGGGTAGGGCGCGTCACTCCGTGCGCGCCGTCGTGGTGAGAATGAACATTTTTTTGCCAATTAGCGGCGGGCAGAGGACTGCCCGCCCTACCCGCCACATTTTTTCACTTCATCCGTGTCTGTCCGTGGCCATCTGCGGTTAAATATTTTTCCCAGATAAGCCTGAATGCACCCGCAAAATCCTCCGGTTTTTCGGCCATCCAGCGCGAGACCTTTTCCGGCGCGAACCAGCCGCCCGTTTGAATTTCGTCGGGATGCAATTGAAACGGCCCTTCGGCCTGGCAACGATAAACCCAAACAAATTCCGCATCCGTTTCCGGGCACGCGGCGATTTTAAACAATCGCTCTGGCGTTTTCGCGACGGCCAACCCAATTTCCTCGCGCAGTTCACGCATCGCGCAGGCGTCGTAATCCTCACCGGAATCCACGTGGCCGGAGGTCGAGGAGTCCCAGTTGCCCGGCTCGCGGTCCTTGGTCATCGAACGTTTCTGGAGGAACGTCTCGCCGCGCGCATTGAACACCAGCACGTGGATCGCGCGATGCTTCAGACCCAGCCGATGTACCTCGCTGCGCGGTTTGGCGTCAATCACCTCGTCGTTTTCGTTGACGACATCAAAAATTTCTTCAGACATAATTTGGGGGAGGGACGGCGTGTCGCCGTCCCAAAATCAGGGTCGCCGGCACGACGACCCTCCCAGTTTTTTCGTCAAATCGACAAATTGTTCCAGACTTAATTTCTCCGCGCGCTCTTGCGGTGTGATTCTCAATTCTCCGAACGCCTGCTCCAATTTCTCCAGCGGCCAGTCTTCGCGCAGCAGTTTCAACATCATTTTGCGCCGCTGCGAAAACGAGCGCTTGACGATTTTCACAAAAGTTTCGCGCTGGTTTTCAGGCAAAAGCGGTGTTGCTCGTCGTTCCAAAACCACGCAGGCTGAATCCACTTCCGGTTCCGGGAAAAAGCAGCTGGCCGGGATCTTAAACGATTCGCGCGGTTCGTAGTCGAGCTGGATGAGCAACGTCAGAATGCCGCAATCTTCATCGCCGGCTTTGGCCATGAGCCGCTGGGCCACCTCGAGTTGCAGCGTAGCCACCATCCGCCGCGGTCGTTGGGCCGATTGCACCAGTTCGACCAGAATCGGTGAAGCGACAGAGTAGGGCAGGTTGGCCACCAGCTTCCAATTGCTCCAATCGCGCGGCTCTCGTCCGAGAAATTCCAGGGCGTCGTCATGGAGCAATTGAAAGTTTGGAGTTCCGCCTTCAGGCGGTTTCGCGGGCGGGTGTCCGGCCGGCTGAAGCCGGAACTCCAAGCCGAATCTCTCCCACAACAACTTTACCAACCGCGCATCCTTCTCAATCGCCAACACTTCACCGGCATTTTGCAGCAGCAATTCCGTCAGCGGCCCAAGCCCCGGCCCGATTTCGAGGACTTTGTCGGTCTTTGACAATTCAGCGGCCTTGACGATGCGCCGGAGCTGGTTCGCGTCGTGGAGAAAATTCTGGCCGAGGGATTTCGTGAGTTGAATCCCGCGCGCCACCAAAAGTTCCCTCATCTCAGAAAGTTTCACCGGAAAAATTAGACACAGATTTCACGAATTAACACAGATTAAAAATTGCATCCGTGAAACTCCGTGCAATCCGTGTCAGAAATCGGTTCTCATTCGTGGTTCAAAACTTGCGCTAGCGCGGCCACGGCTTTCGCCAATTGTGCTTCGGTGATCGTCAGCGGCGGCGTGAAGCTGATGACGTTGGCGTGTTCGCCTTCAGGCAAAAGAATGAAACCGCGATGCAACATTTTTTTGATGGCCTGCATCGCGCCTTTGGTCGCCGGTTTGCCATTAGCCAGACGCAATTCCACGCCGGCCATCAGGCCCAAACCACGGCAGGAAACGCGGATGGAGGATGGTGGGTGGAGGATGGAAAGCAATTTCAGCAAGTGTGCCCCTAATTCTGCGCTGCGCCGCGGCAATTCCAGCCGCTCGATCTCCTTGATTTGCGCCAGCGCCATTGCGCAGCCGACCGGGTTACCGAGGAACGTACTGGTGTGAATGGCCTCGCCACGCGATGCCGGCCATGCGGCGTCCATCAAATCCGCGCGTCCGACGCAGGCCGACAATGGAAAGCCGCCGGTCAATGCTTTGCCAAGGCAGATGAGATCCGGCACGACGCCGGCATGTTCGTAGGCGAACCATTTCCCGGTGCGGCCGAACCCGGTGTATATTTCGTCCAGGATGAGCAGCGCGCCGTGTTCGTCACAAAGTCTTCGGAGCAGTGGCAGAAACTCCGGTGGTGGAATGTTGATGCCACCGCGTGCCTGAATCGGCTCTACCAGAATCGCGCCAATGGATTTATGACGGAAAAGATGGCGGATGCAGGCTTCAATGTTTCGGAGGGACGAGTTACACGAGTTCCTGATGTCGCTTTTTTTTGGGACTCGCGTAGCTCGTCCTTCCGGATTGTTCGGAAACGGCACGAAATGGCCGAATTCGCCGAGTTGCGTTCGAAACGGCCTGCGAAAGAAATCGCGGTGCGTGGCATTGAGCGCGCCGTAGCCGAGTCCGTGATACGCGCCTTCGAACGCAATGACCCCGCGTTTGCCGGTGGCAAGCATTGCGGTCTTGAGGGCAGATTCGACCGCCTCGAAGCCGGAGTTGGAGAAAATCGTTTTCCCGCAAATCGGGTCTGGCGTCTGGCGTCCGGCGTCCGGGGATTTTGTCCAGCGCTCGAAGGTGATGCGGCTTAATTCGCGCGCCAGCTCGGCCTTGCGTGCGTGCGGATGCACGTCGCCCATCGCGTGAGGCAGTCGGGCCAATTGCGCCTGACCAGCCCGGACCACTTTCGGATTCGTATGGCCCGTGGCGGCGACGCCAAAAGCGGCGGTCAAATCCAGATACTTTTTTCCGTCGGCGTCCCAGACGTGAACGCCTTTTGCGCGTTCCCAGACGATGGGCCAGGAACCGTCGGATTCCGTAAAGAGAACGTTTCGAGACTCGAACTCTTTGAGCAGTCGCAGGGTTTTTGTTGTTTTGATCACAATTTACGATTTTCGATTTAAGATTGACGTGCCATCACATCTTTCAATCGTAAATCGTAAATCGCAAATCGGAAATGTCTAAACTCCACGTTGTTCGGGCGGCCAGATGACCTTGTGCTGCTGGACTTGAAACCGCACCGGCAGGGCATCGGCGATAATTTGTTCTACGAGTTGCCGGCGTGAAATCGGTGTCTGTCCGGACGGAACTTTCTTGAGCGATTTGTCCTGCTGTTTTGGCAATAGCGGATGCACCCACGAGAAGAGCAGGGGACAGATGGCGTCCAGTTTGTGCCCGGCGATTTGTTGCCTGGCCCACTCGTAATCCTCGACCGTGCCGATGACAAATTTGATTTCGTCGGCCGCCTTCAAGTGCTTGAGGTTGTCCCAGCGATTGCGTTCAACCTCACCGCTGCCCGGGCATTTCAAATCCATGATGCGATGAACGCGCGGGTCCACCGGCGAAATGTCGTGCGCGCCGCTGGTTTCGAGCAGCACGATGAAGCCGTCATCGCAAAGCTGTTTCATCAGCGACAGGGTATTTTTCTGGAGCAACGGCTCGCCGCCGGTCAATTCGACCAGTGGCAATTTCGGAGTTCGGAGTTCGGAGTTCGGAGTTCGGAATGGCGTGGCGAGTTCCCGGACTTTGTCTTGAATTTCCTCGAGCGACTTTTTTTTGCCTTCGGTGAAGGCGTAGGCGGTGTCGCAATACGAGCAGCGCAAATCGCACGTGGTGAGCCGGACAAAAATGCACGGCAGTCCCGCAAAGGTGCTTTCGCCTTGCAAGCTCAAATAGATTTCATTGATGACCAGCGTGTCAGGCATCAGCGGCAGTGTAGCGTGTCGGCGCAAAAAGGAAATCGCGCATTGCCGCTTTGACGGCAAATGGCGAACATGATGTAACATTTTTATATCGATGTTCACGCGCGCATTTTTGTTCCCGGCCGTAGTGGCACTGTTCTTCGGAACCAGAAGCGCCACGGCGGTTGATGAAGCTTTTCCGGTCGCAATCCAGGTTCATGCCGACAAGCCGGTGGGCGAGTTGAAATCGATCTGGCGTTTCTTTGGCGCAGATGAACCGAATTACGCCTGCCTGCCGGACGGGAAAAAATTGCTCACCGAAGTAGGAGCGCTGGCGACCAACAAAGTTTATTTCCGGACGCACAATTTGCTGACTAGCGGCGACGGCACGCCGGCATTGAAGTGGGGTTCGACCGGCGCCTACACCGAGGATACGCAAGGGAATCCGATTTACCATTGGGCGATTCTGGACCGGATTTTCGACACCTATCGCGAACGCGGGGTCAGGCCGTATGTTGAAATCGGTTTCATGCCGGAGGCGCTATCCATCCACCCGCAACCGTATCAACATCATTGGGGTTCAAAGACGAACAACAATCTTTTCACCGGCTGGGCTTATCCGCCAAAGGATTACGCCAAATGGTCGGAGCTGGTTTTCCAATGGGCGAAGCATGACGTGGCGCGATACGGACATGCCGAGGTTGCCAACTGGTATTGGGAAACGTGGAACGAAGCAAACATCGGTTACTGGCAGGGCACACCCGGGGAATTTTTCAGGTTGCACGATGGCGCAGTGGACGCCGTGCGACGCGCCCTGCCCGAAGCCAGGATCGGCGGACCGGATGCGGCGGGCGGCGGCACAAAATTTCTCCGGGAATTTCTGGAGCATTGCCTTCACGGGACCAATTTCGTTACCGGCAAAAACGGCACGCCGCTTGATTTTGTCTCCTTTCACGCCAAGGGTTTGCCGAGTTTCACGGATGGTCATGTGCGGATGGGCATTGCGAACCAATTACGCGACATAAATTCCGGTTTTGGCATCATTGC
>Ga0181538_10001228_pt1 | contig 29245 bp, 21 predicted proteins | sample PEATcosm2014_Bin_40_FD_119773 | JGI IMG/M metagenome (GOLD analysis project Ga0181538, IMG submission 119773) | Peatland microbial communities from MTU Mesocosm Facility, Houghton, MI, USA - PEATcosm2014_Bin23_30_metaG | ecosystem: Environmental > Terrestrial > Soil > Wetlands > Peat | place... | reverse complement strand
GAGTCCAGTACTCCGGACCAGGCGCTGCTGCACTTCTCGGTGCGGGATACCGGCATCGGCATTGCTCCCGAGAAGCAGAAGATCATTTTCGAAGCTTTCTCCCAGGCCGATGGTTCCATGACGCGTACCTTCGGAGGCACGGGGCTGGGGCTGACCATCTCCCTGCGGCTGGTGACCATGATGGGCGGTCGGATGTGGGTGGAGAGCGAATTGGGGAAAGGCAGCCGCTTCCACTTCACGGTACCGGTGCGGACGGTAAAGGGCGCGGTGGCGATGGGGCCGCTGGAACGAGTGGACTTAGCCGGGCTGCCGGTGCTGGTAGTGGATGATAATCTGACCAACCGTCGCATACTGGGAGAGATGCTGCGCCACTGGGGCATGCGGCCGGAGTTGGCGCCCAGCGGAGCGGAAGCCATCACCATGCTCCAGGAAGCCGATCAGCGGGGCGTCGGCTTTGCCCTGCTGCTGGTGGACGCGCAGATGCCGGGCATGGACGGCTTCACGCTGGTGCAACGCCTCCGTCGACAAACCGACTTGGGCAAGATCACCATCATGATGCTGACTTCGGCCGGGCAAAGGGGTGACGCGGCGCGCTGCCGGGAGTTAGGCATCGCCGCCTATCTGGTCAAACCGATCGTCCAGTCGCAGCTCTTCGACGCCGTACTCAACGTGTTGGCGACAAAAGATCAACAACCTCATGATGTTCCTCTGGTTACCCGTCACTCCTTGCGCGAAGCCCGTCGGGGCCTGCGCATTCTGCTGGCCGAAGACAATGTCGTCAACCAGGTACTGGTGTGCCGGCTCCTGGAAAAACACGGTCACAGCGTGGTGGTGGCCAATAATGGCCGCAAAGCCCTGGAAGAACTGGAAAAGGAGAAGTTCGATTTGGTCCTCATGGACGTTTCCATGCCGGAGATGGATGGCTACGAGGCCGTCGCAGCCATCCGCGCCAAGGAGGGAGCGGCGCAAACCCATGTTCCGATCATCGCCATGACTGCCCATGCTATGAAAGGTGATCGTGAACGCTGCCTTGCCGCTGGAATGGACGCCTACGTTTCCAAGCCTGTTCAACCCAAGGAACTGTTCGAGATCATCAAATCGCTGGCACTGGTTCCTGCCTAGGGGGTCTGGAGTCTGAATGAGAATCTCGTTCGGGCTGTCATTCCAAGCGAAGTAGGAGGACGGCTTGCCGTCCCCTGGCTGGATGGATCTCACAGCATCCGGGGTAGGGCAAGCCCTACCCCTACGCATTTACCCTGGAGCGGCGCTCTCCAATTGACTTGTACCCTTCTGCCCATTAAATTCTGAACATGCGTGGCTTGCAGTTGCTTTGCGCATCTGTCGCGCTTGCTGTACTCTCGTCGGCGAGTGCGTTGGCCCAAGGCCGTAGAGTAGCGATCACGGTTGACGATCTGCCTTATGCCGGTGGCACCGCCACACTGCAGAATGTTTCGAGAGAGGCGTCTGCGGCTGTGAACGCTAATCGCAAGCTATTGAGGGCCTTTGTCACCCACCAAGTTCCGGTCACGGGTTTTGTGATCCAGAAGGTTGTTGAATCGTTCGGCGCGTCCGGAATTTCGATACTCGAGGAGTGGGTACACCAGGGGTTTGATCTCGGGAATCACACCTATTCTCATTCTGATATCAACACTCTCTCGCCTGAACAATTTGAGCACGAGGTTGTGCGCGGCGAGTCGGCAATCGGACCGCTCATGAGAGACGCCGGAAAGAAACCCGCGTTTTTCCGGTTTCCTTTCAACCACACGGGTGACACGGAGGCAAAGAAGAATGCTATTACCGCATTTCTTTCTCAGCGCGGATACCGGCTGGCCACATGCACAATCGACAATTCCGACTATGTCTTCAACGATGCGTACGGCCGAATGATCGCAAGGAGTAACGACGCAGCCGCTCAAAGGCTACGCCTCGCTTATCTGGCTTACACCGATGCCGAGATCAAGTATTACGCCGCCCTCAACAAACAGGTCTTCGGTTACGAGCCTCCGCAGGTGATGCTCTTGCACGACAATCGGCTTAACGCCGACCTGATCGAACAAGTGCTTCAGCTCTTCGAGGCGCAGAACTATAAGTTCGTGTCCCTGGGTGCAGCACAGTCCGACGCTGCCTACCAAACCCCGGACACGTACGTCACCAAGTACGGTCCGATGTGGGGATATCGCTGGGCCAAAGAGCGGAATGTGAAAGTGGACGGCAGATTAGAACCGGACCCGCCGCAGTGGGTCCTGGATTGCGCCAAGTCGACATCCAGTTCGTCCCAGTAGCTGCCCCACTGAGGGTTACATAATATCGTGACGGACCAGCTCCCTCACCTGTCCGTCGGCTGACGGACACCCTCTCCCCCAAGGGGGAGAGGGCATAAACTCGGGTTGTTTCTCGCCTCGCCCCCATTTTTCGAACGGATCGGCTGTTAACAGTTCTGCTCTCCCGATCATCTATTGTAGATAGAGGATCGACTACAGATGGGCTCCGGTTTGGAAGAGGGTTTTGAAATGCTCACTGCGGGCTTGGGAGGCCAGCTTGTGGGGGAACAACTGGAACTCTCCGAAGACGCCAGGTTAGTGTGTGCCGCGCGCGACGGAGACCGCGCCGCATTCGGCCTCCTTTACGACCGGTATGCACGAATGGTCCACGGAATCATGCTGGCGAAGGCCCCCTTCGCGGCAGTGGACGATTTGGTTCAGGATGTCTTCCTACTGGCGCTCCGCCGGCTGTCAACGCTGCGTGAGGTCGGAAGCTTTGGGGCGTGGCTGGCAGCCATCGCACGCAATCTGGCCAAAGATCACCACCGCCGATCGGCCCCCGAGGAGCAACTGGCCGTAGATGTGTCCGAAGAAGAAATGGAGATGCGCGCGAGCGGCGGCGATCAGGAAGCTTCCGCGAACCTGATTTTAGATGCGATCAAAACTCTGCCGGGCGCCTATCGAGAGCCTTTGATTCTCCGCCTTGTGGAGGGAATGACCGGCCCGGAGATCGCTGCACGCACCGGCCTGACTTCCGGGTCGGTGCGCGTCAATCTGCACCGGGGGATGCAGCAACTCCGCGCCATACTGAGCCCCAGTCCAGGAAGGTCAGGACAGGAAGGGCCGTAATCATGAATGCGGGAAACAACGAAGCAAAGAAAGAAGTCCATGCAATGGGGAACGACTATTTATGGGACAGGTCCGGCGAGCCTGACCCTGAAATTCAGAGGCTGGAAGCATTGCTCGAGAGATTTCAATCGCACCGGCCCAGGCCGGCATTCCCTGAACTCGCGCTAGCCACAAGATCGTGGATGATGCCTCGCCAGCCGCGATGGGTTCTGGCTCTGGCAGCGGTGGCTGTAGTGGCGGCCGTGTGCGTCACAACGGTGCTGGTCTACGAAAGGAAGCCGAACCGCGACACAGCCGCGGGATGGGATGTCTCGGTCATGGAGGGCACCCCTCGATTGGGGCGGAAGGCCGTCAGCGAGAAAGAAGGAAAGAGCCGGCTCGGCGTCGGCCAAACCCTCGAAACGGGTCCACAGGCTCGGGCAAGACTTCGGGATGAAGAGGTTGGCCAGATTGAGGTGGAACCCGGTTCACGCCTGCGGCTGTTGAACATGGGCTCGGGCTTGAAACGGATTGCTCTCGATCTAGGCACAATTCACACTTTTATCTGGGCGCCTCCGGGCCAATTCGTGGTCGATACTCCGTCCGCAATGGCGGTGGATTTGGGCTGTGCGTATACCTTGAAGGTGGACGACACAGGCGCCGGGCTCGTGCGCACCTCGCTCGGATGGGTGGGGTTTAGACTGAATGGGCGCGAGTCCTTTATTCCTGCGGGAGCCGCCTGCCTGACGAAGCCGAAAGCCGGTCCCGGCACTCCCTATTTCGAGGATGCGTCTGCGGAATTCCGTTCTGCGCTAACGAGGTTCGATTTTGAGGACTCCAGCGCACAGCAACGCATCGCCGATCTCGGCATCGTGCTTGCGCAAGCACGGCGGCGTGACGCACTCACTCTATGGCACCTGCTGTCGCGAGTCGATGAGCCACAACGGGCCCAAGTCTTCAACCGCTTGGCAGAGTTTGTTCCGCTACCATCCGGCGTTACTCCGGCAGGTATTCTGCGCCTTGACCAAGGCATGCTGGATCGGTGGTGGAACGACCTCGGGTTTGACGACATCTCGGTTTGGCGCTACTGGGAGCGTTCGTGGGCTGGCGCCACGCCGCAGGCAGTCGCAAAGTAGCGACCAGGCAGGCCGCCTCGCGAATACCCACCTTCAGACTTCCCTCGCTTTTCACCTCAGCCTTGCGTAAGTTGCCTGTCAGTGGATCGGCCAAGGCGGGCACTTTGTTAACACTCGACTCTTCTGTGGCGTCTCTTTGAACGTAGGGCTGAAAAAACAAAACAAGGAGGCTTCAGAACATGAAATCACGTCTGTTTTCGCACACGGTCATCGGCATGACGGCGCTCTTGCTGGGATTCGCAGCATCCGTAAAAGCGGGACCGCCTTTGATCTGCCATCCCATTGACATCGGCCAGGCGAAGTCGCTGCCTCTGGTGGATTGGAACCAGAAAGGGGCAGGGGAATATGATGTAAAGAACCTGACTCGGGACACTCTCGCGATCCTCACACCGGGCACGCCGGTGTTGGTGCACATGGAGACTCTTCGCCGGGCCACATTGTTCGCCCGGCAGGACCCGCAAGTGGCGAAAGAACTGCTCACGCGCCTTCACCTGCGCGCCGTTGATTCCGACGCGGCTGGCCGCCCTGACGCTCTGGCTTGGTTCGACTTTGGTTACCTGGCTGAGACCTACAAACAATGGATGGGCAAGGACGAGCCAAATCCCGCCCGAGCCCTCGATGGTTATAGCTACGTGAAGAAGGCCATCAGCCTGCGCGCATCCGATCCGGAGATGGAATTCGCCGCCGCGCTCATCACCCTGGAGGGGCCGGCAAGCGATCACCAGGCACATCTTCGGAAGGCGTCAGCGGGCTCAGGTAGCGATCCGCTTTTGGCGCGGAATCTGGCTTCCAGGTTTAAGGGCCAGATGCTCTCAGAGCTTTAGAGCGTCGGGGCACGACCCCACGTGCCCCTTGTAGGGGGACGGCTTGCCGTCCCCGCATTTCCGCGGGGGCCGACGGGGGTAGGGCAAGCCCTACCCCTACAGGTTTTCAGAGCAGGAGGTCGAAGTGATGAGTTCACGATCGAAGCAGTCTTTCTCGAGAAAGCTCAGGCTGCGACGGCTGTTTTGCTTCGTCGCAATCGAACTTGCAAGTATTTGTGTTGCGAGCTGGCTTGTTGCGGGGGCACTGAATTTGCCGGACCTCACGGTTCACGAGTGGGGGACGTTCACTGCGATTGCCGGCAAGAACGGTCACGCGGTCGAATGGCAGCCCGTGCCCTCAACGGGAGAAACAGACCTCCCGGGGTTCGTGGAGCATTTCAGCACGGCGAACTTCAAACTGGGGTTACGTGGCACGATTCGTATGGAGACTCCGGTGATGTACTTCTACTCACCGCAGGAAGAGAAGGTGTTCGTCACGGTCGCCTTTGACAAGGGAATCATCACCGAGTGGTATCCCCACGCCCGGCGCGTTGAGCCCGGCGGAGTTCTCCGCAACACCAATTTGGACCAGTTGCAGATGAATGGAACCATTGCATGGGATAGCGTGTCCGTCTCCCCTCCTTTGGTCACGGACTTTCCTCGTGAAGATCAGGAGAGCCGCTACTACACCGCTCGAGAAACCGCCTCCTCACCGGTGAGCGTGACGACGCCGAAGGGCGGCCAGCAGGAGAAATTCCTGTTCTACCGGGGCGTCTCGGCTTCTCCGCTGCCGCTATCCGCCGAACTGGACTCCGGTGGGAGATTGTGGGTGAAGAATCTCGGCCAAGAGGAGATTCCGGCGATCATTCTTTTTGAGCGCCGGGGTGAAGCAGTCGGCTATCGTTCCGGCGGAGCGCTCACGGATGAGACGGTTCTGGATCCGCCCGCACTGACCGATACAGTCGAATCTTTGTGCGCAGAGTTGGAAGGGATTCTCGTCGAGCGAGGTCTTTATCCAGACGAAGCGAGCGCCATGGTGCGGACTTGGAGTGATTCCTGGTTCGAAGAGGGCAGCCGCCTGATCTACATCGTGCCGCGCGGTTTTGTTGATCACATCCTGCCGGTCACAATCGCACCCGCGCCCGCTCAGTTCACTCGCGTTTTTGTGGGCCGGCTCGAAATCGTAACCCCAGCGACGATCCAAGCAGTGCGAACCGCGCTAGCGGCTCATGATGAAGCAACCTTGAAGAAATATGATCGGTTCATCCAGCCGATTCTCGAGGTTGCAAGGGCGGACCAATCGCCCGCCGCGCAGTAACAACAGCGTCGTCACCCCGCGCAAGCGGGGGTCCATTGTCAGTCCAATGGATTCCCGCTTGCGCGGGAATGACGTGACGTTGGAGGGCTTATGGACTCTGCAACATGCGGGATACTCCGCGACAATCCCCCGGCCGACGGCGTATATTGCTGATATGCGCGTACGGCTCGTTGTTTTCCTTCTTCTGGGTCTGCTGGTTCTTGCAGCACGTCCATGCGGCGCCTCCGACCTGGCTCTTGTCGGAGCGAAGGTTTATCCCTCGCCCACTGAACCTCCAATCGAAAACGGCACAATCGTCGTACGCGACGGACTCGTCCTCGCCGTTGGCCGCAGCCCATCCGTCAAGATTCCGAATGGAGCGACGGTGCTGGATTGCAGGGGCTTGGTAGTGACGTCGGGATTCTGGAACAGTCATGTCCACATCTTCACTCCCGCTCTGCTCCATGTTCACGAGGCCCGCGCCCAGGACCTGGACGAGCAACTGGATGCGATGTTCAACCGCTGGGGCTTCACCACGGTCTTCGATATCGGCTCAATTCTGGATAACACGCTCGAGTTGCGCCGGCGTATTCAAAGCGGCGAACTTCGGGGCCCGGCCGTGCTCACTGCCGGCGAGCCGATCTGGTCGGTCGAACCGGTGTACGTACGCGATTTTCTCCGCACTAACCACATTTCCATCCAGCTAACCGGGACCCCTGCCCAGGCAATCGCGCTCGTGCGCGATCACGCCGCGAAAGGGGCCAATGGCATCAAGATATTTGCCGGTTCCTACCAGGGCGACAGCAAGGCCGCAGTTCTGCCTCTGGCGATTGCCAAGGCAGCGGTCGCGGAAGCCCATCGCTACGGCTTACCGGTATTTGCGCATCCGCAGAACCTGGAGGGCGTGGAGGTTTCAATCGAGAGCGGGGTCGATATTCTGGCGCACACGGTGCCTCAATCACCACCCTGGACACCGGAATTCGTCGCACGCCTGAAGCGCGCGAAGATGGCGCTCATACCCACACTGACCCTCTTCGACTTCGAAGCCCGCAAGGGAGGGCTCTCAGACCAGAATCGCGAGGGTTGGCTCTCCCAGATGGTCGCGGAACTGCGTGCTTACTCGGAGGCCGGCGGGGAGATTCTCTTCGGCACCGATATCGGTTACACCGACCACTACGATACCGCACTCGAGTTCACCCTTATGTCTCGCGCAGGAATGAACTTCCAACAAATCCTCGCCTCGCTCACCATGAGCCCTGCAGGGCGGTTCCCGGGCAAGGTCCGCAACGGCCGAATCATGGTGGGGATGGCAGCCGACCTGGTCGTGCTTGGAAGTGACCCGGCGGCGAACGTAACGGCGTTTGCGAACGTGCGCTACACGATCCGCAGTGGAAAAGTCATCTACTCAAAGAAGTGACAGGTTAATACTGGTCTTCTTACCGTATCCCAACATAGATCTCCACCCGGGCATGCTCAGGATCAGCGGCACCCGGCCCGTAGACTTCAAAATCAGCCTGATATCTCCGGTCTCCTCCCGGCGCGGACTTCGGCAAGGAATTGATGTGCTGCCACAATTCCGGGACGACTTTTGCCGCCGGACCTCGCGCGGAGGTGAAGACAGCGTATTTGCCGGGTGGAACTTCTTTGCTCACCATTCCCTGAGGCGGGTTCTCTGCCGAGCTCACCTTGGCGCCCAATATGAAAGTGTAGGCGCCGCTGTGGTCGCTCTCATAATCAGTGTAGAGGGCGAGAATATTGGTGTCCAGGCGCTCGGGAATCCTGCCAAGCAGTCCATCCTTCATAAACTGATTCCACTGTTTCCCAATGACGCCTCGGCCAGACATTTCGATGGCGTTGGTGGTGCGAGTGGCGATTCCGATGACGCTGAATCCCGGTTCGTGAACAATTCGAGCCGTGACCGGATCATGGGATGCCGCCAACTGCGCTGCGATGCCGGAACCGGCGGCGACAACCACCGAGGCAAGAAAGGGATGGGAAGGCCAGATTCTATGGGCCAATCCAAACTGCCAAAGCGCAACGCCCGAGACCGTCGAAACCGCCAGCGTGACTAGAAAAATGCGCATGCCTCAACCTCCTCCTAAGCGTACGTAGCCGTAAAAGAGTGTCATCCTGAGCGGAGCGAAGGATCTCTGCAGTTGTTCGTAAATCATCAAACTATAGGAAACTGCGGCGATCCTTCGCTTCGCTCAGGATGACATCCGGTTGATTCCTTCACACCTTCTACGCGCCAGGAACCAACAAAGTTCCTGCCCCAGCGGTTTTGCGTTGAACGAGTGACAACCTGGACTTCTCTTTGCTAGGATGCTCGTGAGGATTGTTCGTTTCAGGAAAACTGCATATGAACCAAGACATGCAAGGCAAGGTGGTGGTTATCACCGGTGCGACATCCGGCATTGGAAAGGTCGCAGCGGAGAATCTTGCGGGAATGGGCGCACGCATCGTCCAGATCGCGCGCGACCGGCAACGCGGTGAAGCCGCGCTGAAAAGTCTCCAAGAATGTGCACCTGGAGTCGAGCACACTATTCACTACGCCGATCTCTCGCGCCTCGGCGAAATGAAGCGTGTAGCGTCGGAGATCGCGGGCGCTGAACCCCGGATCGATGTGCTGATTAATAACGCCGGCGCTCTCTTCGGCTCGCGCCAGGTCACCGCGGATGGTTTAGAGCGCACCTTTGCCCTGAACCACCTGTCCTATTTTGTTGTGACCCAGGGCCTGCTGGAGCGGCTCACGGCCTCCGCGCCGGCACGAATCGTGAGTACGGCTTCGGATGCGCACGAGCCAGCGACGCTCGACTTTGACGACTTGCAATCTGAAAAAGCCTATCGCGGCGGCTTTTGGCAATCGCTGCGATACGGAGGGCCCGGCTTCAAAGTGTACGGGCGCTCGAAGTTGTGCAACATCCTCTTTACGCGGGAACTCGCGCGGCGGCTTCAAGGTGCAGGCGTGACGGCCAATTGTTTGCATCCCGGATTCGTGGCTACTCGCTTCGGCGATCAGAGCGGCGGATTCATGTCTTTCGGAATTGGCATCGGCAAGCACTTCGCCCTTACTCCCGAGCAGGGCGCGGAAACACTCGTGTACCTGGCGTCGTCCCCCGAGGTCGCCGGCGTGACCGGCAAGTACTTCCATAAGTGCCACCCTATAAATCCCTCCAGAGCCGCCCAAGACGACGACGCGGCTCGACGTCTTTGGGATGAAACCGCCAGAATCGCGGGCCTCACAGTCTGACCAATTCAGCCATCCGAAGTGTTGTCTGGGGAAGTTTCCATTCGCCTGTGGCCTACCCGAGGCAACGAAAATCAGCGTCGTCCCCGCGAAAGCGGGGACCCATGGCCGGACCGATGGATTCCCGCTTGCGCGGGAATGACGTGGCTTTCAGGAGAGCCGGGCTGTTACTTTCAGTGCGTCTTTTGGAGGACGTTTCTCGTATACAACGATAGAATGGGATTCGCGACTAGCTGGCTTATGAACGCGGTTGAACAGGAAGCCGGAGAACTGGCGGGAGGGCTGCGGCGGCGCGATCCCGCCCTGATCGACTATCTCATCGAGCAATATCGGTACCGCCTGTTCCGCTACCTGCTGATGCTCACCGGGCGGCGCCACGAGGCTGAAGACCTTTTTCAGGAGACCTGGATTCGGGTGCTCGAGAAGGGGCACCAGTACCAACAGCGCTGGAAGTTCGAGACCTGGCTCTTCAGCATCGCCCGCCACTTGACCATCGACTACCGGCGACGCCGGCAACCCGAAAGTCTGGACGCCTTGCTGGAGCCGGGGGATACCCGCCGTCCTCTCGAAGTCGAAGACACGTCCTCATCCTCGGCATTCGAACAGGCGTTTCAGGGTGAAGAGGCTGCGCGCGTGGCCGCGGCCCTGGCGCATCTGCCCGTTTCTTACCGAGAAGTGCTGACCCTGCGCTTCCACGAGGACTTGGAGCTGGAAGAGATTGCCCGGGTGGTCGATTCACCTTTGTCAACCGTGAAATCAAGGCTCTACCGAGGCCTGGCCATGCTTCGAGAATGGTTGAAGGATATCTACTCATGAGGGAAGAAAGCCACGAACGAGCGCTGCGGCTCATCGATAAGATGCAGGTGGAAAGCCTCACCACCGCAGAACGCGAAGAGTTGGAGGCACACCTGGAAGGCTGTGTGCATTGCCAGAAGCTGGAGCATCAGACCGAACTGGCGCTGCGCGCGTTTCGTGCTGCCGCACCCCGCTTCGACTCCTCGCTGGTGCTGAAGACCCAAATGCAAGTTCGCGTTCGAGCCCGAGAAATCGCCGAATATGCCACGCGCCTGCGAGCTCTGTGGATTTCCTGTACGCTGTCTTGGGTCCTGGGAGTGGTCTCCGCACCGCTCATGTGGCGGGGCTTCGAGTGGATCGGGCATCGCTTGGCGCTTTCGCGCGTGGTGTGGGTCACCGGCTTCGCGCTTGCGTGGATAGCGCCCGCCGTTGTGGCTGCCGCGATTATCGCATGGCGGCAGGCAGAGAGGGCAGTCGGCAGTCGGCAGTAGGCAGTGGGCAGTCGGCAGCGATGAGCGTCGTGATGGTGCTCTTTACTTGTCGCTCGTCACTCGCCACTCGTCACTGCCTTTAGGGAGAATGACCATGGCGGAAGCAAAGCCTGACATCGTTCAAGAAGTGAAAGTAATCCCCTGGTGGGCCATCGGCCTCGCCGTGGTACTCTTCGTGGGCTTGCAACTGCTCTTGCACGAGGTTTTGTTCCCTCGCGACCCCCATTCGCCCCCGTTGGCTTGGCGGATCTTCATCGGCATCGTGGCGGGCGTCGTACTTGCCTTCTCTGTGGTGCTGGTCGGATATGTGAACCGCGATGCGAAGAGACGGGGAATGAACGTAACCCTATGGACGCTGGTCGTCCTCTTCGTCCCCGATGCAATCGGGTTCATCATCTACTTCCTCATGCGGCAGCCCCTGAGGGTCACATGCCCCAACTGCGGAACCGTCTCGGACTCGGCCTTCAATTTCTGCCCCAAGTGCAAATTCAACCTTCACCCCGCCTGCCCCGCGTGCCACCATGCTGTCCGAGCCGGAGATCTCTACTGTCCGTTCTGCGCCAGGGAATTGTCGGCCACAACGTCCCGGCCCATCGCGATTTCTTAAGCAGTCGCTCAAGCCAGTCGGTTGACTCCCCTCATTCTTGTAGGGGGACGGCTTGCCGTCCCCGCATTTCCGCTGGCTGGACGAGGGTCGGGCAAGCCCTACCCCTACAGGCGTTCAAAGCGGGGAATGCCGCTCGTCAGGGTTCAATTCCCGTTGGGTGTTGAAGCAATCGGGCGAGAAGTTGGCGGAGGGCGTCCGAAGCCAGCACCGCAGCGTGCCGGGAAGCCGCCGGCAGCCCGCCCAAGCCGTCGGCAATCCGATCAGAGCCTAGTATAGTAAGCTCCATCAGCGGTGCGCCCTTGATTCGTTCGGTCAGCCAGGATCCGCAGGCGACCGCCGGGACGCATCCCGCCACCTTGAACTTGACTTCGACAATCACTCCCTCCCGGACCCGCACCCACAATTTCATCAGGTCGCCGCAGGCGGGGTTTACGGTCTCCACCACGATCGCCGGCGGCTCGATTTCGCCCACGTTGCGGGGATGATGGAAATGGTCGAGCACCTGCTCAGAGTACATTGCGCTCCACAACGCGGCTAGGGCAGGACTGCCCCGAAGAACCAGAACCGCAGCAAGAGAACCAGCGCCACGCCGGCCCCAACCGTCAAGGCGACGCGCGGACCGGGCAGTTTGTTGACCTCCGGAATAAGGTCCGACGCGGCCACGTAGAGGGTGACTCCCGATGAAAGCGCCAAGCCGTAGTTCACCCATTGCTTCGCGACCGCCATGGCCAGGATACCCAAAAGCCTCGAGATTCCCAAACCTGCCACGGCCCACATGCCTGCGGCGCGGCTTTTCTTGGCCGCCGCCATGACGGACGCCATCGTGAATCCTTCCGGAATATTGTGGAGGATCACCGCACCGAAGATAACGATGCCCAGCCAGTTCGAAATCAGGAAGCCGCAGGCGATCGAGACTCCGTCGAAAAACGTGTGGGTCAACAAACCACCCAGCGCCGCATAGGCCACGCCGGGATGTATAAACTCCTCGGCGTGGGTCTCCTCGCCGAAGTGAAAATGCGCCGGCAGAGAGTGTTCGAAGACGTGCACGATGAAATAACCCACCAGAATCCAGGGAGCGGCGCGAGCGCCCTGCAGGCGCTCGAAGCTCTCGGGAATCATCACCGTGATCGTGGTCGCCAGCATGAAGCCGGAGCCGAAGGCGATGAAAGAGGTCAGAACACTCCGGCGCCAAGGCCACGCTGCGACAATCCCGCCGCCCAATAGATTGGCCAACCCGGCGGCCGTTCCTAACGCGAGACTGATCCAGAGGTAGGACATAGCGGTGACGAGCCAGAATCAAGCTGTCAGCCGTCAGCTATCCGCTTTCAGCAAACTTTCGGCGGGATGGCGCCTGCTAATAGCTGAGAGCTGAACGCTGATAGCTTCAACTCGAATGTCGAATGTGCACGATTTCACCGTCGTGCACGATATAGTCCTTGCCTTCCAGCCTGAGTTGGGCGCGAGCACGGGCTTCGGCAAAGCCGCCCGCGGCCAGAAGGTCGTCAACCTTCACCACTTCGGCGCGAATAAATCCACGCTGCAGATCGGTATGGATTTCCCCGGCGGCTTCCAGTGCGGAGGTCCCCGCGCGAATGGTCCAAGCCCGGCATTCGTCTTCCCCGACGGTGAAAAAGGAAATCAAACCCAGGAGCTGATAGCTGGCACGAATCAGCCTGAAGATGGCGGACTCCTCCAGCCCATAACTGGCCAGGAACTCCGCCGCCTCGGAGTCGTTGAGTTCCGCCAACTCCGATTCGACCTTGCCGCAGATCGCCGCCAGCGCGGTGTGCGGCCGCTGTTTTAGCCCCGCTTGCTGCGCAAACTGTTCGGCGGCGTTGGCGCGGCCCACGTCCTTCTCACCCAAGTTGAGAACATAAAGCATGGGTTTCAGACTCAGGAACGTGAAACCACGGATAACCCGCTCGTCTTCGGCAGTCAGTCCGGCGTCGCGCAGGGGAATCTGTTTCTCGAGGCTCGACTTGCAGACCTTCAGAACCTGAAACTCCTTTTCAAGCGCCGCGTTCTTCTGTTTTTTAACGTCCTTTTCAAGCCGCTCGAGGCGTTTTTCCACCGCCGCGAGATCCGAGAGGATAAGCTCAAGTTCGACGTTTTCGATGTCTCGCGCGGGGTTCGCGGCGCCCTCGGCAGCAATCACCGGGTCTTCGAATGCCCGCACCACATGCGCCAGGGCGTTCAATTCCCGCAGGCTCTGGGATTGGACGCCCGCCCGCGTTAAATCAATGATGCTGCCGGGCGTATCCAGGTATTCGACCGTGGCGTGGATGGTTTTCTGGGGGTGGAACAGCTCCGCCAAGCGGTCAAGCCGCGCATCCGGCACGCGGACCACGCCCACGTGCGCCTCGGCCTTTCCCCCGCCATGCCCGGCCGCGTGCGCCCGGGTAAGGATTTCGAACAGCGTTGTCTTTCCTACTTGGGCCAAGCCCACGATGCCGATTCTTAGCAAGGTCCCCTCGTAACCATCATATTCTAATAAATTCCTTCTTACGATACATCCAAAATAGTATTAACCAGACGATGGCGAAAGCCGCGGCCGCCTCCACCAAGCTGTCCCACCGGCCCACGCGCGGCAAAAGGCCCCCCACGAAGATGTTGCCCACGCGGCTGAAATCAAAGATTTCGGTGGCGACGTAAACCGCGATGGAGTTCATGCCAATCACAATAAAACCGAAGGCCCACTTCCGGTACCCGAGCACATCCACAATCCAGTAGAAAAGGGCCAGGACCAGAAAACTGAATCCGCCCGAGATCAGGACGTAAGAACTTGTCCACATCAGTTTGATGACGGGAAACCACAAGCTCCAGAGGAGCCCTGCCAGCAGACTCAGCCCGCCCATGCCCAGCAACCGAAACATCTTGCTGCGCTGCGAACGGCCGGACATCAGCAGTTGCCCGGCCAGCACGCCCAGCAATACCGAGGCGCCGAAGCCCGGGTAGCTCAGGAACCACGTGTTCTCGCCGTAGTGCAGATGGCCGAGGATCAGCTTATCCACGTAGGTCGGCAGGTTGCCCTGAGGGGTCAGGACCCCCGCGCCCACTCCCGGCACCGGCACCAGCATGACGACCGCCCAATAAGCGAGCAGGAAGGCGGCGATGGTAGCGACATGCCAATTCGGTTTAACCTTTACCGCCACCAGGGTGGCGATCAAGTACCCCACGGCGAGTCCATGCAAAACGCTGTAACAGGGGCGGAACTTGTACCAATCAAACAGAAGGAGATTGCCCTGCGTCACCGTCCCCAGGCAGAACATGACGATGGCTCGCCACAGCGCGTGCAGCAGGAGCCGCCGGTCACTTTCGCCTTTGGACCGCCGCTTGGCGATCGCGAGCGGTATGGCCGCTCCCATGATAAACATGAAGAGCGGCCAGATCAGGTCATAGAAGTGCAGCCCCCGCCACGGCATATGGTCAAATTGCTCGAGGAACTTGTCGAACCACGGGTGGTGGATGATCTTTCCCAAGCCCATCAGGATTGCCGTGCCGCCTGTAATCCAGAACATATCGAAGCCGCGCAGGGCATCGAGGGAGACAAGCCGCTGAGCGGGCGTAGGCGGACTGGCGAACGTAGGCGGCGAGGGTTGGGGCAATTTGTCTCGCTCGATCTCCAGAGCCTTCATGGCGCCACCTGCTTCACGCATTTCACACCAACTCTGTTCAAACCGCCGCAGCCTCCGGATCTGCGGCAAGCCAATGAGAGTACCCCGCGGCCCGCCAGCCTGCTGCAAAATAGGCGATCACCAGCCATTTTCTTAGCTTCGTTCGCCGTATTTTGCATCCAAACGCGCTTCATTGTACGGACTTTAAAAAGTGATATCGTTTATTTTCAATAACTTCTTGGCTTCGTTTCCTCTAAATAGCATCTTTTTCGCAATCCGGCGAACCTCGGCCCGATGCCCACGCGCGGAAAAGGCGTTGGTCCCGCGTCCTCCCACGGCGCAAAGCACGCAAAGTCGCACCACCCCCATTCCCTCTTCACTTGAGGAGAGGAGTCCGCGGTTCCCCTCCTTGGATAAGGAGGCGGCAGGGGTGGTCCGCTTCTGCACCGATCCTTTGTTTTCATAGACATTCTCGCTTTGTTCCGTCAAATTCTGCGCGGCTTATCCTAACCGACACCGCAGTTTTCGTTGTGCACCGGCGTAGGGGCGGCCATCGTCGCCGCCCCCGCACGCGAGTTTTCGACAGCGGTCCTTTGTAGCCGACTTCTTGTCACTTGCCCGGCTTCGCCTAGCGGCCCGGAAGCCTTGACTTCGTTTTCGCAAATTGTGCCGTTCTTGCTCCTTTCAGGCTTCGATTTGTGCCGATTTGCGTGCAAAACGCGCATCATTTGCAGCATTCAAAAAAGTGATATCCTTTGTTTTCAAGTACTTCTTAGCTTCGTTCCCACTGTTTTGTATTTCCTCGCGAGCCTCTGGACTTCTCCCATTCGAGGCAAGTTCGAACCTTGCCGCGTTCCCGCACCCCGAACGCTGGCCGGGACGCGAGCGGCGCCGAAAAGCTCGAATCCTGTCTTTAATGCGCGCATTGTACAACCAATTCGAGTTCGTTTTCAGTTCGTTTCGAAATTCCATCGTTTGTTTTCAATAACATACTGGCTTCGATCGTACTATTTTTTGTTTTTTCCGGACCCCGGTTTTCCCCACTGCCGGGCCTGTTGCGCTTTTCCTCGCCGTCCGAAGCCCGCCTACGACAATGTGCCCACAAAATGACCACAGTTATAGGCTAGCATCGGTCTCTCGATTTGTCAAGTGGAAAATGCAACAGGGTTTTCTTCCAAGTGCGCCAATTTGTCGCAGCAGCGCTCTCCTCAGGAGCAACGTTCGACCGGCAACCTCGACGGCAATCAGCTGAAAACCAAGTTCGCGAGCCTGCGCTCGAAGCCGCGCTTCCTTACGTTTGCGGAAGCGGATCTCTTGTACGATGAAGCTGCTTCCATAGTAGGGCTGCCGCCTGGTCAGCAGGTGATAGATTATCCGGGCCAACTTATGGGCGGCGGCTGTGCCCGGCGTCCCAGTACATCCAGGCACTCACGTCCTTCTTCCGGTTCTCGAGGCTGGCGGCCGGGTTGGCATCGGTCAACAGCGTTCCGGAGCCATTGGTGGAGGTTGCCCTGTCGTTTGCGTGAATCTCAGTCCGTGCACATGGCGATAACGCGTTCTATGGCGCGTCGGCAGACCGCACAAAACGACATATGGCGGGTAAACATGATGCAGTCAACCTCGGGACGGTAGTAGCCCTGTGACTCATAGTTCGCGCCCTCGAATGCCCCAACTTTCCCGGCGTATTTCTGCGCGCCGAGCATGGCGTCCTCCTTCTGGCGCTCCAGGCGGAAAAGGGCGTCCACACTCGCTTCCGGCTTGCCTGCGGCGCGGAGTTCCTTACGCTGTTTCTGAATGTCGCGCTGGAAGCGGTCGAACTCGTCCTTTTCCCAGGGCGTGGGTACGGGAGTTCCTGGCGCGAGCAGGTCCCGCCACTTCAGATTCGCGGGATCGAGCAACGCGGTCACGTTCGGCTCCCACGGCTCCGACTTGTGCTCCGGTGGCAAATAGGCCACGTCTGAGGTGTAGTATTCATCGGCCAGGCCAGCGAAGTGGTGCGCGAATTCGTGCACGCCCACGTATGCCGCCCACGGATTGTCAATGGCCACACATGCGAACTGATTGAAAATTCCGCCTCCTCCGTACGTCTCTCCGTTCACCAAAATCTCGATGAACTCATACGGTGCAAACGAAGCCATGTCCCGCAGCGTACGATTCTCCATGGTCAGCACATAGCGCTCAGTCCCAAAAGTGTCGTACGAAGCGCCAAGGGGCGACCTTCGGTAAATTCCGCTCGAAGGCCGCGACACTCCTGGTTCTTCCGCCGCCGGGCACAGCCCCCAGACGTTGAAGTCTTTGCGGTGCTCGCGAAATGGCGGGATGGCGAACAGCGCCTCGATGAATCGACGCGCGTCTTTCTCAAACTTCGTTCGCTCCGCGGCCGTGTACCCGTCACCCAGCACCAGCAAATCCACCTTCCCCGCCGGGTTCCCCATCTTCTGCAGTTCCATCAGGGGCCCTGGTGACCACGGGCGCGCACGGTCAACGAACTTATCTCTGGGATTCACAACTGTTTTCCACACTTCATGAAAGCCGCTCGCATCGCGCTCTTTCAGCGAAACCTCCACAATCGCGTCCGGGTCAGGAAACCGCAGCGACTCCGAAAAGGTTCGGTTCCCGTGGCGCGCTTCTTCCGTCGTCTTCCACTCGCCAAACACGGAATTGAATCCCCTTGAGTACAATAACTTTCCGCTGCTCTGCTCGCGCACCTCGAAGAGGTAGCTTCCCAATTGGCTTTCGTCAATGGCCTTGTGCGGATTGCCTGGCCATTCCAGCGGCTCCAGCACCACCCGGTCGAGGCTGAACCATTCTTCGTGCGCGTTTCCGGTGTGGTAATAATCCACGCGCAGGGTGCGTGGCGCACCGGCGCTAAAGACAGAAAAGAGCAGCGAGGTAATCACAACGCCGGTGATTCGTCTCATCGGTAATTTCCGCCTTCGTATTCAAGTCACCACGATTGTACGCCCATCTTGCGCGCTTGTGGTTCCCTGAAATACTCAGGACATTGAGATCGGCCGGACGCGTCCTGAGCATGGCGTCGCCGGTAGGGGTGCGAGATTGACCTTGGTTGCACCGCGAGGGGATGTGCGGGCACGCTTTGATACTGGTCGAAGTGGATAACCCCGCGCTTAATGAATGAATGAGCGGTAGAAGAAGGGGCACACTCCGTAAATTAAAGTAAAGCCCGAAACCGGTCCTGTCTGCCGGTCCGGTTGAAGAAATCGACAGCGCGTTCGAACCGGGTCACCTGCTCTGCCTTGTCCCACGGGTTCTGGTCGTGACCTTCATCCTCGAGGCCAACGAAAACAGACGCGTGATTTCCGACACTTTGCGCCACACAGCATACCGCTTCGACTAATGCTTGCAACGAGGGACGAGTATGGTCTGGAAACCGCGCGGTGCTTCGCTTGCTCGGATAGTACGGGTGAAGATTCAAATCAAGTGGGAGGTCGTAGGCTTGAGCCAACATGAGGGAATACCTGGACGTCTCGACGGCATCTCGTACGATGCTTCTCAGCGTCGTGCCAGGCCCTCCGACAATTACATTGGCAGCTAAGCCCGGGAGAGCCGCCTTGTTTCCTTTGGAGACTACAACTCTACGCACAGTCGAAATCGCCCCTACCGCGCGCTCGATCGCAATGCGGGGCATCTGCTTTCGGAGCAGCTTGTTACGGATCGTGCCATCAGCAGATTCGATCCCCACGATCACCCGTACTTCGCGTCCGGCACCCAAATCCGCAGTGAGCCTGCTGACCACTTCGGGCGTCACGAATGCCTCACGCGACTCCAGCGATACGACCCGCAGTTCAGGCAGGGAGCGCGCGAAATCGAGGACGGCAGTGAGAATTTCGGGCGCCAACTCTATACGGTTGAGGACAGATCCGGAGTTGTAGACGACGAGGTGTGCCACGCTTGGCCAGATCAAGGAATAGTGTTTTTGCAACCACCGGAATCTTGCCAGGTTCATTGCGGGATCGAATCGACGTCCCTCTCCCAGCCCGATATCACAATGATGACAGTTATTCCCTGCTGCGTACGGGCACATTCCCGAAAGCGACTCATTGCCTAAGACGATGGCTAGTCGAAGACCCCTGCGGTCGTAGACAGGTCTAAACAGGCTCTTTGGATGTGGCTGTATGGAATCGTCGAACTGGATGTGACGCACCTTCTCTTCTTCAGTCAAAATTGACATCATGGTTGCCGGGAACCGTCCCATCCCCGCCAGGTCGCTTAGCCGTCGTCAAAGCATCCACCGCGCTGCAAGCTGGGTTCGCGACCGTGGAAAGAAGTATCGAAAATGAGAGGTACTCAAGTCAATGGATCAGTTTGGTGCTTGAGGATCTCCCGCGGCCATCTGTCATCCCCCTAAAGATCGTATAGTCCTCGTGGTGTTGACAATCATTATCATTTTTGGTGCAATTTCGCGCGTCGAGCGCGCGTGCGGCGGAGGCGATGCAATCGGGGGACGGCGCATTGCGGGAGCGGGCGGGCGCGAAGAACCAAAAACTTCATGCAGGAGCGGCTCGCGTTAGGCCTGCTGGCCGCGCCAGCCTTCTGCTTGACGCTGGGCATGCGAACATTCTAAAGTGAGTCGTGCGCTCGGGGCGCCTCCAGTCCGCGGAAAGGGCCGTGCCCACCTACATCGCGAAAGACCTGACGAATCTTCTTTCAGCCTGATTCGGCGGACGCCAGGCGCTACGGAAGGAGACTCGTATGTCCGCCCGCGAATTACCTGCACGTCCGAACCTCGAGCAATACAAGAAACAAGCCAAGTACCTCCTCAAGGCCTCGAAGGCCGGTGCTCCGGAGGCATTGGCGCGAATGCGGAAACTTCAACCGTCGAGCGCCAGGCTCACACTCGCCGGCGCGCAATTCGTGATTGCACGCGAACACGGTTTCGAGAGCTGGCTGAAATTCGCAAAGCAGATCACGACGCTTACAGGTGGAGCTTCACTCTCCGCCGTATGGAAGTCAGCCGAGGACGCCGTCGTGGTCGGCGATGTGGAAACGCTCGATCGTCTGCTGCGCGAACACCAGCAAACGTTTCGAACCGGCCGGCCGCAGACTTCCTGGCTCGGCGGGCTCGCTCCCGATTACTCGGCTGGGGACGCGCGGTCGATCATTGTGCAGAATCACTGCTTCGAGAATTGGGGTCACTTCGCCTCGTATGCCGCTGCCTTGAAGGACGGCCAATCAGCCGTCGCACGGTTCGAACGGGCTGCAGACGCAATTGTCGCTGGCGAGGCCCGCACTCTCGAGAAGCTGCTCCGGCACGACCCGGATCTGATTCGAGCGCGCTCCACGCGCAAGCATCACTCGATGCTTCTTCACTATCTAGGCGCCAACGGAGTGGAAGGATACCGCCAACGCACTCCTAAGAATGCAGTGCAAGTTGCCGAGATGCTGCTCAATGCCGGCGCCGAAGTCGACGCCGTTGCGGACATGTATGGTGGCGGATGCACAACCCTCGGTCTTGTTGCGACGAGCATCCACCCTAAAGCGGCCGGAGTGCTGCACGAACTGATCGACGTGTTGCTCGCGCATGGTGCGCGCATGGACGCGCCCGGCGGCGGCGACGCCACCGCTCTCGTGAACGGTTGCCTCGCCAATGGACGCGCCGATGCCGCAGAGTATCTCGCCGGCCGGGGCGCGCCTCTTGATCTGGAGGGTGCCGCGGGGGTGGGACGGCTCGATCGGGTCAAGTCCTTTTTCAATTCCGACGGCAGCCGGAAAAATACAGCAACCTCCGCGCAAATGAAGGGCGGCTTCACTTGGGCGTGCGAGTATGGGCGCACTGACGTCGTTGAGTACCTTGTTGATCGCGGCGTTGATGTCGGAGAGTTGTTTCCGCGTCCGCATGGGCAGACCGGCCTGCACTGGGCAGCTCACGGTGGGCATGTTGATACAGTGAAGGCGCTCCTGCGGCGCCGCGCACCGGTTGACCTCAAGGACAAAACGTTTGGCGGGACCCCGCTCGCCTGGGCGCTTCACGGATGGAGCCTGCGCAAGACGGATGCTGCCGCGCACGACTCTTACCACGACGTGGTTACGTTGCTGGTGGCCGCCGGGGCTCTTGTGGAGCCGGGATGGCTCAGCGATGAGAACGTTCGTGCCAATCCGCGTATGTTCGCGGCGCTCAAGGGCAAGAGGCGCCGATCTTGAGCGTCTAGGCACTCTCCGCCAGGTCACTTTGTGCCTCGCCTGACGTCAGAGAGGCGGTATGGGGCGGCCGGGGAGTTCGTGGCAATCGTAGCAGCGGGGCTCGTAGGTTTCCTTGCCGCCGACCTGTACTTGCGGAGCATTGTAAGGCGCGGGCTTTCCGTCGAGGATGCGCTGCGGGAGCGGTGCGGGCCTACCGCAGCGTGCGCAGAGGGGGTTCAGCCACATGCAGTCATGGCCGCTCTTGCAAAGTCCAAAAAGCAGCAGCGTGGAGCCGAAGGGCTCGCGCTTGAAGTCCAGCGCCAGGCCGGCTGCGATCACGTCATAGCCGCGATCGAGCAGCTCATCGACCACCAGGAAGAAGCCTGAGTCGGTGGGGAAGAACTGAACCTCGTCCACCGCGATCAGATGGTAACGGCAGCCCATCTCGGATTCCTTCTCCCTCACCACGCGCAGCATCTGCCAGGGATCGCGCGCCGGCACATCCACCGCGTCCATCATTTTGCCGTGATAGTCCTTGATGTAGCCCGAGTCGCTGCGCGTATCGACGTCCGGCTTGAAAATCAGGATGCGCTTCCGGCCGAACTGGCGGAGAGTTTCAACCTCCAGCATCAGCCGGCCCGTCTTGTTTCCGAACATGTTCCCGATGATTAGTTTGAATTCTCCCCTCGGCATCCGTTCCTCTCTCTTTTGCAGGCTGCGATTATCAACTGCCTCACTCCATGTCTGCTGGCCCCCATCCTCTCACGAGTTGAGAACACTTTCACCCATCGGGATTCGAGTGTCAAGATCGGGTCTCCTCTCTCAGTAGCTGTGAAGAAATCGACGTTTGTCATCCTGAGCGAAGCGAAGGATCTCCGCAGCTTGCCGAGTCCCAATGATTTACGAACAACTGCAGAGATCCTTCGCTTCGCTCAGGATGACACATTCCGAGTTCTTTCACACCATCTCAGCGATAGGTCATTCGCTCCAGTTCTTCCGGATAGCGCGCCCCTTGCACCGTGATCTTGGATGCAGCCGCGTCAATGTCGCGGAGATCGTCGGGCGTTAGTGCAATAGCTGCCGCTCCAACGTTTTCCTCCATGCGCGCCGGCTTCGTGGTGCCGGGGATTGGAACAATCCACGGCTTTTGGGCAAGCAGCCACGCGAGCGCGATCTGAGCTGGGGTTGCCTTCTTCCGTTCCGCAATGGCGGCGAGCAGATCAACCAAGGCTTGATTCGCTTTCCGGGCCTCCGGCGCGAAACGGGGGATGCGGCTCCGCAGATCAGTGCTGGCGAAGGTCGTGTCGTCGTTGATTTTCCCCGTGAGGAATCCCTTGCCCAGAGGGCTGTACGGAACGAAGCCGATCCCGAGTTCCTCGAGCGTTGGCAGCACTTCGGCTTCGGGGCGTTTCCACCAGAGCGAGTATTCACTTTGGACTGCGGTGACGGACTGCACGGCGTGCGCCCGGCGGATGGTCTGCGCCGCCGCTTCCGACATCCCGAAGTGCTTCACCTTGCCTTCCTGAATCAGGTCTTTAACAGCTCCCGCCACCTCTTCGATGGGCACGTTAGGGTCAACGCGATGTTGATAGAACAGATCGATGCTGTCGACTCTGAGTCTCTTCAAGGAGCCCTCGACTCCTTCTTTGATGTACTCCGGCCGGCTGTCGAGACCTACTGAACGCGGAGCTCCGTTGTGCTCGAATTTGAACCCGAACTTTGTCGCAATCACCACCTGCCCACGGAAGGGCGCGAGGGCTTCTCCCACGAGTTCTTCGTTGGCGAACGGGCCGTAGACTTGAGCAGTATCGAAGAATGTGACGCCCAGCTCGACCGACTTTCGAATCAGGGATACCATCTCCGGCTTGTCTTTGGGCGGCCCGTAACCGAAGCTCATGCCCATGCAGCCGAGCCCTATCGCCGAGACTTCCAAGTTGCTTTTCCCAAGTTTGCGCTTTTGCATTGCTCCTCCATCGAGATCGTTTCTCGCATCTCCAGATTATGCCCTTGCTCTCGATGCTGTTCAAGCTCGACATGGCCATGGTCCGGGGGATTCTCAGCAGTGGATCATATCGGAGGTCGCGTTCGGAAAAGTCAACTGTCTTCAGGCAGATGTGATATCGGCGAAGCACAGCACTCAATCGAAGGCGCTTAGCGGCGGGATTCTGGCGCTGACACTTTGCCGGCCGCGTCGGCCAGGAATGCATCCCGGCACGCCATCCCGGCCGAGCGGATTTCTTGAAATCCGGGCAGGGAGCGCGCTCGCGCCAGGAAGGAATCGGAATCCATCGACGGATACGAGCAGTACCCATCGTCAACGGCTTGTTTCAGCAACGGAAGCGCGGCATCCGGCTCACCGGCGTACGCCAGATGCGCGGCAGAGAAATAGTTCATTTCCGGATCGGACTCAGGCTGGACGGCGCGCGCCAGCCTCGCGATCTCCGCGGCGGAACGATGTTGCAGGTACGCCAGCAACACGCGATAACCGCCCCATTGCGGTGTGGGATCCGGCCAGATCTTCAGGGCGTCTCCTTCCTTTCCTTGGTGCAGCAGTACATCGATCGAAACCGCCTTCATTATCTGATTGGTGGGATCCAGTCGCAGAAAATCCATGGCGCGCCGATAATTGCCCAGCAGCATGAACGTGACTCCACAGCTCCGGGCGCCGGAATCCTGCGCGTCGATCAGCATGGAGGTTTCACATTCGCGCGCCGACTCTTCCAGCAGGCCGGCATCACGCAGTATCCAGCTTGCGTCAAAGTGCAGCCGGGCGGCATCCGGCCGGAGGCGAATCAACTCTTCCAGTCGGCGATACGCCTCACCGCGGCTGATTCCGGGACGATGGGCCTGCTTTCCCATTGATCCCTGCATGTACAGGAAGGCGGCGCGGAAAATTACGTTGTCCGGATCGAGCTGGGCGGCCCTCTCGCCTGCATCCCACCAGCCATCGATCGCGGCCTGGCCCCCGTTCCACATCCAAACGTCCACCACGTACCTTGCGGAGAGATCTTCCCAAGCCTGAGCGTAGGCCGGGTCGAGCTGCACCGCTCGTTTCAACATTTCCATGCCGCGCCGGTTGAGTTTGGCATCGGTCGTGCCAATCGAGTGGGCTTCCAGGACCAGCTTATAGGCTTCTTCACTGGTGGGTTTCGGAGGCATTCGGGCCATAAATTCCGGCGCGCCCATCAGCGGAGCCAGAGCGCGGCGCGTCTTGGCCGCGATCTGCGCCTGCATGGCGATCATGTTCCCGGCAGGAATATCGAAAACGTCCTCCCACAGCAGACGATCCTTCTCGACGTCGGTCATTCGCAAGTTAATCTGCAATTGATCGCCGGCTTGAAGAAAATGCCCGCTCACCAGGTACGTCACTCGCAACTCGCGCCCTATCTTGGCGAGGTCAGGATTCGATCCGCTGTATTTATGAGTCTGTTCGGGCGGCCGTACGGTCAGCGAACGCGCATATCCCAGGGTGGCGGAAATTTCATCGGCCAGCCCCCATTTGAGGAAATCGAGCCTCGGGTCGCTTCCCGCATTCGCAAAGGGAATCACCGCCGCGGTGTGCGGCGCGGACTCGCTGATTCCCTTGGGAGCGCGGCTCATGGTCAGCGCGATGGTGATCCCGATGCTCGCCAGCATCGCCGCTCCGGTTGCCACGGACCGCCAGTTTCGCCGCAGAAATTTCGCCAACGTGTATAACGGCGAATCGGGGCGGGCGTTGAGCGGCTCGTGTCTCAAATAATGATTGAGGTCGTCGATCAGCGCCTGCGCAGATCGATATCGGTGAGCGGGATCTTTCTGCATCGCCTTCAGGCACAGCACATCCAAATCGATCCACGATGCAGTGCGCATTCCGCCGCGGCGCGCCACCAGCGACGGCTTCATCGGTTCCTGTGTCGTTAGGACAGCGGCCGCCTCGGGCGGCGTTTTTTGCGAAACATCGAAGGGCAGGCGTCCGGTTAACAATTCGTACAAAATGACGCCGAGGGAATACACGTCGCTTTCGACCCCTGCCGCGCCGCCGCGAAGCTGCTCCGGAGCCGCGTAGGCGGGAGTCATGGGACGCAGATCCGTCCGCGTCTGATCGGCCGGCCGCCCGTCTGTATCGAGCTGCTTGGCGATTCCAAAATCGAGCAGCCGCAGCGCGCCATCCTCCTTGACCAGAATATTCGAGGGTTTAAGATCGCGATGAATGACGCCGCGCTCGTGGGCGTATTGCACCGCTTCGCAAACGGAGCGGACTAGTTTCAGGCGGTCCTCGATCGAACACCTGTGGACCTCGCAGTATTTGTTCAGGGCGAGGCCTTGGACGTATTCCATCGCGAACCAGGGCGTTCCATCGGGTAAGGTCGCGGCATCGTAGAGGGGGGCGATGAAGGGATGATTGAGTTGCGCCAGCGTGCGCCGCTCGGTTTCAAAGCGCTTGAGCCGGGAAGGAGAAAGCCACGCGTCGCGCAGGATCTTGATGGCTACCAGGTTCCCCAGGTCCCGCCGCTCGGCCAGATAGACGACCCCCATCCCGCCTTCTCCCAGGACGCTCTTGATTCGATAAGGACCGAATTCCCTCGGTTGGGTGGTGTCAGCCTGAATCAGGTCCGCGGCGAGGTCGGACACATCGCGATCGAGTAGTCCAAAACTCTTCGAGTCCTGCTCGATCATCGCCAGCACGGTCGAGCGTATCTCCGAATCGTCGCCACAGGCTTGGCTGAGGAAAGAAAGCTGCTCCGAACGCGGAAGGTCGGCGGCGCGGTGGAACAACTCCTGCACTCGTTGCCAGCGTTCGGGTTGCATATCAGGCTCCAGTGCGCCGTTTGGTCTTGGTGTATTGGCTAGTTTACAGCTCACGGCGATCGGATGTCCCTGCCCCGCGGGCCATCCATTCGCCGAAATTCTTCGCCACCATGACGGTTTTTACCTGGCTCCTGCGTATAGCAGAGTACAAGGCCCTGCGCTTAGGCGCGGAGCGCGGCCCATGGCTGATGCGGGCAAGCCCTGCTGTTCGTTGATTCAAGTACCCTGACCGGTCAGAGGCAATTCTAGCATTCAACGCGGTCTGACCGCAACGGGCGCTAGTGGCCAAAACGGCATTTTGTAGTGTCGAAGTTCTTAATGGCGAACTGTCTAGAGACGGGAATAGCTGCGGACCACCCAGCACCGGTCCCACTTCGCGCATCAGCTCTTCTACAGAAACGTTCAAAGCCGCCCTCTTTCCGTAACCTGAGGATTCCAGCAGCCCGTTGGAATGATGCCGGCATCGTTCCCCGCGAGTTGGGTTCAGTCGGGTCACGCGCATCCAAACAACCACTTATCATTCCCAATCTAATCTGTGTGCCCAGCCCCCATGAGTTTCACTGCGACCTTTACGAAAGTCTTGGTCTGCAGCCGGGACAGCTCCCCGGTTGTTCCAGCACAGAGAAGTGTTGCTCCAGACATCGCTACTGCGCACTTGTTCCGCTGCTTGAACTGTCCCAGACAGCCCTGTTGCGTGTCCTATTGCGTTGACTAAGCGGCAAGCGCCGCCTAACATGGTACACAAGGGCTGGTTCCTCACATGATTGGCAAGAGCGTTTCCCACTATCGCATTATTGAGAAGCTGGGCGGCGGGGGCATGGGTGTTGTCTATAAGGCTGAGGACACCACGCTGGGCCGTCAGGTCGCTCTCAAGTTCCTGCCTGAGGAATGGAGCAAGGATAGTCAGGCCCTGGAACGCTTTAAGCGCGAAGCCCGCGCCGCCGCAGCATTAAATCACCCCAACATCTGCACGATTCACGAGGTCGGCGAGCATGAAGGCCAGCCCTTCATCGCTATGGAGCTGCTGGAAGGGCAAACGCTGAAGCACCGCATCAGCGCCAAGCCCTTCAAGACAGACGAAGTGCTGGACTTGGCGATCCAGATTGCCGACGCTCTCGACGCCGCGCACGCCAAGGGCATCATCCATCGGGACATCAAGCCGGCGAACATCTTTGTCACGATACGCGGCCAGGCGAAGGTCCTGGACTTTGGCTTGGCCAAGCTGGCACCAGAGGCCAGGCGGGCGGCGGAAATGGTGGGAGCCTCTGCGCGGCCCACCGCATCGGTCGAGCCCGAGCAGCTCACCAGCCCTGGCGAGGTGATGGGAACGGTCGCCTACATGTCACCGGAGCAAGCGCGAGGCGAGGAACTGGACGCACGCACGGACCTCTTCAGCTTTGGCGCGGTGGTCTACGAGATGGCGACGGGCAGGCAGCCCTTCGCGGGCAATACTTCCGCGATGATTTTCACAGCCATCCTGACCCAAGCCCCGACGTCACCGGTTCGACTGAATCCCGACTGCCCGGCGGAGTTGGAACGCATCATCAACAAGGCGCTGGAGAAAGACCGAGACCTCCGCTGCCAGAGCGCCGCCGAGCTATGCGCCGACCTGAAGCGCCTGAAGCGGGATACAGAATCCGGGCGTGTAGGGGCGAGCGGCGCTCGCCCGGCCGAACGCCGTTCGGCCCTACGAAAACTCTGGAAGGTCCTTGTTCCCGCCGCTCTGATGCTTGTCGCGGCTGCCATCGGGGGAACGCTCTACTTCCGCTCGCGCCAGGCCATGGCCCGCCTGACCGACAAGGACACCATCATCCTCTCCGATTTCGACAACAAGACCGGCGACAGCGTATTCGAGGACACGCTCAAACAGGGGCTCTCCGTGCAGCTTGAGCAGTCGCCCTTTCTCGATTTGCTTTCCGCGCAAAGGGTAAATGACACCTTGAAGCTGATGGGCCATCCGGCCGGTGACCGTTTGACGCCGGAGGTCACACGCGAAGTCTGTCTGCGCACGGGCAGCAAGGCCATGCTGACGGGCTCGATTGCGGGGCTGGGCAGCCAGTACGTGATTGGCCTGAAGGCGGTGAACTGCAACACAGGCGATGTGCTGGCCGAAGCGCAGGAGCAGGCGGCAAGCAAGGAGTCGGTGCTCAAGGCTCTGGATGCTGCGGCGGTCAGCTTGCGCGGCAAGCTGGGCGAATCGCTCAGCACGGTGCAGAAATACGCCACGCCGGTGGAGGAAGCGACCACGCCATCGCTGGAGGCGCTGAAAGCCTACAGCCTGGCATGGAAGACAACGACTGCGAAAGGGAGCACAGCCGCGCTGCCCTTCTTCAAACGGGCGGTGGAACTGGACCCGAATTTTGCCGTGGCCTACGCCGGGATGTCGCTTGTCTACGCCAACCTCGGCGAGGTGGGGCGGGCGGCCGAATATATACGCAAGGCTTACGACCTGCGGGAGAAGGCAAGCGAACTGGAGCGGTTCGACATCGAGGGACTCTACTACTTGTTTGCGACCGGAGAGTTGGAGAAGGCGGCGCAAACCTACGAGCTGTGGCAGCAGACCTACCCAAGAGACGACACGCCTTACGGTGACCTGGGGGCCGTTTCCGGCGAGTTGGGAAACTGGGAAAAGGCATTGGAGGAATGTCGAGAGGCGCTGCGCCTGGAGCCAAACAATGCGGCTAACTATCTCAACCTCGGCTTCGCCTACATGTTCCTCGACCGGCTGGGCGAAGCGGAGGCGATGTACAAGCAGGCGGAAGAGCGAAAACTGGAGAACGAGTTTCTATTCCAGTGCCGCTACCTGTTGGCGTTTCTGAAGGGCAATGCGGCGCAGATGGAGCAGTTGCTCTCATCCGCCATGGGAAAGCCGGGCGCAGAAGACCTGTTGCTGGCCGCGCAAGCGGACACGGAAGGTTGGTACGGCAAGCTGAAGAACGCGCACGAGCTGACCGGGCGGGCCATGGACTCAGCCCAGCACAACGACGCCAAAGAAACTGCCGCAGGATATCAGGCGTTGGCAGCGCTGCGTGAGGTGGAAGCGGGAAATCGGGAGCTGGCGCGTGCCGAGGTTTATGCGGCAGTGAAGCTGGCCCCGAACCGCGATGTGCGGGACGTGGCGGCGCTGGCCCTGGGGCGGGCAGGCGAAACGGCAGGGGCAGAGAAGCTGGCCGCCGAACTCGACAAGGCCTTCCCGCTGGACACGCTGGTCCATAGGTATTGGCTGCCCACCATCCG
>Ga0181538_10001227_pt1 | contig 29256 bp, 28 predicted proteins | sample PEATcosm2014_Bin_40_FD_119773 | JGI IMG/M metagenome (GOLD analysis project Ga0181538, IMG submission 119773) | Peatland microbial communities from MTU Mesocosm Facility, Houghton, MI, USA - PEATcosm2014_Bin23_30_metaG | ecosystem: Environmental > Terrestrial > Soil > Wetlands > Peat | place... | reverse complement strand
CTTTCTTGAATCAAGTTTTAAGTGGAGCGAGTGGCGACAAAAATTCCGCTCCTCACGGGGAGCGGCGGGCGTCTCTCCCGCCATTCACTAAAGCGCCTGATTCTGTGTTTGGTAGGCCCCTTCAGAATACCTTGGGGCGCACTCATCAACATCAAGCTCCGAAGCCAGAAGAACGTCTTCCTGAAATCCTTTGGCGATGAGTTCTTTGCCGGAAGAACACCGGCTCAGTCCGGCCAACAGATCGTCCTTGAACCCGGCAAAAGCATTGACTGCCAGTCTGGCCTCCGGCGAGAGGCTGCCCGCAAGATGACGAATGACCGCGCCGGCGCCCACCAAATCCTCGAGCGCAGGGCGAAGAGAGTCCGAGTCGTCCCACCTTTCACCGGCAGGAATCACCCCAATTTTCCGACCACAGAGTGCGGCGGCCCGGGCCACAGCCTTTGAGTTCCGCAGGCAACCGGCAAAGGTCGGTGTCATTCCCGTGCTCAACGTCAGCGCCGAGCCATTGGGGGACGGGAGAACCAGCCGCGTTCCCTTGGGGATTTCCCGGAGCGAACCTGGAGACAGCGAATACCGGCTTTTGCCCCGTGCTCCAGCGGACTCCGCGTTCACAGTTCGTGCAAAATCGAGCACGGAGTCATCCTTCCACCGAAAGGGGAAGACGATAGCTCCGCGAGTGACCGCGATGGAGACGCAGGTGGCGAAGGACAAAACATCAACGATCACAATGGCATCGCTGATCCCGGCCAGTTGCTGAATGCCGCCCGGGCCCCATTCACAACGGATGTCAAATTCAGCCTGGTCAAAAATCATTTTGGGAGCAGAAAGATACCCGCCGTTTCTGGCAAGGCCAATCACGAGTGGCGACAATGGCACCGCGTCGAGGGCGCTGGAAATTCAAGTGAAGTAAGGATTTTTCACGCCGTGCTCGGCGTAGTTCTTCAGATTGACGAGCAGGTGTCCCCAGGTGGTGTTGCAAAAATAGCAATGGTCGCCGCCGCGTTCCCAGCCGCCGTGACAGAACTTCAGCAGCACTTCGCCGTCGGGCTGCGGTGCGAGGATGAATTCCTGCGTGGTGCCGACCCAATCCGGCGCGCTGCCCCCGACGCATTTCCAGCGCACGAGCGAGGGCGGCGACAAGTGTTCGATGCGCATATGAAAAGCGGTCGAGAAGTCAAAGAAGCTGAAGACGGCCTGGCCGCCGACTTTGTCATCCATCTTCACGGCGGTTGTCCACCACGCGCGGATGCCGTCCTCGGTGGTGATGGCGCGATAAATCGTTTCCGCCGGTGCCGCGATGCCGATGAGATGGATGAGATCGGTGGGCATGATTGTAATTTCAACTCGGAGAAATTTTCACATCAAATCGAGTTGTATTCGGATTCTTAGGAATATGACTATTCAGCAAAAGTAACTTTTCGCTAAATGGCATCAAATTTGGAATGTCTGGGGGTGTAAACTGTTTCAATTGGTTTAACATTATCAATACACACCAAACCATTACGTGACTATCCTTGGAATCAGTTGCTTGATTCAATTTTCCAGAAACTGCCGCCATCGCACTATGTGTAAATCTGCAATAAATTCTATAATATTCGTCATACGCTGTGGATAGGCCTGCCATCTCAGCAATCTCTTTAACCGTAATTATTTTGCATTTTGTAGAACATTCAGGAGCGCCTTCCTGAAATCTTTGCTTTAGCCTTTCGAGACATTCGTCGGCTTCCTTTTTACCGGCAGCATCCGTCGCAAATAATTTTTTATCCTCCACCCACTCAGAATAGGCCTTACGAAAAAGAAAATCCTTGTTCATCATAGCTGCGGTTCCACAAAAGACTGCTTCAAGCGCGGGGCGAATCAGAAATTTTGACGCATCCATTCGCCCTGATTCACGGAGCCATAAATAGCCGTCGCTCGTTCTATTTACAGTTACCGCAATTCTACCTAAATACGATGAATTAAAGTCAGCCGGTTTCTTGCCGCCTAAAGAATTTAAGGCATTTACTTGAATGGGTTGAAGTTCTTTTAAGAATTCTAAGAATTGGACTTCAAACTGCGGATAAATTGACCGCGCGATATTCATTTATTTTTTCTGCACCTTGGCCGCGACTTTCAGGCGCAGGGCGTTGAGCCGGATGAAGCCGGAGGCGTCGTCCTGGTTGAAATTATAAGAGTTCACGGCAAAGCTATGTTTTCCACTTGGAATGAAAAAGTCTTCAAGGATTCGGCCGTGGCAAGTTGAATCTTCAATTGGGTATCCGGCGGCGGTGGTGAACCAAAATCAGTGCTCCTGAAATCGTCGGTGCTCCAGCTTTGGTTGCTCTTCAAGGGATTGCCCTGACCGTCCACGAACTTCAGGTCAATGATACGCTTGTCCGGGTCTTTGATATAAAGCTGGATGGAATTTTTGGAATCGGACACCATCCCGCCGAACATGCCTTTGAACAATTGGCCAAAGGCTTCGCCCAACTGCTGATCGCCATTTTGCTGGGATTCGATTTCCTTTTTCTTTGCGTTATAGGCTGCTTTGGTCAGGTACATCAGTTGGATATGATATTTTGCCAGCGCCGGATTTTGCACCGGCTCGGCGGGATGTTGCAGGACGTTTTTTATGGTGAGCAATCCGCCGTTCGCTTCCGTGGGATTGAACAATTCAACCTGGCCCTTGAGAATTTTGATGGCCGTGGCGTTACGGGAAGGATTCCGCAGTTTCACTTCAGTGCTCAACGCGCCGCTGGATTGACCAAAGCCCATAAAGTGCGAAGCCATTCCATCGTCTTTTTTCGGAATGAGATCACGCCCCGTTGTATCGGTGGCCTCAGTCAGTTGCACGCGGCGCACACTCTGGGCATCCGCCGCGGCGTCACCGGTAAATCTTAACTCAACTTTACATTCCGAATTAAAGGCGCTGGTCGTGCGGTTGTCCGTAACGTCACCGACGTTCACTTGGATTGGCGGCGCAGATTGCTCTTGCGCATTTGCCGCGATCGGCAATGCGAGCAGGATTGCCAGACAGGTTTGATTGAGCAGTTTCATATTTATTTTTTCTTTTGCACCTTCGCCGCGACTTTCAACCGGAGGGCGTTCAGCCGGATGAAACCGGTGGCGTCGTCCTGGTTGTAGGCTTTCTTGGGGTCGGCTTCCATCGTCGCGTTCATGGGAATTAGTTCACGCTTTTTTCCGGGCTTTGGCAACCGGCTTTTCTTCCGGTCCTACCTGAAAACCAATCCGCCGTCGCGGCGGTTCCGGTGGCAGCGGCGGCGGGTCGAGAATTTCCATGACGCGCCGCAGCACGTCCACAATCACGCTCTCATGCACATCCAGACGGGCCGTCAGCTTCTTTTCCAGATCGGCCAACTGGCGCGCAAGTTCCTTTGTGCTGCCGAGCAGGTCGCGCATCTGTACGAAGGCCCGCACCACGAACACGCTCATCCGTACCGCTTCCGGGCTGTTGAGCACATTGGCTGCCATGATCGCGCCGTTCTCGGTGAGGGCGTAGGGGAGCTTCCGGCGTCCGCCGTGCGAACTTGATATCGCAATTTGCGATATCAAGTTTAATTGTTCTTCGCGTGTCAATTGAAAGAGAAAATCATCAGGAAAACGGTCGCGATTTCGTTTGATTGACTCGTTGAAACGAAATGTTGGAACGCCAAAAATGCGCGCCAAATCGTAGTCGAGAATGACTTTTTGGCCGCGAATGGTCCGAATCATTGAACCAATCTGGTCAACTTGTAACGGCATTTCGGTGCCCATATCGTTCCCTTCCGAACCGGTCGCAATTTGCGACCGCAACAAATTTGCCTGAACTCATCGCAATTTGCGATAAGTTCGTGATTTTGACTCGAAGTCACAAATTGCGACTTCAAGTTTGCTGACCTTTATGCCTTCCTCTGCACCTTCGCCGCTACTTTCAGGCGCAAGGCATTGAGCCGGATGAAACCGGTGGCGTCGTCCTGGTTGTAAGCCTTTGTCGGGTCGGCTTCCATCGTGGCGATGTGTGGGTTGTACAGGCTCACCTGACTTTTGCGGCCGGCGACCATGATGTTGCCTTTGTAGAGTTTCACCCGCACGGTGCCGGTCACGTTTTTCTGGCTCTCGGTCACGAGCGCCTGCAGGGCATACCGTTCCGGCGCAAACCAGTAGCCGTAGTACACCAGCTCCGCATAGCGCGGGATGAGCGAGTCGCGCAAATGCATGACTTCCCGGTCCATGGTGAGGCTTTCCATCTGCCGATGCGCAAAGTGCAGAATCGCGCCGCCGGGCGTTTCATACACGCCCCGCGATTTCATGCCCACGTATCGGTTCTCCACCATATCCACCCGCCCGACCCCGTGTTTGCCGCCAATTTTGTTCAGCGTCTTCATCACGCCCAGCGGGGACAGTTTTTTGCCGTTCACCGCCACGCAATTGCCTTTCTTGAAATCCAGCGACACGAACTCCGGTTTGTTCGGCGCGTCCTCGGGAAAGACTGAAAGCGTGGTAAACGAGCCGCGATATTTTTTATCGCTCGTGTCCATCCACGGGTCTTCGAGGATGCCCGCTTCGTAGGAGATGTGCAGCAGGTTCCGGTCGCTTGAGAATGGTTTCTTCGCGCTGGCCTGGACGGGAATTTTTCTCCGCTGGCAATACGCAATCATCTCCTGCCGTCCGGGAAATTGGCTTCGATACCGCGCATCCCGCCATGGCGCGATGACCTGCAAATCCGGCGCGAGCGTGGCGGCGGTGAGTTCGAACCGCACCTGGTCGTTGCCCTTGCCGGTGGCGCCATGGGCGATAGCGTCGGCCTTTTCCCGGCGGGCGACTTCAATCATGCCCTTGGCGATGAGCGGTCGGGCGATGCTGGTGCCGAGGAAATACTGGCCTTCGTAAATCGCGCCCGCCTGCATCATCGGGTAGATGAAGTCGCGCGCGAATTCCTCCTGCAAATCGCCGATGTAAATTTTGGATGCGCCGGTTTTCTTGGCCTTGGCGTCGAGCCCGCGCAATTCCTCCTCCTGCCCGATGTTCGCGCAGAACGCGATCATTTCGGCGTCGTAGGTTTCTTTGAGCCACGAAAGCAGCACCGAGGTATCGAGGCCGCCGGAATAAGCTAAAACAATTTTCATGTGGGCACATTATCCCGCCAAGAGGCCGGGAACGCAAAGGGTAAAATGGCCGGAGAATCAACGCGTTTCCCGGCACAAGTTTGGATTTTGGCCGGCACCAGTTCCGAACCTCATTGCGTCTGCAAGCGATAGAAACAGGGCGCATTCGTTGCGGCAGGCAGCGTTACGGCCCATTGATCGGCTGACACGAGCGGGGTGTTGGTAACGAGAATCCAAAGCGGCGATGCCAGGTTCGTAGTGGCGTAAAGCTGGTAATAAGCTGCGTCGGGCGAAGCGGTCAGCACGAGGTTGCCATTGCCGGGACTGGCAATGGCGAACGCGGGCCGGGAACTTACACCGGCATTCCACGCCAGGCTGCCAAATTCATAAGCGCCCAGGTCGGGTGCGCTGCCAAGGTAACCATCGGTGAACCCGGGAATAACCACACCGGCATCAATGGCAGGTGCATTGGGCAGAAGACTGAAATCGTCATTTGTCCAGTTCACGAGTTGGGTCTGGGGCGAGTTGGCGAGAAACAGGTTGTTCGAGGCCGAATAGGTGTAAACATCGGAAGTCCAAAACCCCGGATCTAGATTGGGGCTGGGCCACTGATCGTATGGGTGCGTGCCCAGGTTCTCGCAATTGAAGAGCGTGTTGTTGTAAATAAGAAGGTCCGTGGAGGGACCGTTGATGAGGATGCCGTCGAAAGTGGGGCAGTTCCAGACGACATTGTGGTCCACGATGAAATTCCGGCACCAGTTATCAATGTAAATACCGGGGCGCGGGTCGTTGGTCGAGGTGTTGTCATGCACCCAGTTGCAGGCGATGCGCGTTCCCCCGCCATCAATGCCCCACTGGTAAGTCACGCCCAGGTCCTTGCACAGCAGGCCCGGGGCGGAAAGATCGTTGAACCAGATGTTGGCTCCGGTGCCTTCGGGCCGGAGGATGTCACGGCCCGAACTGTGCGCGGTGTTGAACGTGACGGTGTCCCCCCTGCCGTGGAGGGCAATGCAGCACGCGTAGGTGCCCGAGTAATCCGTGTTGTAAATCAGATTGCGGGTGATGAGATTATTCGTGCCGCTGCTATACACGCCGGACCCGGCGGTGTTGAAGATGGTACAGCCGCGGACGATGTTGCTATTGCCAGAGATCGCCACACCACTCCCTTGGTTGGTGTTATCGTTTTCATAGGAACCCTGGCTGATGATCATGAAGTGGCTGAGGAATTGCGCCTGGCAGTTCTGCAGCACGTTGCCGTTCCCCTGAAGCTGTACCGCCCCGGCCCACAGATTCAGGCCGCTCACGGTGATGTAATTCCGGCCGTTGATGTCCACGCACCAGTTGCGATGCTTCATCTCAACGGTGTGCGCGGCGGGATTGCCGCCACCGGCAATCCGCAGGTAAAGCGTGTTGCCGCCTGAGTTGGTCTGCAAATACCACTCATTATCGGCGTTCAGAAAATTAGAATTTCCCCGGAGAAAACCGTTGCCACTGCCCGTGAACCACCAGGCACTCGTTTCCGTCGCGGGATCCACCGTGATGGTGTTGCCCGTGGAACTGAGCACACGCGCGCTTTGCCATGCCCAGGAAAGGCCCACGCCGCCGACAAACCACGCGCCGGCCCAGTAATTGTCCGGTTGGCCGCCCCAGGCCGTGCTGGTGATGAGATTGGTGTTTACGCTGTCAACCGTCACGCTGACCGTGGCGGGATGCAACACATCGCCGCTTCCGTAATCCGGATACTGCGCCTCATGTATCATCGCGCCGTCCACAAACACCTGGTTGCAGCCTTCTCCCAAATCCCAACTGACGGATGCCTGATAGATGCCGTTTGACAAAAACGTCCAGCCGGTCACGGCATCCGCACCGTCGAGCGTGACGACCTCATTCGAGTAAGCCGCAAATGTGATGGGCGCGCTGCTGGTGCCGGAGCTCGAGGGCACGAGCGTCCCGTGATAAACGCCGGCGCGAATGAGACAAGTGTCACCGGCCACCATCCTCGCAGACGCGTGTTGGATGGTTTGAAAAGGCGCGGCCAGATTGGTGCCCGGGTTGAGGTCCGAGCCGTTTGTAGCAACGAAATACGTCGCGGCACCCGCTTGCAACACGCACCACCCGCCGGTCAGGATCAATGCGATTTGCACGCCGGCGCGAGAAAGACAAACCAACGGGTGCATCGGATCAAATCTAACCTCTAATCCAAGGCGCGTCGAGGCCGGCCGAACATGCCCGAACGATTTTTCTAACGGAGATTATCCCGCCAGGCCGCCAGGAACGCAAAGTGGAAATTGTTGAGGAAGCCGGCCGCTGCAAACCACAACCTTTCAGACATCTTTTCGCAGATTCTGAGATTTATTCAAAAAATCAGTTATCATCCGCCCAGCCGTGGATGGAATCATAGCGGAAGGTCATTTCGTTCGTGTCGTAGCCTTTATACCATTTCGCGTGGCCGTCATCGAAAAGGATGTTCTGGCCCTTGCTGTGAACCTGCCAAACCATCGCCGGCGTGCCGTTGTCTTCACCGCCCACGCAATTCTGCGTATAATCATCCTTGTCGGCGTCGCTTGTCGCGAAATCCGCCGTGTCGCCTGACAACACATAAGCGGAGGGAAACAGAATCGAAGTGCTTTTGACCGGGTCAAAGTGACGGTTCGCCGGATCCTGGTCGGAGGCGATGTAAGCCGCGCGCACGCCGTTGAAATAGTCGAAGTCCGACTGTTGATCTCCAGGGAGAAGCATATTTGCCGGGCAATGATAAATGTTCGTATTTTGTGTGAAGGCAACAATCTGCTGCATCCAACCGGGTTTTCCGGATCCATCCGGAGGGGCGACGTCATTGGTACCCCACGGGATGGTGCCGCCGGATTCGGGATACAGTTCGCTGTTTTCATCGGCGAATATTTTCATGCCCAGGCCGATTTGGTGCAGGTTGGAGTTGCACTGCACCGTCCACGCCCGTTGTTTGGCCGACGACAATGCGGGCAACAATAGCGCAGCCAGAATTGCAATGATGGTGATGACCACCAGCAGTTCAATCAAGGTGAACGCCCGCGGGCTTTTTTTGCCTTTGAAAAAACAGCCACGCAAAAATTTCAGCCGGACCTTTGCCATCAAGGTTTCATTTTTTTCTGCCAGACCAGGAATCATTATAACTGCGGTTACTTTAGAACCGTTGTCCAGCCTTTCAACCTGACCCAATCCGGGTCCGGTCCGGATGAAGAGTCGGTCCAATTGTCCAGCGACACGGACAGTTTGATATTTTCCATGTGCCCATCCGCAAAGCCCAGTTCGTATGACTTGCCATGCCGGCTGGACGGCATGTCGATGATTGCGTTCACCGGGCCGATGTCCACGATAAACAAGGAATCGTTGATGCTGCTCGCATCCTCGTCAATCAAACACCACGTTTGGGACGGCTGCGCGACCTGGCTTTCCATGCGGAAAAGCGTGTAGGTCAATGAACCGTCATCTTCCGGCGTGACAAAAGTGGAATCTCCCGTGGGATCGCCATAGCTTCGGCCATTCATCCAGGCATTCATCGAATAGCTGCGGACCACCGGCACTCCGCCCAGGCTCCGGTCATCCGCGGGACAACGATAGACGCCCACCGACTTGACGTATTGCCAGATGGCGCCTTGTTGCAAGGCATAAACATTGGTGCAATTGAATTGAGGATCAGGGCCATAATCGGCGCCTTGAGGTTCGGAGAACGACACCCAGCCCGGGCACCATGAATAAGGATTCACCGGATAATTGTCAAAACCCAGCGGCCAGCTTGAGACCAATTGTCCCCGGCTGTCGTCGGCATACATTTTGCAGGCCATGCTCAACTGCCGCAGATTGTTCATACAGTCAATGCGCTGCGCCTTCTGCTTGGCCGCCGACAGCGCCGGCAACAGCATCGCCGCCAGAATGCCGATGATGGCGATGACTACCAGCAGTTCAATCAAGGTGAACGCCCGACCAGTTTTCATATATTGATTATCCCGCCAACGCGCCCTGCGCGCAAAGGGGAAATAGGATTTAATACCGCGCCGACGTCCGTTGTTGCATCCAGCCCCAATCCTGTTGATCCGCCGGATCGGTAATAACAGTTCCTCCGATTCCCTTCGGTGATCCGTCAAGCCATCGGTGAGTTTCGGAATGTCCGTCGGCAAACGCAAAGCCGCAACCTCCGTTGTGGTAAACTCCGGGGGCGTCGAACCATTGTGGGGTCTCCATCCCGAAGGCAAAAGCCGCGTCGTTGAGGCCCCGCGCATCCTCGTCCACCAGAACCCACAACATGGACGGACTCGGATTGCAGACAGCGGTGGCCTTCCCGTAGGTTGACCAGGGCGAATTTCGCTGGTGAGTTTGTTGATTGTTCAACCAGGGTCCGTTCACCGACAGGTTCGGCACGCCGCTGTGAACGTAGCTGGAGCCGGAGAATTCAGTGGCTTCAAAGCCGGGATCAATCGTGCCCACCGCCTGACTCATCGAAAAGGTCCTGGCCGCCGGGATGATCTGGCCGATGAAAGCCGGGTCCGTTCCCTGATATTTGCCTTGACGCAGGTCTGCCGGACATCGGAACAAATCAGCGTTCCCACCCATGTAACTGATCAGCAACGAGCGCGTTGGGTCTTTGAGCACGTCCGGATCAAATTCCTGCGGTCCACCAATCCCCGCCGAACCGGGACACCAGTTGTAGCCGGGAATGGTGTTCCCATCGTCGGGATTGGGCGGGAAAAATTCGTTGTTGTCGCCGGTATAAAGCGACATGGCCGTCATCATCTGTTTGCCGTTGCTCAAACACGAGGCGCCCTGCGCCTTCTGTTTTGCCCGGGAAAGCGCCGGCAACAGCATCGCGGCGAGGATGCCAATAATGGCGATGACCACGAGCAGTTCCATCAACGTGAATGCCCGGTCGGTTTTCATTTGTCAATTAATCCACGCAATCCATTGTTCGTAAATAGAAAATCCATTTCTCGCGGTGCAATCAATTGGCACCCGGCGCTGTCTGTAGCAGGCTCTCGACGTCCTGCAGCGACAAGGGGTCGTTAACAGCGCTGCCGGAGAAAGCGGTGGTGGTTGGCTCCGGGCCTTTCCATTTCCAGTATTCGCTGTGGCCGTCGGCGAACGCCAGCACGGTGCCATGCGTGTGCCGCCACGATGGAATGTTATACCAATTGATGTCATTAGTGGGATAAAGAAAATGGCCGTCGTCTATGCTCGAATCGCTCTCATCAATAAAGGTGAGCGCGCCGGCAGTATTTCGGATTTGGCTCGTCCGGTTCAACGGGTAAATGTCCCAGTTGTCGGTATCCGCCGTCGGGCCGCCCATGTAGCAACTCAGGGAATAGGTGCGGAGTTTGGGTGTGCTGGTTCCTTGGATCAAAGCGCGGTCATCCGGGCAATGATATACGTCCGCATTCTTCACATAGGGGAACAGGGTGCCGCTGATTATGGTTCCCGGGTCTGCATCCAGGACGGCATTGCCGATAACCCATGAGTTCGATGGGCTCCGGGAGACCGAGCCGGAGAGTTCCCAGTCATTCACGACCATTTTGTCACTGGAATCCCCGGCATACACTTCCCAAGCGATGCCGAGTTGCCTTTGATTGTTCAGGCAGGTCAGACGATGCGCCCGCTCCTGGGCCGCGGACAATGCCGGCAGCAATATTGCGGCCAGGATTCCAATGATGGCTATCACCACGAGCAATTCCATAAGCGTGAAAGCCGACGGGTGACAGGTGACGGGTGACAGGTGACACGAGCGTGTTTTGGACGACGCGCTCGCCTTCTTGTCACCCGTGACCTGCCACGTGTCATTTTTCATTGCGGGTTTTCACTTTCACGAGCCTCTATTTCCATTCTTAGGCATTTTTGCGGATTGGTTGCATAGAAACTGCAAATATTCATACCAGACACCGCTCGCAGTCCGGAATTACATGATTTTGCGATTTTTGTAGGGGTGCGGATCGCGATGACGGTAACGACCATCGGCAGTTCGATGAGCATGAATGCGCGTGTTGAACTCATGTCGTTACCGGGATAGACACCGGCCAGGCCGGATTTGTATGGAAAATGCCGGGTCATGCCCATATAGACACCGATGTCGCCGGTTCGTTTCACGGTTCTGATCGCGCCAACGCGCGTAAATCCGTTCTCTGCCGGCACGTGTCATTCCACAAATAAGTGTCCGCCAAGGCCGAAAGGTGACAATTAATTTGCCGCACCCCGCTCTAGCTGCAATGGAAGTGCTATGTTGGCTTGACGCCAGGTGCCTAAGAGCCTGCCCTTTTCCAGTTTTCCGGTGAAAACACCATCGAACCCATTCCACTCCATGCGGAGGTTGGGATAGGTAAATTTGACCGCCGTCGCCGGGATCCCGCTCGCTCCTTGATCGGGACTGTCCATGGTCGCGGAATAGGAACCATCCGGCATGAGGGCGATGTGGAACACGATGTGCAGTATGACTTTGTTGGCATCCAAAGCGCCTTTCCAGTGGCCCTGCACCTGATAGCTGGCTCCCTGGCCGTAATCCTTTTCAGTATCGGCCCCGGTTTGCGCGTTGGCTTTACTGCGCTGGAAAGTTAATGGGAATTTTTTACCCGCCTGAATCCAGGTGCCCGTCATTTGATCGCCCCGGTCATTGAGGTTCCCTTCAAACACGCCGTTGATGGAGCTCATCTCGAATCGGATCGCGGGTTGATTATAGGTCAGCGACGTGACGGGCAGGTTTCTGGCGCCCTGGTCCACGCTGTCCATTTGGGCATGAAAAGTCCCTGTCGTAGGCTCGGCGATTCTCAAGTTCAATCGCAACGCGACGTTCCCGACCTTCAATGTTCCTTCCCACGCGCCCTGTAGATCGGAATCTGGACGTGGCGCATATTCGTTGGCCGCCATCGGTCCTGCGGCGCGGTCTGCCTCGGTCGTCCGCTTGAGTGTCAACGGGTACGAGCGTTTGAGCTGTTTCCACGTGCCGGACATTTCGGTTCCACCCGCGCTGAGCGCCGCCTGATAGTCGGCATCCAGCGCCGGCAGTTCAGCATGGATGAAATCCGGGCCGGCCGAGAGTTTGGCGATCGGAATGTCATTTACGCCCTGGTCAACCGAGTCAATCACGGCGCGGTAGGCGTCGTTCGTCTTGAAAATCCTGAGAACGAGGCGCAGTCGGACATGGTTCGCTTCCACGGCGCCTTCCCAATTGCCCTGCATCACGGCCAGGGCAGTCCTGGTTTGCGCCGCGTGAACCGATTTGACTGCCACGGTGGTTGTACCGGCTGCAAGAATGAGGACCGCGCCGGTTACGACGGCGGTTTTTGCTTTTGTCCATGCCATAACTTTCAATGCTCCTTTGATGAGGGTTAAGGTTGAGCCACTGGCTGCCGCGCCTTTGGCAATTGCCACGGCAGTCACAGATTTTGCCAGCGCCGCCGGGGCGGCTTGAACGGAATTGGCCGACATCGCCCCCGCAATGATGGCCGTGGTCGAACTTACGCCGCGTTTCGTGAAGAATTTCCGCAGTTTTTCCAGCGCGCGGTTCACCCGCATTCGGGCCGCATCTTCGTTTGCGCCGAGTGCCCGGCCCACTTCGGCCAGGCTTCGGTTCTCGAAAAACCGGAGCACGATGGCGTGACGTTCCTGCTCATTCAACCCGGCGATGGCCGTATCCAGCAGCGGCGCGAGTTGCGGCCAGGCATCCTCCGTCCCGGGAGATGGTTCATTCAACAGCGATTGCATGTGCGCCTCCTGTTCGCGTTGCGCGCGGCGACGCCGGACTTTCAATGCGTCGGCGGCAACAAAGCAGGCCGCGCGATGCAGCCAGCTGGGGAGAATGGTTTTGGGTCCGAGCGAGCGTGCCTTGCGCGCCAGAATGATGAAGACCGCCTGCGTCACCTCCTCGGCCAGGTGTGGATCAGCCACCTGCCGCAACCCGGCCGAATAGACAAGATTGACATAACGGGCGACCAGCGTCTCAAACGCGGGCTCGGACTGGCGGGTGGCGTATTCCCGTACCAATTCCATGTCATCGGTCATCATTCACCCAATACATGGACACAGAAGCGGAAAGCGAACAAACTTTTTCAAGCCCGGGCGGATTCCGGGACCGAATACAGGAAAGGCCGGCAAATCAATCCCCGCTCCATTTGTAATCGTATCCGGCGGGCGGATCGTAATAAGCTGCGACTGAATAACCCCCATTGGGATAGCTAAGCGTGCTGTTCCAATACATATTGATGTAGTTGACGTGGCTATCCACAAAACCGACCATATTTCTGGAATCGTTGTAAATTCCCACGCCTCCCAGCACAGGCGGTTTCGGCTGATGCCATGAATAGGGCATGATGGCCGACGCTTCCACAACCAAAAGTGTTTTGGCGGAATTTTTAACCGCACTGAGTTTTTGGCCGCCGATGCCGGGCAAGACTCCATTGTAAGCGATATTGGGATAGTTGGTGAGCAGGTTCGCGCCATTAAACGTATAACTCGAGTAATCATAAACAACTTGCTCGTGTCGGCCATGCGGCACATAGGCACCGGAAGACTCATCATAATAGTATGTGTCTGCCGGACAGGTGAAAATCTTGTCCTGCGATGACGACGGCCCGTGCAGGCCAACGTAGCTTTTCACGACCTCTTTATAGAGGATATATGTGGCGGGGCCCGTGTCGGGCAACGTATCGCCATTATCCCCGGCATATGTGTGAACGCCCAGATTAATCTGCCTCAGATTGTTCAAACACGCCGTTCGCCTGGCACGCGCCTTCGCACTGGACAAAACCGGCAACAGCAATGCCGCGAGAATGCCGATGATCGCAATAACCACCAGCAATTCAATGAGCGTGAACGCGCGCCGGGAATCCATGCTCAATAGCACACCGCTGCCGGCGAATCTTTTCTGAGATTCTTTGCGCCGCGGCGAATTCATGGTGAACAGCCAATGACGCGCTGATGAACGGAATTTGTCCAGTGCTAATTTGCTTTCTCCACCACCAACATTTCGATGGGCGTATTGGTGGGCACCAGTTCAAGGCCCACCTCGTCCAATCCCTGTTTTAACGCTTCGGGCCTCAGTTGCGGGTCCTGCCATTGGAATGTGAAGTCATAACGCCCGGACAAATCGGGCGGCGCAAGAACAGGTTTGTGAAAAGCTCCTTCCAGGAATCGCGCTGTGTCCGAAATTGGTTGATTGAATGCGGCCCATATATTGTTTTCTTGTTTGTGATTCATTTTGGTTCCCTTTTTACTCACATGAAGGGCAAGCAGTGCGGGATCTTTGATGTTCAATAGAAAGCCATCTGTTTGCCGGATTTCTTTTCGGGCTTCAAAACCGGTCGTCCGGCTGATTGCCTGTTGCAGTTTTTCTGTGGGGTGGTTGGGCAAAGTAAACATGAGATCATATCTGCTCTGTGGAGCGTCGGGTGGTAGAATCATTCGTTCCCGGCTGAAGACTTGGTATCCATCTGAATTGGTGAACGCATACGCAACTTCGAGCAATCCCTTAAAGTCCAGGTTGTGAGCGATCCACTTTTCGCGGTCCGTCATAGCAGTATGGTCGGAATAGTGTGTCAGCCTGATGATTATAACGGGAGGTGCCTTTTTCAAGTTCTCGAGTTTCATTTCCCAGAGCGATTCATCAACGGAAGAGGATTCGACCTGCTTGATAATGACTGAAGTTGTTCCCGCCGCCAGCAACGCGCCCACGCCTGCCACGATTGCCGTTTTTGCTTTGGTCCAGGCCATAATTTTCAATGCTCCTTTCACCAGGGTTAAGATTGAAGCTGAAGCCGCCGCGCCTTTGGCCAGCGCTACGGTGGAAATGGTTGCCGCCAGGCCGACCGGCGCAGCATGCACCGAGTTGGCGGCTATCACTCCGCTGATGATACCCGTGGTGGTGGAAATTCCGCGTTTGTTGAAAAACGCGCGGAGCTTTTCCAGGCTCCGGGCCACCCGTTTTTGCGCGGCGCGCTCTTCCACACCCAGCGCCAAACCCACTTCCCGCAGACTCTTGTTCTCAAAAAACCGCAGCACAATCGCGTCGCGGTCCTTGTCCCACAATTGCGCCATCGCCTCGTCCAAAACCGGCGCGAGTTGCTCCCACACTGGATCGAATTGGCTTGGGTCGGTGACGGCTTCCATGGGTGCCTCCTGTTCTCGAAATTGGCGGCGGCGTTGGCTTTTCAGCGCGTCGGCTGAGGCGAATCGCGCCGCGCGATACAGCCAGCCGGACAAAATGGTTCTGTCGCCGAGCGACCCGGCCTTGCGCGCGAGAATGATAAAGACCGCCTGCGTCACGTCTTCGGCCAGATGAGCATCGCGCACCTGCCGCAACGCCGCCGAATAGACCAGATTGATGTGACGCGCGACCAGCGTTTCAAAGGCGCGTTCGGACCGGCTGGCGGCGTATTCCCGCACCAGCGCCATGTCGTCATTCACCATCTACAAATAAATGGCCGCCGAAGACAAACGGAGACAAATTATTTTGCCTTTTCGACCACAAGCATTTCGACAGGCAGGTTGGTGGGCAAAGGCTTCTTCCGATTGCCGCTTTGCGCAGGCGGACAACGGTTCCGCATCGTTCCACTGTCGCATTCATCCTTAATTGTCCGCCGCGCCGGGAATCCGACAATCTTTTTCAATCTGTAGGCGTGGGCGCCGAAGCAGGTTGAGGCAGCGGTGCGCTCGAATGATTAAACATCCACTGAATATCCACGCTGCCCGGGTCTTCAATCGGAATCCGTTCGTAAATAACGGGCGGGCTGGTTTTGGGCGATTGCCATTTGTGCAGTTCGCTGCGGCCATCGGCAAAGTTAAAAGCGCAGGCGCCGTTGTGATAGCTTCCTGGCATGTCGTTCCATTCGTTCGGATTGTCCATTGAGGTGTGCAGCCAGCCGTCGTTGATGGTGTCGGGATTTTCGTCAGCAAAAACCCAGAGTTGCGACGGCGCGGGTGCAATCAAGTCGCCTTCCTTCGCATAAACCGCAAATCCAGAAAGCCAGTATTCACCGGGGATCGCGCTGCCTTTAACGAACATATTCATCGAAACGCTCCGGACCCTTTGCTCGAATCCGCTGGCTGCCTGTTGCGGCGACAGATACGAATCCGCTGGACATTTGTAGATTTTGGCTTGCTGCGCGTAGGGAAACAGCAATCCGCCGGCGATGAGTTGCGAGTTAGTGTTATCCGGCGAAGCCGTCCAATCCATCATGCCATAAACCCAGTTGGGCGTTTCGACAGGTTGGCCGGTCTGCGGACCCGAAAAAACGGACCAGCCATTGAAAACGCCGTTGTTAACCAATCCTCCGGCATTGTCATCGGCATAAACGTGCCAGGCCAGTCCCAGTTGTCTGGAATTGCCTGTGCAGGCGATGCCCAAACTGCGCGCCTTGGCCCGGCTCAAAACCGGAAGCAGCAGCGATGCAAGAACCGCGATGATGGCGATGACGACCAAAAGCTCAATCAAAGTGAACGCACGACTCTGATTTGCCGCGCCGGGATTCATGGTGTCCGTTTCAATAACACGCCGAAGATTGACGGTTGTCCAGTGTTATTCAGCTTTTACGACCACAAGCATTTCGATGGGCATTTTGGTGGGAACCCGTTCGAGGCCGAGTTGATCGCGCAAAGCCTGTTTCAGACTGTCGAGATTCGGATGTCTTTGATTGGGCTCCGGGTATTAGGCGCATAAGAGGTGGCCTTCAGCAGCCAGCCCGATAACACCGTGTCGGGCAGTAACCGTCCGGCCTTGCGCGCCAGGATGATGAACACAACCTGGGTCATTTCCTCGGCGTGGTGCGGATTGCCCGCGAACCGCAGCGCCGCTGAATACACAAGGTTCACATACCGCTCAACCAATGTGGTGAAGGCCGCCTCGGGATTCCGCCCGACAAATTCCGGCAGCAGTTGTTGGTCATCCAGTTCCGGTATCTACTTAATGATGTCCACGAAACGCGGAACTGGACAAAGAAATTTTAACCTTTTACCCGCTTGATCACGGGAGTTTTAAGGCGCGAAATCCGCCGGCGAAAGCTTTTGGTTCACGACGATGTTCTCGTGTGTCTGGGTGGACACGACGCCAGATTCAAAACCTGATTTCAACTGTTCCATTATGGCTTTCATCTGTGGTCTCATTGCGGCAACCGTTTCAGGCGTGGCCGGCTTGTTCTGAATTTTTAAGGACTTTTTTATCGCTTCATCAATCGCTTGATCACTGGTGTCAGCCTTTTCCACATACTTCATGCGGCATTGGTGGATGAGAAAATCCTTTTTGCCGATCCAGAACATCGTGGAGACTGTTCCTGGTTTGCCAATGTCAGGCAGTTTGGACAAATCGATCATCGCGCTCGATACGACGTAACAGTCAACGTCACCAATCGTCGCGTCTTGCTCTTTTTTGAGCGGGTAGCGGCCTGATGCGGCCGGAGCGAAAAAATCACCGAGGTTTTGATTAAAGAAACTTCCGGGTATCGTTGATGCGGCAAAACTTGAAAGCGGCGTGGCCATAGCCAGAGCCGTCTTCATGTTTGGCATTTTTTGAGGCTTGGGGTTTTGCTTCTGTCGGGCGGCCAGCATCAGATAATCGGGGGCTGCGATTTGCAAATTGTTGCCGCTCCCGTCAGACCAAACGGCTCCTTGGTTGGTGTAGAGTCCAGTCGTTTGAATCCAATCAATCCGGTAAAGGTTTGGCCGTTGCAGGCGGATGTTAAAAGTTGTAGTTATGGTTTGGCTTCCCATTTCAAAGACCACTGTTCCACTGTCGCTGTAACAGGAAAGTGCGGCGTAGGCATCGCGTGATTTTGCGGCAATTTCCTGCGCCAGTTTGTCGTCGCTGCTGGTTTGAGAGATGGCCACCGTTGCCACGCCGCCCGCCAGCAATGCCGATACACCCACGCCCGCCGCGAATTTGAGTTTTAACCAGGTCATCGTTTTCATAGTTCCTTTCACAAGGGTTAGTATTGATGCCGTGGCAATTGACCCTTTTACAAACGCCACGGCAGAAATTGTCTTTGCCAGCCCCGCCGGCGCGGCGTGGACGGAATTGACCGAAACCGCCCCGCCAATGATCGCCGTTGTCGAACTCACACCGCGTTTGTTGAAATAGCGGTGCAGCTTGTCCAGTGCGCGGTTCACGCGCATTTTCGCCGCGTCCTCGCTCGCGCCCAACGCCTCGCCGAGATCCGCCAGACTCTTGTTCTCAAAAAACCGGAGCACGATGGCGTTCCGGTCTCTTTCGCCAAGCCGGCCCATCGCATCGTCCAGCAATGGCGAGATGTGCGGCCAGATTTCCGGCTCTGGCTCGTTCAAAATGGATTGCATATAAGCCTCCTGTTCGCGTTTTTGCCGGCGGATTTCGCCGCGCAGAAAATTTGCCGCCGTCAGTCGCGTCGTTTGAAACAGCCAGCCGGAAAGGACGGTTCGCCTGGACAAACCCCGCGCCTTCCTTGCCAAAATGATAAACACGGCTTGCGCGATTTCCTCCGCGGCTTGAGGGTTGCCGACACGCCGCAGCGCAGTGGAATAGACGAGATTGACATACCGTTCGACAAGCGTGGTGAACGCGGTCTCGGAATTGTGCCGGGCGTATTGCGCCAGCAATTCGATGTCGTCCATTTCCGGCATTTGCCTATGAATGTCCGCCGAAACGGGAAAAGGAACAGATTATTTTGTAGCGGTGGACTTGCACGGTTGGCAGCCGCAGGTTTTTATTAACTCCCCGCTTCAGCGGGGTGTGGCTGATGCCCATGAATCTAAGCCGTTTTAACGGTTTGCCGGGCCGGTTGAAAACCGTTGAACCGGTTTTCACATGCCTCTGCCGTCACCACCCGGCTGAAGCCGGGTGTGAATGAGACAGGATTGCAGTTCAGCGCTTGGCCTTACTCAAAATCCATCTCGTAACTGTAAACGTTACCGGCGAGCTTGCTGCGAATCGTGCAATTGGACTTGTTGATGACCGCTTGCATCGGTTTGTTTTCTGTGAGCACTTCGGCGGTGAATCCGCGGATGCCGTTGCGGCGCGCAATGCGCATCAGGTGTTTCAACTGGAACGTGCCAATGCCGTGGTTCTGCCAGTCGTCGCCTACCACGAACGCCACTTCCGCCAGGTTCGTTTTCTGATCGAGATAATAGCTGCCGACCGCGATGATTTCTTCGCCGTAAGCCTCCGGCAACGTGCCGACGATGGTCACGTCATTGCGGTGGTCAATATAGACAAAGTCCTGAATCTGATGCCGCGAGACCCGCGTCTGGTGGCTCATGAACCGGTAATAAATCGTGGCTTCGGACAATTTGTAAAACAGGTCGCGCATCCGCGGTTCGTCGGTCGGATGAATCGGGCGGAAATTGAGTTGCGTGCCGTCGTTGAGCAGGTAGGTCGTGCGCAGTTCTTTCGGCCCGACAAGAATTTTCCCTTCCTTGTCGCTCATCTCCGCGGAAAGGTATTTCGCGGCGATGGCTTCGCGGAGCAGGTCGGCGCGGAACTTCGGATGCGCGATGCTGATGAGCGCCAGCGCGCGTTCCTGGATGCTCTTGCCATGCAGATACGCCACGCCGAATTCGGTCACGACATACTGCACGCCCGCGCGGGTGGTGACGACGCCGGCGCCGGGGCTGAGATGCGTCATGATGCGCGAAATGGCACCGCCTTTGGCAGTGGAGGGCAGGGCGATGATGGCCTTGCCGCCCCGCGACTTCGCTGCGCCGCGGTTGAAATCCACCTGCCCGCCCACGCCGGAGAAAAATTTCGGGCCGATGGAGTCGGCACAGACCTGGCCGGTCAGGTCAATTTCCAGCGCCGTGTTGACCGCCACCATCTTGTACTGCTGGCGGATGATGGAAGGGTCGTTGACATATTCGGTCGGGTGAAACGCGAACAGCGGATTGTTGTCCACGTAATCGTAGATTTTCTTTGTGCCGAGGCAGAAGCTGGCGACGATTTTGCCGTGGTCGATCGCCTTGCGCTTGCCGGTGATGGCGCCGCACTCGATCAGCTCGATGAGGTTGTCGGTGACCATTTCGGTATGGACGCCGAGGTCTTTTTTGCCCTTCAAAAAGCCGAACATCGCCTGCGGGATGCGCCCGATGCCGAACTCAATGGTCGAGCCGTCCTCCACCAGCGCCGCGATGTATTCGGCGATCTGCCGGGTCGTCTCGGTCACTTCGGGTGCCGGCACCTCCAGAATCGGCGCGTCGGACGGCACCAGCACGTCAATGTCGTTGACATGGATGAAACAATCGCCCAGCGTCCGCGGCATTTTGGCATTCACCTGCGCGATGACGAGCGAGGCGTTTTCGGTGGCACTCTTCACAATGTCCACCGACACGCCGAAGCTGCACATGCCGTACTGATCCGGCGGCGTGACATGAATGAGGGCCACGTCAAGCGGGAGTTGGCCGGAATCAAACAGACGCGGGATGTCCGACAGGTGAATGGGCGTGTAGTCGCCCAAACCCTCCTGGATGATGTCGCGCACGTTTTCGGCGATGAAAAAACTGTTCACGCGGAAATACTGAGCGAGTTCCCGGTGCGCATACGGCGCCTCGCCAAAGGTGAGCAGGTGGACAATTTCCGTGTCCGGCAATTCGGCGGCGCGTTTGCTGAGCGCGCTCACCAGTTCGAGCGGTTCGGCCGTGCCGGTGCCGATGAAAATGCGCTGCCCGGGCCGGATTTTCTTCACCGCCTCCGCCGCGGTGAGCAGTTGCGACTTGCAGCTCTCCTGCCAGTTCGGGTCGTAGGTAATCGGTTTACTCATGGTTCTTCCTGACGGTTGCGACGTTGGAAAGCGTCATGCGGGCGTCGGCCACGTAGGCCTGCACCCCGACCGGGCCGACGATGAATGGGTTGATGTCCAGCTCCAGGATTTCCGGGTAATCCGTGGCCAACTGGCTGATGCGTTGCAGCGCGCCGGCGATGGCGTCCAAATCCACGGGCGCCTGGCCGCGCGCGCCTTGCAACAGCGCATAGGAGCGTGTCCCCTTCAACATTTGCATCGCTTCCTCCGCCGTGATGGGTGCGAGGTGGAACGTCACGTCTTTCATCACTTCGACAAAAATGCCGCCCAAGCCGAACATCAGCATCGGACCAAACTGCGGGTCGCGTGTCATGCCCAGAATCACTTCGCGCCCGCGCTGGCCCATTTTCTCGACGTAAGCGCCGCGCAAATGCGCGTTGGGGGCGCGCTTCTGAATGCGCAGCATCATCAAATCAAACGCGTCGCGCACCTGCTCGGCATTGGCCAGGTTGATGCGCACGCCGCCGAAATCGGATTTGTGGATGATGTCCGGCGACGAAATTTTCAGCACGACCGGATAGCCAAGGCGCTCGGCAATTTCCACCGCTTCATCGCCGAGCCGGGCCAGTTGGCCGCCGAGAATGTTGAAATCGTAGGCGCGCAAAATTTCCTTCGCCTCGACTTCGCCTACTTGTGCCGCGCCGCTGCGCGCTTGCAGGTTGAGGATACGGTCCACGCGGTGGCGATTGACTGGAAACCGTGTGACGATGCGGGGCGGCCGGCGTTTCCACGCCGCGTAATCGCACATGGCCCGGAGCGCCGTCACGGCGCGGTCCGGCGAAGGATAATTAGGAATGCCCACAGCCATCAGTTTTTCCTTGGCGGCGGCGACTTCCGTGCCGCCCATGAACGACGCCAGCACCGGCTTTTGGCCTTTGTGCGCCGCGGCAAGTTTCTCCGCCAACTCCAGCGGGCGCGTCATGTTCTGCGGCGTCACGACCACGACAATCGCATCAATTTTTTCGTCCGCCTGAAGCAATTCAAACGCCTTGGTGTAGCGGTCGGGATCGGCATCGCCAATCACGTCAATCGGATTGCCGAACGCCGCCGACGCGGGCAGGAAGGCGCGGAGCTTGACGTCGGTTGCCGGCGTTGGTGAAACCATTTTCAAACCCAGCAACTCGGCTGCGTCCGCCGCCATGATGCCGGGTCCGCCGGCATTGGTGATGATCGCCACCCGTTCTCCGTTGGGCAGCGGCTGCATGGCAAACGCCATTGAATAGTCGAAGAGCGCCTCAAAATGCTCGGCGCGGATGACGCCGGCGCGCTTGAACGCCGCGCCGTAGGCGATGTCCGCACCCGCCAGACTGCCGGTGTGCGACGACGCGGCCTTCGCGCCCGCCTGCGTGATGCCGACCTTCAGAATCACGACCGGTTTGATGGAAGCCGCCTGTTCCGCGATACGCAGGAACTTGTTGCCTTCCTTGATGCTTTCCAAATAACCCGCGATGACTTTCGTCCCCCGGTCTTCCGCCAGCACCTGGATAAAGTCCACTTCATTGAGGTCGGCCTTGTTGCCGAAGCTGATGACCTTGTTCAGGCCGAGATTCTGGTAGGCCGCCCAATCGAGAATGGCCCCGCACAACGCGCCGGATTGCGAGATGATGGAAATTGTTCCAGGCGGCGGAGCGGACGGCCCGAACGAGGCGTTCATGTGATGGTCGGCGTTGAGCACGCCCAGACAATTCGGGCCGACCATCCGCACGCCGCTCTGCCGGCAGATGGCGACGAGTTCCTCTTCGGACTTTGCGCCCTCGGCGCCGACTTCACGGTAGCCGGCGGTGATGACGATGACCGATTTGGCGCCGGCGTTAATCAAGCTTTGGAGGGCATCCTTCACGTATTTGCCTCCCACCGCGACGATGCCGAGGTCAACTTGACCCTGGTAATTGTCGAGCGACTTGTAGCATTTGAGGCCGAGGATTTCCCCGGCCTCCGGGTTGACGGGAACAATCGTCCCTTTGAACCCGCCGTTCACGAGATTGGCCAGCACGGCGTGACCCACTTTGCCGGGCTTCCGCGAAGCGCCAATGACGGCCACAGCCTTGGGATATAAAAGCGTCTCCAGCATAACTATTTTCGTCGCACAGAACGTCCCCGTTTTTCAGGCGGAACGCTCGCCAAATGTTGTTAAAGGCTTTCCGTTTTTTGTAAAGGTGATTTGAGGGCGTATCCTTTGCTCGGACAATCCTGTGCCCCGCCTTTACCCCAAATGACGCAGCCGGAAATATCAGCTTTTCTGTTCCGTCTCCACCCAGCGGATGGCGTGGCTGACGAGGTCGGTCGCCGTTTTCAATTTCAACTTTCCCTTGATGTTCGCGCGGTGCACCTCGACGGTCTTTACACTCAGGCGCAGGTGCTCGGCAATATCACGCGTGCCCTTGCCCTGGCCAATTAATTGGAAGACCTCAAACTCACGGTCGGTCAGGCGTTCAATGGGTGAAGCTGACGTCTCGCCGTGCCGGCCGGAAAAATTCTCCAGAATTTGTGCGGACATTTTTTCGCTCACATAGACCTGTCCGCTCAACACCTGGCGAATGGCCTGCAAGAATTTCTTGCCGCCCTCCTGTTTCATAATGTAGCCGCGCCCGCCCGCCCGCAGCACGCGCTCGGCGTAGAGTAGTTCGTCGTGCATGGAGACGACCAGAATCGGCAACCCTGGTTTTAACGTCTGAATGTCCTTGATGAGTTCCAGTCCGTTTTTATCGGGCAGGGAAATGTCGAGCAGGATCAGATCGAATGGCTGCCGGGCGACCGCATCGAGCGCCTGGCCGGCGTTGTCCGCCTCGGCGCAGACCTTCAGGCCGGGTTCGTTGTCAATCAGTTGCGCCAGTCCGGTGCGCATCATCGGGTGGTCGTCCACGATGAGCACGCGTTTGGCGGGTATTTTATTTTTGGCGGGCATGGCCGGTTTTAATTTGACGGAGGCGCCGAGTTGTTCGGGGCCGAGCAAATGACGCTGGTGCCGCCGCCGGCGTTGCGTTCAATGGTCAAGGTGCCGCCGATCATGCCCGCGCGGGATTGCATGATGCGCAGGCCCATGCCTTTGGACTTGGGAGTTCCCTCCGGGAAGCCCCGGCCGTTGTCATTCACCGCCAGATAGATGCGTCCGGGATCAGCTTTGAGATGAATGGAAATCCGCCGGGCTTTGCCGTGTTTGATGGCGTTGGACACCGCTTCCTGCGCCAGCCGGAAAAGGTGCGTGGCCACGGCGTGGTTGTGCACCGTGACCAGCAAGTCGCCATCGAAACGGCATCTCACATTGAACAATTTTTCCGTGTTCACCGCCAGTTCGTGCAGTGCAGAGGTGAGTCCCTCGAATTCGAGCGTGACCGGTGAAAGGCCGCGGGCCAGCGAACGGGTCTGGCCGATGGCCTCACGCACGTTCTTGCCGATGTCACCGGCGCGCTTCGCGGCGTCTTTGGACTGCGGCGACAATTTTTGCTCCAGCACCTGGCTCATCAGTTCAATGCCGGCCAAATGCTGGCAAAGGCCGTCATGCAAATCATGGCCGATGCGGCGTTGTTCACGGTCGCTGATTTCGAGGATTTCCCGCTCCAGCCGTTTGCGCTCGGTGATGTCGCGCGCCACTTTGGAAGCGCCAACGATTTTGCCTCCGGCATCGCGGATGGGAGAAATGGTCACTGAAATGTTAATCAACCGGTCGTCCTTGCGCCGGCGGATGGTTTCATAATGGTCCACGGACTCGCCGCGTTTGATTTTTTCCAGGATTTCCGGCTCTTCATCCTTCCGATCAGGCGGGATGAGGATGGAAATATGTTTGCCCACCATCTCTTTGCGCGGGTAACCGAAGACGGCTTCGGCGCCTTTGTTCCAACTGGTGATGTAGCCCTCGAGGGTTTTGCCGATAATGGCATCATCCGAAGATTCCACCAGCGCGGCATAATGCAAAAGCGCTTCCTCGGCTTGCTTGCGTTCCGTGATATCGCGCACAAATCCGGTGAACAGCCGCCGGTCGGCCAGCCGCACTTCGCTCACGGACAGGTCCATCGGGAACACCGTGCCGTCCTTACGTTTGCCGGCAACTTCGCGTCCGATCCCGATGATTTTGGCATGGCCGGTATGGCGGTAATTGGCGAGGTAGGAATCGTGCGCCTCCCGGTCCGGCGAAGGCATGAGCGCCTTGACATTTTTGCCGATGACTTCTCGCGCCCGGTAACCAAAGATTCTCTCCGCTGCCTGATTGAATGACTCGATGGTGCCGCGCTCGTTAATGGTGATGATGCCCTCGACCGCGGTCTCCAGAATCGCGCGCAACCGCTCCGCGCTGTCGCGCAACGCGGTGGCGGCCTGCTGCTGCTGCGCCCGCGTTCGCGTGGCCTGTTTGGATTTGAATTTCTCAATCCAAGTGAGCAACTCTGCACGGGACATTTTCCGGTACTCCTTCATTTCAAGGATGAAGGGAATATCGGCAAATCCAGCGCCGCTGCCAATCTCAATCATAAGAAGTGGCAAGTGACAAGTGGCAGTTGACAAGCAGCCCCACGTCCGTCGCTTGACACGTGTCACTCGTCACGTTTCCCGTCAGTGGGTGAGCAGTTGCGCCCGGTAATCGGTGGGCGACTGGCCGAGGAGCTTCTTGAACACGCGGTTGAAGTGCGTCAGCGACTGGAAGCCGACTTCAAATGCGATTTCGCTCACGCGCAGGTTGGGATTGAGCAGCAGGTTTTTCGATTTTTCGATGCGCACCCGCGCGACGTAATCGGTGAAATTGATGCCCGCGACCTTCTTGAACATTTTGCAGAAATAGAAGGTGCTCATGTTGACCGCCTTGGCCACCTGGTTGAGCGAAAGCTCCTCGGCCTGGTGCTCGTGGATGTATTCCCGGGCGCGTTTGATGACCGGCGGCTCGGCATTTTCCTGCTGGATGAAAACCTGATTACTCAATATGGCGAGGTGCTGGGCAAAAATGGTCAACAAACTGACAGCGGCTTCGTGTTGTTTTGGGGACACAACTTTGCCGGCAAAATAAGCTTTGCGGAGGGTCTCGCGGCTGACGTCCAGTCCCCACTTTTCCACCATTTTAATCGTCCGCTCAAACTGGGCTTCGTTCGGTTTCTTCCGGAACAACTGCCCGGTCTGAAGGAAGCCGATCAAGCGGTCGCTCAACCGCACGGGCACGGCCGTGTCGCAAAGCCCGGCGGGGCAGGCAACCGTCTGCGGTTCGCTCACCGCCTTGGCGCAAAGCCGTTCCTGCACTTGCAAACACGCGGCGCAAGCACGGCTTTTCTGTGACATCAACGCGCAGAACGGATTTTCATTCCGCTTGGCGTGGTGGGGCAGTTGCCATGTCTCCACCGGTTGCAACGCCACCGGCAGTCCGGTCATGTCACTGAAGGCGCGTTCGTATTCCCGGTAAACCCGGGAACCGACCAGCGCGTCCACCAGCGCGCGGTTGCCGTTTCCGTTGCCATTCCCGTTCGGGGCGGTCAGGGTGTTCGACCGAAGATGAACCGCGTCAGCGGGGTTGTCGGTGTCCGGCTTCGCATATATTGTTTGCATGTGAGCAATTTAGGGGAGTTGCGCGACGGTTACAATTGGTACTCCACCTGATTGTAGATAGGGACAAAGGACTAGGCATATAGGTGAATCCCTTATTTGCCGTGTGAGCGGTGCCCGGTACCCGGCGGAATCACCGGGATATTCGCCGGGTGTGGATGAAGGTTGCCCCCTTTTGGCGGGCTTTTGCTCGATGGCTGGCTTCGACCGGACTCGTTTTGGGCTTTGAATGAGGTTTTGATAAAAACAGCATTGCCTTTCGGGCTGGCGGCGGGCAAATTCCTTTGCTTCAGAGTCGGGGCGTAGCGTAGCCTGGTAGCGCGCTTGTTTCGGGTACAAGAGGTCGTGAGTTCGAATCTCACCGCCCCGACCATCATTCAATGTTCAACTTCAAGAGGGCAATTGCCTTTGCTCAAGGGAACCGGGCATAAGTCGCGTTTCGCGGGTCGTGTTCGGGACGATGGCAGATGAGGGTCTGCACCCACTCGGACAAGCGCCGGCCCAGGCGGCGGCAGGCTTCGCGTTCGCCATCGTTGCGCGGCTTGCCGGCGCAAATGGCGCCGTAGTGCAACGTTTGCCCCGGCGCGACGTAATCCGGAATGCCGAAGACCAGCAGGCCGTAGTTCATGAGCACGATTTGGAGCGCCAGGCACGTCAATTCACCGCCGCCGGCCAACCCCCCCGACGAAGTAAAGGCACAGCCGATTTTGCCTTCCACCTTCGGCCAGAGCGGTTGCGCAACCACGTCCCACCATTGTTTCATTTCCCAGGCGATTGTGCCCATGTGGGTCGGCGATCCGACCGCAACACCGTCGCACCAGACGAGATCGTCAGCAACGGCTTCGGCGACGGTTTTGAGCCGCACTTCCGTGTCGGGCACACTGGCGGCGCCTTCGGCGACCAGGCCAGCCATCAGCTTCGTGTGACCGTCCCGGCTGTAATACAAAACCAGGACGCGGGCCGGACGTGAGGGATTGTTTTTCATGTGACGATGATACACGCTTGTCAAGGTGATTGAGCGTACAATTTATTACTTGTGCCATGCCATCCGATGAAAATGTGCCAGCCGACTTGATTTACAATTTGCCGTCCATTGTTGAGCGGCTGGATTTGTCACAAATTTTTCCCGGACCACAGCCGCTGGAAGTGGAACTGGGTTGTGGCGACGCGTCGTTTCTCGTGAATTACGCGAAGCTGCACCCGGAGCGCAATTTTATCGGCGTCGAGCGGCTGCTCGGGCGCATCCGCAAATTAGACCGCAAGGGCCGCCGTGCCGGGCTGACGAACCTGCGCGGCGTGCGCATCGAGTCGTCGTACTTTCTGGAATATCTGCTGCCATCGCACATGGTGTCCGCGTTGCATGTTTATTTTCCCGACCCTTGGCCAAAGAAAAGACACCACAAAAACCGGCTCGTCAACGAACGGTTCCCGAAAATCGCCCGAGCCGCGCTCACACCGGGTGGCGTGGTCTATTTGCGGACGGACGACGAGGATTATTTCGCGCAAATGGCCGGGGTTTTTGAGGCGGGCGCGGAATTTCAAAAAACCGAAACGCCGTCCGAACTGGCGGAGTTACCCACGGATTTCGAGCGGGAATTTCGTGAGCGGGGAATCCGGACTTTGCGCGCGGCCTATCGGGCATCGACCTGATGCTCAAACATCAATCACCGGTCCATCATCATCGGATTTAGGTGGCGGACGCTGGCGGCGTTGAAACGTGACCCGCGTGGCACCGGTACCGGTCAGAATATTCAATGCGATGGAGACAATGCTGATGATGAGCGCGCCGAGAAATGCCGCGCCGAAGCTATCCACTTGAAAGTGCGGCGCGAGCAAAATGCCGACGAAGTAGAGCAGCAACGCGTTGATGACAAGGGTGAACAGGCCGAGCGTGAAAATCAGCAGCGGCAGCGCCAGCAGCATCAGAACCGGCCGGATGAACGCGTTGAGGATGCCGAGGACGAGCGACGCGATGAATGGCGCAACGAAATTGCTGTTCTGGCCGAAGTGGATGCCCGGCACAATGTACCAAGCCACCAGCACCGCAAGGGTGTTGATGAGCCAGCTTTGCAGAAAGCGCAGGAATCGTCTGGTGCCAGGCTGCATGGTCGCGCGCAACAATCAGCGTCTTTCACAATGCGTCAGTTCGCAGCCGAAAACAAGAAACGTTTTGAGTGGATTCTCTGCAACCGTCGCTCCAGACTGTTTTCACCCATTATGAAAGCCGCACTGTTCTTCTTTTTCGTCTTGCCCGGTTTTGTAGTTGTGCCGTTGACGTTTGCTGAAAGCGTCATCGCTCCCGACGTGAAACTCCAAAAGCTCGCAAGCGATTTTCTCTTCACTGAAGGCCCGACGTGCGACACGAATGGCGATGTTTTTTTCACCGACCAACCGAACAATCGCATCATGGAATGGAGCGTGGACGGAAAACTTTCCACGTTCATGCAACCCGCCGGGCGCGCGAATGGAATGTATTTCGACGGAAAGGGCAACTTGATTGCCTGCTGCGACGAGCACAACGAACTTTGGTCCATCGCGCCCGACAAAAAGGTGACCGTGCTTATCAAGGATTTCCAGGGCAAATACCTCAACGGCCCGAACGACGTGTGGGTCGCGCCTAACGGCGCAATGTATATCACCGACCCGTTTTACAAACGCACGTGGTGGGATCACAGCACCATGGCGCTCACCAACGAAGAAGTTTTTTATCTTTCACCCGACCGGAAAAATTTGACGCGTGTGACCGATGACCTCAAGAAACCCAATGGCATCACCGGCACGCCGGACGGGAAAACACTTTTTGTCGCCGACATTGAGGCGGATCAAACCTGGCGTTATGACATTTTGCCCGACGGTTCATTGACGAACAAAACGCTGTTTTG
>Ga0181538_10001223_pt1 | contig 29337 bp, 17 predicted proteins | sample PEATcosm2014_Bin_40_FD_119773 | JGI IMG/M metagenome (GOLD analysis project Ga0181538, IMG submission 119773) | Peatland microbial communities from MTU Mesocosm Facility, Houghton, MI, USA - PEATcosm2014_Bin23_30_metaG | ecosystem: Environmental > Terrestrial > Soil > Wetlands > Peat | place... | reverse complement strand
GTGTTCTTCAGCCCCAGGACCGCCCTTGACTGGCAGGCAATTCAACTGTGGCGCATCGAGTGGCTTATCGGGGCGGTTGCCGCCTTTGTTGCCGGGTTACTGCTCAAGAAATAGCTCTCAGCCATCAGCCATCAAACCACATTCCAGTAGAAACGGGACTTGCCCCGCCTGATTCCGCGGCAGGAGAGCAAGTGAGCCTGCCGGCGATGTCAGTTTCTTGAATGAGCGTGCTCCCCTTCAGAGACGATGGTGCTGGGCCGCCGTTGCTGGCCCATGCGATAGAGGTGATGCAACGGACCCACGCCGTGGCCCAGCGGATGGGCATTCGCAATCGCGGCCAAGACATACGCCTTGGAGAGAAGAACTGCTTCGGGTAGTCCTCGCCCATGCGCCAAGTGGCAGGCCAGCGCTGTGGCGAACGCACACCCGGTTCCATGGGTGGAATTCGAGCGCTGACGGTCCGCCTTAAAAACCTCTTCTTCGGTGCCTCTGGCAGTGCTGAAGCTGAGGAGATCGATCGCCTTCTCGAGGTGGCCTCCGGTGACCACCACATTCGCCGCTCCCAGAAAGTGCAGACGGGCAGCCGCCTTGCGCATCTGGTCGAGATTCGTAACCGCCATTTCGGTCAAGACGCTGGCTTCATCAAGGTTCGGCGTAACCAACTCGACCAGCGGAAGCAGCCTTTCGATCAACTGCCGTGTACCTGTGCTGTCCAGTAAATCCGCGCCCGAACTCGACTTCAGAATTGGATCCAGCACCACATGAGGGAGTTGTGTTTGAGTCAGAAAATCCGCAACTACCTCGACCACCTGCCCGTTTCCCAGCATCCCGATGTGGACGGCTTCGACGGTAAGGTCGGCAGTCAGTTCCTGCAAGGTCTCGGCAATGATCCTGGGATCCACGCCCTCGACCCGCCGCACGCCCTGGGTCGACTGGACGGTCAAGGCCGTTATGCAGGAAACGCCGAAGCATTCATGGGCCGCGATAGTCTTGATGTCGGCGGTAATCCCAGCGCCCGAAGAGGGGTCGAACCCGGCAATCGTCAAAACCACGGGTGGGGTTGCAGCCATCCCGTCACTCTAAACCCAAAGTTGAATGAGGGGAACAGCACATCTGGGCGTTCTCGGTTAGACGTGTGCGAACCGTGAGTTTCATGCAGGGCAGTAAATCCTGGCGTTTCTGCGGTTATCAGTCAGTAATCAATGCGACTGTAACTTTATGATTATAATATGTTTATCAATATTACGTCGTAAGTATAACATTTCAGAGCTGGTTGCACGAATTCGGCGAGACTCGGCATTCGTACGGTTAACTACATAGTTATTGTCGACCACTGACTGGTTTCAATGACATACGATGCCAATTCCATATTTTTCAGTGGGCTAAGTCATTGATTAATTACCACTTAGTTAATGAACACGGTATTTTTTCTGATTGACACCCAACTGTGAGCCAAGTAGCATCGTCAAATCGTCTGACAAAAGGAGCATACGACCTAAGAGAACGACTTTCCTCGATTGGGAGGTAACTGAATGCGACGACGTTTAGCCGAAGGTCTGGCGGTGCTTTTATCGATCGCCACTCTGGGGGCCGGAGCCGCATCCGGGCCAAGCAGCCTGGAAGCCGCCAAGGTCAAACAGCCGCCGGTCATGGAGACCGGAGGGCACAAAACCCGAAAGATCAACAACACGAAGTCGAAGGCTTACCAAGTGGGCACCGCGTCCTGGTATGGAGTCCAGTTCCAGGGAAAGCCGACAGCCAGCGGAGAACCCTTCGACATGCGCGATTTTACGGCCGCTCACCCCAGCCTACCGCTGGGCACGTTCGTTAAGGTGACCAACCTGAGGAACGGCAAGGCCGTAGTGGTGCGTATCAATGACCGGGGACCCGTGGTGGACGGCCGGATCATTGACGTTTCCTACAATGCCGCGCAGGCGCTGGGCTTCAACGAGCGTGGTTTGCAGACGGTCCGCGTGGACCTCTACCGGCCAACGAATTACAGGCCAACGACAGTGGCGGGGCTCCAACCCGTAGCCAACTTCGACTAAACCCGATACACTCGGCAACGGTAGTCCGAGAATATGGACCCGCGCCAGCGTCTCATCGTTGCCTTGGATGTATCTACGGCCACGGCTGCCCGGAAGATCGTGGTAGCCGTCGGTGACTCTGCCCTTACTTACAAAGTGGGAATGCAGCTTTACACCCACGAAGGCCCTGCCATCGTCCGCGAACTGGTTGATTCGGGACGCCGCGTCTTTCTCGATCTGAAATATCACGATATCCCGAACACTGTGGGAGCAGCCGTCCGCGAGGCGGCTCAGCTAGGCGTGAGCATGTTGACGGTGCATGCGTCCGGAGGCGGCAAGATGCTACAAGCCGCCGTCGATGCCGCACACGCGACCAAGCCCGATCTGCTTGTCCTGGCGGTCACGGTGCTGACCAGCCTGGACGACGTCGAGCTGGGCAAGATTGGCCTGCGTGGAGGAGTGCTCGATCAAGTTCTGAGGCTGACCGCGCTGGCGCTTTCGAACGGATGCCAGGGAGTGGTTGCTTCGGCGCTGGAAGCCTCCGCTTTGCGCGAGGAGTTTGGCCGCGATTTCGCTATTGTGACTCCCGGGGTACGCCCGGCGGGCAGCGGACACGACGATCAGGCGCGGGTTGTCACGCCAGCCGAGGCGATTGCCGCCGGAGCCTCGCACATCGTAGTGGGGCGCCCGATCACGGAAGCCTCCGACCCGGCGGCCGAAGCGCGGGCGATTTCGGGACAAATTGGTTGAAGCAGGTCTCAGGTCTCAGTTCCCGCTTCGCAGAAAAAACAAAAGGCACAGCGACTTGCGGTGCCTTCTTGCTCCGTCGTGATTTTACTGAGAATTGACTTCTACAGCTTCTCGAAGAATTCGCAGCCCGAGCAGGAAATGTAGATTCCGCCGGGCACGCCGCGCTCACGATCTTTCATGCGCTTTACGATGCGGGTTTCCTTGCCGCACTTGGGACATGCGGTCGATTTCGTGGTATCCATGACCTTCTTTCGGTCGGCTGTCTTTGCAATTTTTGCCATTCACTTCTCCTGACAGGAATGTGCCGGCGGCCCGAAGCCCGCGGTTCTACCTGGTGATTGGGGAGTATCGTCCTTGGGTAACTCCAGAACGCCAGACTATCTCAAATCAGCCCGGCAGAATCAATCCAACACTATCAACCCGGGCGGAAGCGGAGCACTCTACTCGCCTCTAGAATCTTACACGAATTGCGGCCGCGAGGGGGCCGATCCCTCCGATAAGCATTGCTACCAAAAAATAGGGGCTGCTCGCGCAGCCCCGAAAGTAAAGCGTTTCGTAGTGTGCCTCGACTATTTTCCCGTGCCCGACAGAGCAATACTCTGTGGGCTGTTTGGAGCGTTGTCGTTAATCGTGACCGCCCCCGTGAGCGGTCCCGCTTTTTCTGGAGTGAAAGTAACCTTGATGTAGCAAGTCTTTCCCGCAGCCACCGTGCCGAGTGGGTTACCGCACGTCTTTGTGCCGGTAACCAGGGCGAAATCGCCGCTGATCGTGATGCTGCTGAAGCTCAGCGTCGCGGTTCCGGAGTTAGTAAGCGTGACTGTCTTTGCGGCAGTTGTCTTACCCAAAGCGACCGTGCCCCACGACAAAGAGGTTGGCGACAGAGTCACTTTTGGACCGCCTCCACTCGCGTCGACGGTAAGGCTTAACGTGGTCGTATTGGTTAAGCTACCCGAAGTGCCTGTGATGGTCACGGTGACTGTCCCCGTGGCCGCCGAGGCGCTCGCCGTTAGCGTCAGCGTGCTGGTTGTGGTTGCTGGGTTCGGGCTGAATCCCGCCGTCACCCCACTGGGCAAGCCCGATGCAGAAAGAGTGACGCTGCCACTAAAGCCGTCCTCCGGGGTGATGGTGATGGTGCTCGTCCCGCTGCTACCCTGCGTGATGGTTACGCTCGTCGGATTAGCGGACAAGGTGAAATTCGGCCCTGCCGGTGTGGTCAGTGCGTTGATCAGGGCGGCGCCGTTTGGACTACCCCAGCCGTCGCACAAATTGTAACCGGTTGAACAGGTAAAGCCGTTGCTGCCGCTGGTGATATCGTGGAAATCGGCGTCACCGTTCCCCAAATTCAGCGGATAAATGGTGGGATCAATGAAACCGGGCGCCGGAACGCCGTTAGTGGCCGCCTGTTGATTGGCCAGTGCCAGATAGCCGGCCCACATGGGCGCGGCGAAACTGGTTCCGCCGTATTCGTTTTCCGTGCAGGTGGTCTGGTCGGCACAGACGTAAAAGGTATAATTCGCGTTGGCCGCGACGTCTGGGACGTCCCGATACTTTTGGGAACAGCCGGTGCATTTGGCGACCGCAGCCACCTGCCAAGAGGGAATATCAACGTTGCTTCCATAGCCGCCGCCGCCGTTGACCCAAGCTGTTTCTGAAGCCCAGGGGCCACCCGGTCCGGTGGTCGTTAAGTCCGTGCCGCCGACCGCGATGACGTAAGCCGAATTCGCCGGCCATGGAGCATTTCCTTCATATCCGCCGCTGTCGCCGGTCGCTTGAAAGAAGCTCTGGCCCTGCGTCGCCATCTTCATAAAGTAAGGGTCGTCAGTGCCGGGGTCTGGCGGGCTCCAGGTCCACGAAGAGCTCAAATTCAAAGGCAATGGAGTGTCCGACGACATGGCCCCCAAGAGCGCGGTGTCGCTGTTGTCACTCACATACACGTACACAGTGGTTACGCCCGGGGCCATGCCCCCCGCCTGAGTAATGTCAATGGTCTGTTCGGTATCGTCACAGCCACCATCGGCTTCGGTGCAGCTCAAACTGCTGCCATCGGTGGAAATGCCAGTGACAGCGAAGTTTCTCGTCTGCCCGGCGTTCTTGTAGTAGGTGTTCACGTCGGCGATATCAAATCCGGCGTATTCAAGCAACCCGATGTTCTGGCCGGAGCCGGTGAGAGCCGTTCCCTCGTAATAGGCCGCCCGCATGTCGCTGCCACAGAAGGATTTTCCGGGACAGGAGCCCGTAACAGCCTCGGGCTGCGGCCGCACCTGCGCCTGGGAATCTCTCTTCACAAACAAGGGACGCGGGATCGAATAGTTGTCCAGACCCGAGATGTGCCACAGTTGGAAAGGCAGATCCACCATGGGCTCCCGGTCCGGAGCGTAGAATGTGCGGTTTTCCGTGGGGTGCTGGTAGACGCCCATGGTCACATGGAAGGCCTTCTCAATGACCGCAACAGAGCCCTTGAGCTGCACGTCCATGCTATCGCGGGAGCCGCCAAGCACCGTAAAGCCGTTCGCTTGCGCGAAATGAATCAAGGCGTCGTAATCTTCCTGGCTGGGACCAAACCTCGCGGTGAACTCCGGCACCGTAACAAAGTGGCGGTAGGAGGAACTTGAAGGATCGTAGAGCTCTTGCAGGAAATTCTCCAACTCTGGCTGATGACGCAGCGCCAGAACGATGTCGATGTGCATGGCTTGTGTGACGGGGAGCCGCCCGACTAACTGCGCCTGCCCATTAAGAGTTACTTCACGCACATGACGCGTCAACAAGGTCTGTGACTGCGCCTGGCAAACGACATTCACGCCCGCCACTAACGCGACGGCCGCTAGTAAAAATACAACTAATCTTCGATTCACAGTTTCTCCTTTTTAGTTAGGTGCCCTACTTAGGTGCCAACGTTTTGGAAGATCCTTCTGGTCGGTGGCATGGCACCAGAGCCCCACACGCAAATCTGGTCAACATGCCTGATTGAGCCAGAATCCCTTCTGGCTTGAAAATATGGTTTAGTTTACACCCGCTTGCCTGCTCGCAAAAGTGTGAATCATTTTTTGGCCTGGAGGTTACCTGAGTAACTCTAGCGACCCGGCAGGCGCAGGCCCGAGACTGCCGTTAGTGGGCACAAAAAACAGCCCCGCATCTCTGCGGGGCTGGCTCAAAGCAGACGAGCTTATTCCTTGCCTGTACCCTTCAGGTTGGAAACCTGTGGGCTGCCCACTGCGTTATCCGACACCTGCAACGTTCCCGTCTCCACGCCCACCCCGGTTGGAGTGAACACCACGTTGATGGTGCAGTCGGCGTTGGAGGTCAGGTTCACCTCGCAATTCGTCGAGGTGACACTGAACGGGCCAGTCGTTGAGATCGAGATGTCTCTGAGTAATACATTCTGGTTGTTTCTCAGAGTAAACGTCTTCGCTGCACTCGATTTTCCGACCACGGTTGCCGAGTACGTCGCACTCGCAGGTGTTAACGTGGCCTGGGCTTTGCCCGTGCCAGAGAGTGACACCGTCTGTGGACTGTTGGTGCCGTTGTCGTTGACGTAAAGCGTGCCCGTCAGAGACCCAACCTGGGTCGGGGTGAAGATAACGCTGATCGTGCAACTCTTTCCCGCAGCCAGGGTGCCGCCGCAGGTGTTCGTTTGCGAGAAATTAGCGCTAGTTGTGATGCTGCTGAAGTACATCGTTGTGCTCGAGTTGTTGGTAAGTGTGGCTTTCTTCGCAGCGCTCGATGACTCCACCACGACAGTGCCAAATGAGAGAGCGCTCGGCGTCAGACTGATCTGTGAACCGTTGATCAGCGGCGCCACGGTGAGGCTCAACGAGGTTGCATTCGTCAAGCTGCCCGACTCGCCCAATATGGTCACGATGACGTTTCCTGGGGTCGCCGTGCCGGTAGCCGACAGGGTCAGCGTGCTGCTGGAGGTTGTCGGATTCGGCGAGAAAACTGCCGTCACACCGCTCGGCAGGCCGGTGGCGGACAGTGTAACGCTGCCGGTGAAACCGTTCTGCTGGTTCACCGTGACGTTGGTCGTGATGCTGTTACCCTGAATGACCAATACGCTGGTCGGCGAAGCGGAGAGCCCAAAATCCGGCCCCGCTTCCGTAAGGAATGCGTTGATCAGACCGGTCGTGTTTGGACTACCCCAGCCGGTCGGCAAATCGTAGCCGGGTGTCGTCGGAAGGCCGTCGCTGCCGCTGACGATGTCGTGGAAATCGGTGTCATAGCCCGGCCCAAGACCAAAGTCAGTGTAGATGGTGGGATTAATGAATCCGACTGTCGACGAGTAGCCATTGTTAGCCAGATTTTCATTGACCAGAGCGATGTATGCGGCCCACATCGGCGCCGCAAAACTGGTCCCGCCATACGCGTTTTCGCTGCAAGTGGTTTGGTCAGCGCAGACGTAGAAGCTAAAATTCGCGTTTGCCGAGACGTCTGAGGTGTTCCTATAAATCGTTGACCCCTTGTTGGCCGCGGTGATTATGCCCGGGAGCTGCTGCCATGAGGGGATCAGAATGTTGGTCCCCCAGCCGCCGCCACCGTCAACCCACGCGCTTTCCGAAGCCCAGTCGCCGCCCGGTCCGGTTGTCTCCAAGTCCGTCCCGCCGACCGTCTGGACATATTGAGAATTCATCGGCCAGGGAGCCGAGCCTTCATATGCGCCACCGTCGCCGGACGCTTGAAAATAAGTCTGACCCTGCGAAATCATCTTCATGAAATAGGGGTCGTCTGTGCTGGGGTCCGCCGGACTCCAGCTCCACGAAGAGCTCAAATTCGCAGGCAGCGGAATATCCGTAGACATGCCGCTTAAAAGGGCGGTGTCGCTCGACCCCACGTAGACGTACAGAGTGTTCAAGTTCGGAGCCATGCCGGCTGCCTGAGTGATGTCAATGGTCTGTTCGGTATCGTCACAACCACCATCGGCCTCGGTGCAGAGAATAGAAGTTCCGTCCGTGGAAATGCCAACGATGGGGACAAAGAGTGTCTGCCCAGCGTTCTGGTAATAGGTATTCACGTCGGCGATATCGAATCCGGCGTACTCCAGCAAACCGAGATTCTGGCCGGCGCCAGTGAGAGCCGATCCTTCGTAGTAGGCCGCCCGCATGTCGCTGCCGCAGAAGGACTGGCCAGGACAGGAGCCCGTGGTGGCCAGAGGCTGCACCTTGAGATCTCTATGCACGTACAGGGGACGCGGGATCGAATAGTTGTCCAGGCCCGAGATGTGCCACAGTTGGAAAGGCAGGTCCACCGTGGGCTCCCGGTCCGGAGCAAAGAAGGTGCGGTTTTCCGTGGGGTGCTGGTAAACGCCCATGGTCACATGGAGGGCTTTCTCGATAGTCGCGACCGAGCCTTCGAGTCGCACGTCCATGCTGTCGCGGGAGCCGCCCAGCACCGTAAAGCCGTTCGCTTGCGCGAAGCTGATCAGAGCGTCGTACTGCTGCTGAGTGGGACCAAACCTCGCGGTAAATTCTGACGGCGTCACGTAGTGCCGGTACAAAGAGCTCTTAGGATTGGAGACTTCCTTCACGAAATTTTCCAGTCCCGGCTGATCCCGCAAGGGCAGGACGATGTCGACGTGCATGGATTGAGTCGCGGGGAGCTGTCCGACTAACTTTGCCTGCCCATTGAGAGTTACTTCGCGCACATGACGCGTCAACAGGGTCTTTGACTGCGCCTGGCAAACGATATTCACGCTCGCCACTAATGCGACGACTATGAGGAAGAACACAACTAGTCTTCGATTCACGATTTCTCCTTGTAATTTACGGTGGTCAATTTCCTGGAAGATTTTTCCGGTCCGTAGATCGGCACAAGAACCCCCACATCTGAACCCGATAATATGCCTGATTGGACTGGAGCCCCTCTCGGCGGTGAAACAGCGCCAAGTCTACAACCATTTCGCTTGGCCGGACAAGATGAAACATTTTTCACCTAGAGCGCACCCGAATGGCTCCAGCGGCCGGCCAAACGCAAGCCAGAAATGCCATCGAGCGGACAAAAAAACAGCCCCGCATCTCTGCGGGGCTGGCTCAAAGCAGACGAGCTTACTCCTTGCCTGTACCCTTCAGGTTCGAAACCTGCGGGCTGCCCACTGCGTTATCCGACACCTGCAACGTCCCCGTCTCCACGCCCACCCCGGTTGGAGTGAACACCACGTCGATGGTGCAGCTGGCGTTCGACGTCAGGTTCGTCTGGCACGTCGTCGTGGTGACGCTGAACGGCCCGGTCGTCGAGATCACGAGGTTTCTGAGTAGCACGTTCTGGTGGTTGGTAAGCGTAAACACCTTGGCGGAACTCGACTTCCCGACCACGGTCGACGAGTACGTTGCGGTCGCAGGTGTTAACGTGGCCTGGGCTTCGCCCGTGCCAGAGAGTGACACCGTCTGTGGACTGTTCGTCCCGTTGTCATTGACCGAAAGCGTTCCCGTCAGAGCCCCAGTCTGTTGCGGAGTGAAGGTAACGCTGATCTTGCAACTCTTTCCCGCAGCCAAGGTGCTGCCGCAGGTGTTCGTTTGCGTGAAATTGGATGTGGTCGTGATGCTGTTGATGTCCAGCGTTCCGGCACCGCCGTTGGTAAGGGTGGCCGTCTTCGCCTTGCTGGATGCCTCCACTACAACCGAGCCGAATGCGAGAGCGCTCGGCGACACGCTGATGCCGCTAACCTGCGGCTCCACGGTGAGGCTCACGTACGCGGTGCGGGTCAGGCTACCGGACACGCCCGTGATGGTTACCGTAACTGTTCCCAAGGCCGCCGAACCGGTGGCGGTCAGGGTCAGTGTGCTGGTTGTGGTTGTAGGATTCGGCACGAACGCTGCCGTCACACCATTCGGCAGACCGGAAGCGGATAGTTGAACGCTGCCGTCGAAACCGTTATACGGAGTCACCGTAATGGTGCTGGTGCCGCTGCCGCCCTGAAAGATCGTTACGCTGTTCGGATTCGTGCCGAGGTTGAAGTTGGGAGTCCCGCCACTGCCACAACCCGGGAAGGTGAAGCTGCCGATCGCGGTACTCCAGTTGAATCCACCGTTCTGTCCTGTAGCCTGCAGATATTCTTCAGTGAACCAGAAGGTACAGTCGTCGGTGGGATCGACGGTCATCGAAGTGTAGTCGCCCCAGCGATCGGCGCCGCCGCTGCTTTGCGAACCTTCGCCCTGTTTTAGTATCACTTCGGTTTCCAGGGTCCCCGCCGCGTCGCTAGGTGTGCGACCGGCATAGAGAAGCGAAGGATAGTCGCCGGAGTTCCCACTGGACTTACTGTAGCCCACGGCGATGTCCTGGTTCTGATCCATCGCCATCGAGGGCATCCAGCGATAACTGGAGTCGGGTGCATACGTTCCGGACTGGAACACGCTGGGACCCGTCTCCGGATTGTGAATTTCGTACCAGCGCGCGCCACCACTACTGCCGGCCACGACCGAGTGGCTGACCAGCAGCGTCGTGTGATCGCCGAAGTTGCGGTACACCAGCCGGTACATGAGGCGGTCCGACAAGGCCTCCAGCTGGTCGCTGCCCGCTGTGGGCTGCGGCACGCAGTCGTCATGGCCCCCCTCGGCGGAGCACAAACCGGTCCACGCGGCAACCGGAATCAAGGTTGGTCCAGTGAAGGTCGTCTCCGAAGGGTCCACCCAGTTAACGCTGAACTCGTACATGCTCAGGTTGGCGCTGCCATCCGGATCGAATGTCATGAAGAAGTTGGGAGTACCCGAAGCTGGAGGCGTAGCGCCGTCCAGATCGGAAGGCAATAGTGAAGAAATGTTCGAACTTTGCTGGAAGCACTGCATGGTGGCAGTGTTGCCAACGAGCATATCGGCACGATCAGCGGCGCAAGCGTTGGCGCCGACAAATGAGCTTCCCGAGATCGTGAAATTGTTAAAGGTGAAGTAATAGGCATCCGGCCATACACCAAACTTCGGATAGTCCGGGAAATTGTCGAACGGAAACGCATACCGGTAGTAGGCGCCGGTCGCATCGGAAGTCTGGGATACCGCAACGCACTCGTAATCCGGGTTAGATCCGTTGAGGGCAAACTGGGCAACGACCCACTGCTGAGCCGCCGCGTCAAATCTTACGACCGTGTCGCCGCTGTTGTCGCTCTGACAAGATCCACCGAATCCCGACCAGAAATCGTTTCCGGAGAGTGGGCCCAATAGCGTGTTCCCGTTCTTGTCAAAAACCTGGTAGGTGAGGTTGACGTATTGGACGTATTGCGTCGTGCCCGGCGCACCGTCGTTGTCCGGCGGCATGCAGTTACAGAAAAAATCGTCGCCGTAGCCGATACCGTCGAATTCTACGTTGGGGCCTGGCGTTTGCGGGCCTTCCGGAGAATTCTGCGACTGCAGCACGGGATCCTTCTCAGCCTTCTGGCTCCAGTTGTGAGGGATGGCAGGGTTCTCGATCTCGTGCCGTGGAGGCGTGCCATATGCGGGAAGGAGCGGTGCGATTTCGCGAAGCACCGGTCCGAGGTCGTGTTTGAATTCCTTGATTACGACTGGTCCCTTTTGCACCGTTTTGGATTGTTGAGCGAATGTCGGCAGTGCCACACAGGCCACCGCCAGGAATGCCACTACTGCAACTCGTTTGATCGTCACTCTTCCTCCTTGGTAAATCTCTCTCATTTCTTTTCCCCAACCACTTCGGATGGGTCGTACACGCCTTCCAGCTCCAATACCAAAACATCATCGGCGTCAAGCTTCTCGTCGTACGAGCCGCCACCTTTGATCCCTTTTAACTTCCCCGTACCTCGCATCAAACTCCAGCGTCCCGTGGCCGTCGCCGGGCCCTTTTCCGCCAACACCTGGCCCATGCTCTTCCAGGTTAGCTTTTCGCCATTGTCCAGGGTGTCCGTTTCGAAACCGCTGACATGCAGCATGCCTTCACTTTTCTCGCTATAACCGACCGCCACTCCATCTTTGGTTTTCGCGCCCATGATCAGCATCGGCTCCGTCCACGTGCACTTGCGTCTCGAGATCATCAGAGCGTGGCCCGGACGGTCCGGTACGTCGATCGAATACGCCGGATCGGGTTTCTCGCAGCGGACTTTGCCTTCGACCTTGACAAAATTGGGATTCCCCTTCTTCGACTCTTTTTCTTTGTCGTCTTTGTCTTTGTCCTGGGCAGTCGTCAAAATAGAAAGTGCCACCAGCAATGAAAAGAGATACAGGATTCGGGGGCGGAGTTGGTACGTCCTGACATCAAACATTCGCTAGATTCAACCTCTCTCTGTCGATTCAACAACTACAGTCTTCGCTGCCGTTGAAGAAGCACAACGACAGTACAGACCTCCACTGATTGCTAACGCGTGCTGCTGTGGGGTTAAAAACCCCCGTAGAACGTGGGCGGGACTTTGGGGGAAACTACTAGCGCTCGTAGTTTATACATCGGTTTTCAGGAAAAGGCAAAGCAAAACCTCTCGACAACTTTACTTTTAAGAAATGTAGGGCTTGCGCGGCCCTGCAGGTGAAACGGTTTGCAGTGTGTTTGCGATTATCTGCCACTCTCGAGATAGGCAACAGTTGCAGACTGGCCAGGCGCAAGCTAGCGACTGCTCCCCAGCAGACAAAAAGCAGCCCCGCATTTCTGCAGGGCTGGTTCATCGAAGCAGACCTTCTTAATTTTCGCCGGTGCCCGTCAGACTCGAAGTCTGCGGGCTGTTATTGGCGCTATCCGACACCTGCAACGTCCCCGTCAGCGTTCCCGTCTGGGTTGGAGTGAACACGACGTCAATGGTGCATGTGCCGAGGGCGTTCACGCTCGTCCCGCAAGTTGTCGACGAGACACTAAAGTCGCCGGTCGTCGAGATCGCAACGCTGGTAAGCGCTACATTCAGGTGGTTGGTAAGCGTAAACGACTTCGGATTACTGGTCGCCCCAACGATCGTTCCCGTATATGTCACGCTCGCCGGCGTTAACGCGGCCGGGGCGCCGCCGGTACCGGACAGTGGCACTGTTTGTGGACTGTTCGCAGCGTTGTCGCTGATCGTAAGCGTCCCCGTCTCCACTCCAACTCCGGTCGGAGTAAAGGTAACCTTGATCTGGCAGGTCTTTCCCGCCGCCAGCGTGCTGCCGCAGGCATTCGCGCTCGCAGCCTGTGCAAAAGGACCGCTGATCGTAATGCTGCTGATGTCCAGCGTCGCGCTTCCGGTGTTGCTAACTGTGATGGTCTTCGCAGCGCCCGTCTCCCCCCACACCACCTTGCCCCAAGTAAGAGAGGTCGGCGATAGCGTGACCGCGGGACCAGCGCTGCTGGAGTTCACGGTGAGGCTCAGCGAGGTCGTGTTCGTCAAACTTCCCGACACGCCGCTGATGGTCAACGAGACCGTCCCGGTTGTGGCCGATGCGCTCGCGGCCAAGGTCAACAAGCTGGTTGAAGTTGCGGGATTCGGACTGAACCCTGCCGTCACACCAGTCGGCAGGCCGGAGGCGCTCAACGTAACGCTGCCGCTGAAACCGTTCAACGGATTCACCGTGATGGTGCTCGTGCCGCTATTGCCCTGAATGATAGTGACGCTGTTCGGCGAAGCTGAAAGCGTGAAATTCGGCTCCGGAGGTCCCGCCAGATCGTTAATCAGGGAAGGTCCGATCGGACTGCCCCACCCCGTAGCCAAATCGTAGCCGGTTACCGCCGGATAGCCCGGATTGCCGTTACTGCCGACCGTGACATCGTTGAAATCGGTGAGGTAGTCTGGCCCGACACCAATGTTATAAATCGCCGGGTTGATGAATCCCAGCATCGGATTGCCGTTGGCGACGGCTTGTTCGTTAACCAGAGCCATGAAACCGGCCCACATGGGCGCGGCAAAACTGGTCCCGCCATATACGTTTGCCGTGCAGGTGGTTTGGTCGGCACAGACGTAAAAGCTCCAATTCGCGTTTGCCGAGACGTCCGGGGAGTTCCGGTAAACCGTGGATCCTTCGTTGGCCGAATTGATCACGCCGGGAAGCAGCTGCCAGGCGGCAATCGGAAATTTGCTATTTTCATAGTAGCCGCCGCCACCGTCGACCCAAGCGGTCTCCGAGGCCCAACCGCCTCCCGGGCCGGTGGTCTCCAAGTCCGTGCCGCCGACCGTCGTGAGATACGGAGAAACTGCCGGCCAAGTAGCTGCGCCAAGCGCGCGAAACGCCCCACTGTCGCCGGTAATTTGAAAGAAATTCTGACCTTGTGCCGCAAACTTCATGAAGTAGGGGTCGTCGGTTTGCGGGTCTACCGGGCTCCAGGTCCACGAAGAACTCAATTGCGCACTCAGCGGATTGTACGCAGACATGGAACTCAAGATTCTGGTATCGGTGCTCCCTACGAACACATACAGTCCTGCCATGCCCGGAGCCATGGAGATCGACTGCGTCATGTCCAGAATCGGTTCCGTATCATCACAGTCTGGCTCGTCGCAGAGCAGCTGAGCTTTGCCAACGGCAACGCCAATCACCGGGACACCGTCCGTTTGCCCAATGTTCGAGAAGTAAGTGTTCAGATCGACGATGTCATATCCGCGGAACTCCAGCAAACCGAGCGTCTGGCCTGCACCGTTGAGAGGTCCTGACCCGTAGTAGGCTGCGCGCATGTCGCTGCCGCAGAAGGATTGGTCAGGGCAGGAGCCGGTAATGGCCTCGGGCTGCGCTTGCAGAGCTTCTCTATGCGTCAAACCGGGACGCGGGATCGAATAGTTGTCCAAGCCCGAGATGTGCCACAGCTGGAACGGCAGGTCTACCGTGGGCTCGCGATCCGGAGCATAGAAGGTGCGGTTTTCCGTGGGGTGCTGGTAGACAGCCATAGTCACATGGAAGGCTTCCTCGATGGCCGCCACCGAGCCCTCGAGCTGCACGTCCATGGCATCGCGGGAGCCGCCCACCACGGCAAAGCCATTGGCTTTCGCAAAACGAATCAGTGCGTCATAATCTTGCTGGCTCGGACCAAACCGCTCGGTAAACTCTGACACCGTCACGAAGTGACGGAAAGAGGGGCTGGAAGGATCGTAGAGTTCTTTCAGGAAATTTTCCAACTCTGGCTGACTGCACAGCGCCAGAACGACGTCGAAGCTCATGGATTGGGCTGCAGGGAGCTGCCCGACTAACCGGGCTTGTCCATTGAGAGTTGCTTCACGCACATGACGCGTCAACAGGGACCGAGCCTGAGCCTGGCAAACCACATTCGCGCTCGACACTATCGCGACCAGGACGACCATGAATATGATTAGTCTTCGATTCACGCTTCCTCCTTAAGGTAATCTCAAGGTGTCAATCTTTTGGAAGATTTTCCGGTCCGTAGCGGGGTACTAGAACCCACGCGCAGTCGCTGTGCGTAGCGTCAGTATACAACCCAAAAAACTGTAGACGGAAGAAAAAACAGCAGTATCAGTAGGAAACTTCCGTCTGCGCGCAACGATCAGTGCTAGTACCGCGTAATTGCGGTACTAAGTGTCTTTATTATGCAATTTCCTGCAGGTAATCGTCTTCGTTGTTTCCACAAGGAGGGTGGCCGGATCAAGCTCATGCTGGAAGGATTCAATCCGGGCGGATGTGCTGTCTCAGCAAAACGGGCAACGCGCTGTTTGCGCAAAAAAGCCCCGCATCTCTGCGGGGCTGGTTCATCAATGCAGCCGATCTCACTTGCCCGTGCCCGTCAGACTCGAAGTCTGCGGGCTGTTATTGGCGCTATCCGACACCTGCAACGTCCCCGTCAGCGTTCCCGTCTGGGTTGGAGTGAACACCACGTCGATGGTGCACGTTCCGAGGGCGTTCGCGCTTGTCCCACAGGTCGTCGTGGAGACACTGAAGTCGCCCGTCGTCGAGATCGAGACGCCGGTTAGCGCTACGTTCTGGTGGTTCTTAAGCGTAAACACCTTCGCTGCGCTGATCGACCCCACCTTCGTTGCCGCGTACGCCGCAGTCGCAGGCGTTAATGTGGCCGGGACCTCGCCGGTCCCAGACAGTGCCGCCGTCTGTGGACTGTTCGAAGCGCTATCGTAGACCGAAAGCGTCCCCGTCTCCGTCCCCACTTCGGTCGGAGTGAACACCACGTCGATGGTGCAGGTGCCGAGGGCGTTCACGCCCGTCCCGCAAGTTGTCGACGAGACACTGAAGTCGCCGATCGTCGAGATCGATACGCCGGTTAGCGCTACGTTTTGGTGATTGGTAAGCGTAAACACTTTCGCCGCGCTCGATGTCCCATCCGCTGTTAACGGGAAAGTCATGCTCGCAGGCGTTAACGCGGCTGGGGCACCGCCGGTGCCGGAAAGCGGCACCGTCTGTGGACTATTCGAAGCATTGTCGTAGATCGAAAGCGTCCCCGTGTTCGATCCTACCTGGGTCGGAGTAAAGGTAACCTCGATCTTGCAATTCTTTCCCACCGCCAGCGTGCTGCCACAGGGCTTCGTGCTGGCCGCCTGAGCGAAAGCACCGCTGGCCGTAATGCTGCTAATGTCCAGCGCTGCGCTCCCGGTGTTGGTAACGGTGACCGGCTTCGCAGTGCTCGTCTCCCCAACCACTACAGTGGTAAATGTGAGAGAGGTCGGTGACAGAGTGACCGCTGGAGCAAGATTGCTCACGGTGAGGTTCAAGGTCGTCGTATTCGTGGTGCCCGACACGCCCGTGATGGTTACAGGGCTTGTCCCCGCGGCCGCCGTGGCGCTAACCGTCAGGGTCAGCGTGCTGGTGGAGGTTGTAGGATTCGGGACGAACTGTGCCGTCACACCACTCGGCAGACCGGAGGCGCTCAATTCGACGCTGCCGCTGAAACCGTTCACCGGATAAACTGTGACGGTGCTGGTGCCGCTGCCACCCAGAGCGACCGTTTCGCTATTCGGATTCGCGGTGATGTGAAAGTTCGGAGTTCCCCCAGCGCCACACTCCGGGAAGCTGAAGCTGCCGATCGCCGTGCTCCAGTTGAATCCGCCGTTCTGTCCTGTCGCCTGCAAATATTCTTCGGTGTACCAGAAGGTACAGTCATCGGTGGGATCGACGGTCATTGAGGTGTAGTCGCCCCAGCGATCAAATCCGCCGCTTTTTTGAGAACCTGCGCCTGCCTGCAACACAACTTCGGATTCCAGAGTGCCCTGCGGGTCGGAGGGTGTTTGGCCAGCATAGTTAATCGAAGGGTAGTCTCCTGCACCCGAACCGGACCAGCTGTAGCCGACTGCGATGTCCTGGTTCTGATCCATGGCCATCGAAGGCATCCAGCGCCACTGCCCGTCCGGTGCATAAGTTCCGGACTGGTACACAAAGGGACTCGTTTCAGGGTCGTGGATTTCGTACCAGCGTGGGCCGCCACTACTGCCGGCGACGATGGAGTGGCTAACCAGCAGCGTCGTGTGATCGCCGAAATTGCGGTACACCAGACGGTACATAAGACGGTCCGACAAGGCCTCCAACGGATCGCTGCCCGCTGTGGGCTGCGGCACGCAGTCCTCGTGGCTTCCCGCGCCCTCGCACAAGGGCGTGAATGCGGGAACCGGAATCAGGGTCGGGCCGGTGAAGGTCGACTCTGAAGGGTTTACCCAGTTAACGCTGAATGCGTACATGTCGAGGTTGGCGCTGCCATCCGGATCGAGTGTCATGAAGAAGTTGGGAGTACCCGTGGCTGGAGGAATTGCCCCATCCAGATCGGAAGGCAGCAGAGAGGAAATGCTCGAACTTTGCTGGAAGCACTGCATGGTAGCGGCAGTGCCAGCGAGCATATTGGCGCGGTTCACCGCGCAGGCGTTGGCCCCGACAAATGAGCTTCCCGAAAGAGTGAAATTATTGAAGGTGAAGTAGTAAGCATCCGGCCATACACCAAACTTAGGATAGTCTGGAAAATGGCTGAACGCATACGCATACCGGTTGTAAGCGCCGGTCGCATCGTCGGTCTGTGATACCGCGATGCACTCGTAATCGTCGCCCGAGTTGTTGAGGGCAAACTGGGAAACAACCCATACCTGAGCCGCCGCGTCAAATCTTACGACCGTGTCGCCGCTGTTGTCGCTCTGACAAGAGCCACCGAATCCCGACCAAAAATCGTTCCCGGAGAGCGGGCCCAAGAGCGTATTCCCGCTCTTGTCGAAAACCTGATACGTGGTGTTCACATATTGGACGTATTGCGTCGTGCCCGGCGCGCCATCGTTGTCCGGCGGCATGCAGTTACAGAAAAAATCGTCGCCGTAGCCGATGCCTTCGAATTCCACGCTCAAACCCGGGGTCTGCGGGCCTTGCGGAGAATTCTGCGACTGCAGCACCGGGTCTTTCTCAGCCTTGTGGCTCCAGTTGTGAGGGATAGCTGGGTTCTCGATCTCATGCAGAGGAGGCGTACCGTATTCGGGAAGCAGCGGTGCGATTTCGCGCAGTACTGGTCCAGTGTCGTGCTTGAATTCTTTGATGACGGCTGCTCCCTTAGTCACCGTTTTGGGTTGCTGAGCGAATGCCGCCGATGCCAGACAGACCATTGTCAGGAACGCCACTACTGCAACTCGTTTGGCCGTCACTTTTTCCTCCAGAGATTGTCTTTCTTGTCTTTGTCCTGGGCAGTCGTCAAAATAGAAAGTGCCGCCAGCAATGAAAAGAGATAAAGGATTCGGGGGCGGAGCAGGAATATCCTGACTTCAAGCATTCGCTAGATTCAGCCTCTCCGCGTCGACACAACAACTGCGTTTTCGCTGCTGTCCAAGGAGCGCAGTGGTTCTACTGACACCACGTACAGCCAAAAGACATTGCGCGGCTGGTCAAAACCTGTCTTGGAGCGTGGGCGGGACTTTTGGGGAAGGTACTAACGGTCGTTTATACATCGGTTTTCAGGAAAAGGCAAAGCAAAAGCGGTACGCGAATCGGTTTCCCGCAAAGGTGAATTTGTTTGCACATCGGGGACAACAAGGGGAGGACAAAACGACACTTTTTGTCAGAAGAGAATGCATAGACGCATGCAAAAGAGTGGGGATGTCAGCTCAGAAGCAGAGGAGGCGCTAGCCATGGACCGCGCTCCCTTTCGAGTTTCGCGGCGACCGCCAGCACGAGTTCCTCCTCCCACGGCCGCGCGACGATCTGCACGCCTATCGGCAGACCCTCGTCCGAATAGCCCATCGGAACCACGGCCGCGGGAAACCCTAGCAGGTTAAACCACTCGCAATAGCTCCAGGCATCGAGATACTTCACCGTCTTCCCTTCCACCTGCCACGCCCGTTCGCCGTGACGAAAAGCGGGGATAGCAGCGGTAGGACAAATCAGGACGGGATATTTCCGCATCTGCAAGAGAATCTTCTCGCGCACTGCATCGCGTCCCAGCCATGCGGCCAGCAGCGACTCGCCCGTGTGCGCGGACGCGGCCTTGGTCCAGGCCTGGAACTCCCGCAGAATCGGGCTCAGCTCGGACTCGCGGCCACGCAACCTTGGTTCGCAAATCATGGGCTCCAGAATCATCCCGCCGGCGGTGCCGAAGAATTCCCACCACAACTGCCGCGATTCTTCGAGCCCTTCGGGGCGGAACGGCTCGACGCGAAATCCGCAACTCAGCAAGAGAGACGCTGTCCGACGCACCGCCGACCTGGTTTCTTCTGTGACGGAAGTGCGGTCATCGTTTTCGAAGAAACCAATTTGGACAGCCCGCGCTTGCGCTTCATGTAGCACACGGACCTCCACCGGTGCGGAATAAGGGTCGCCGTCGTCCCAACCCGCCATCACATCAAACAGCGTTCTCAAATCTTCGACTGTGCGAGCCATCGGCCCGACCACTCCGATCAAAGCAAAAGGGCCGCCAGCTTTTGGATAGTGTCCAGTCGAAGGAATGCGTCCGGGAGTGGGCTTCAATCCGCAGATGCCGCAGAAGTGCGCCGGCACGCGGATCGAACCGCCGCCGTCGCTGCCCACGCCCCCGGCGGAAAGTCCCGCGGCGATCGCGGCAGCCTCGCCGCCGCTCGATCCGCCCGCGGTGCGATTCAAGTCCCAGGGATTGTTGGTGCGGCCATAAAGAAGATTATCGGTCTCCCACGCCATGAGCAGTTCGGGCGTATTAGTGACGCCCAGGATCACGGCCCCAGCCGCGCGCAGACGCGCCACCAGCGGCGCATCCTCGGAGGCAATGTATCCTGCGCGCAAACGCGTACCAGCTTCACAACGATGGCCGGCAACGTCAATCGAGGATTTGATGGAAAGAGGCACGCCATGCAGCGGGCCAAGCTCGTCTTCTTTGTTGCGGAGAATCGCCTTCTCCGCTGCACGAGCCTGCGCAAGTACAGCTTCGGGTTGGTAATCGACGAACGCGTTCACCCTGGGATTCAGCCGTTCGATGCGATCAAGATGAGCGCGCGCCACCTCGACGGGAGAAACCTCTTTGCGGCGGATCTGCGCCGCAATTTCCCGTGCAGAAAGAAGAGGGCCTGAGGTCATGCTGTGTGAGAACGGCGCGACGAAATTCAGAATATCAACGAAGGGGTTCCTCCATGGGAGCTCGTGCCCCCTGCGGCTAGGAACTCCCGGATTGACGCTGTCAATGAGCGTTAGCGCCCGTTAGCGACACTCGCTGTACTCTCGCTGTACTCGGAAGGATGTAAGAAAATGCGCTGTCACTTCAAGCCTTCGACGAGATAAAGATCCGAGAGGGTTCGGATATAGCCGTACACATAAGCCTTGGCATCCGGAGTTATTGTTATTCCCCGAATCGTGTCGATTCCGGCCGCATCCGCAGGCACCAGTTGCTTCCATAATTTCCTTTTGCCGGTTGACAACTCGAGCTCAAACACTTTGGCTGGGATTTCTCCAAAACGAAAGACGTAAAGGAATCGGCCGTCGGCGGAGAAGCCGGTTGGCGCCTCATCGGGCTCGGTGCCGGAGACGGGCACAGGTTCGCCACCTGCGACGGGATAAAGGTAAACTTTGTTATCCGGACCGACGCTGGCGGCAAAATCGCCCTTGGGGGAGATCACAACCAACGGGTTCACGCCTTCCGGGCTGATCGGGCGCGGCTTGCCTTCTCCGGGAGACTCTAGATAAAGACGAAATCCGTGTCCGGCCTCGTTGCCGGAGTACACCAGTCGTTTTCCATCGGGAAGCCACCGCGCCCAGAGATGATTGATCGAATCGTGGGTGACGGGCTTGGCTTCACCGACCCCGGTTGGCAGCAGGACAAGCGGAGAAGGAGTGACATTGGGTCGCGCGAGCGCCCAGCGCCCGTCAGGCGATAATGCAGCCCCGATTCCATCGCTAAGACGAATGGCCGGAGAACCATCGGTTTTGCGCAGGTAGACCGCATACTTTGGTCCTCCGCCCTCTCCGGTCTCCCCAAAAAGGACGGTGCGGCCATCGGCAGACAAATCGCCGGGCACGGACCAGTCGAGCCAGGACAAGTCGCGTTCTTTGGTCTCGCCGGGGGCCAGGCCGATCATTCCGGCGCGGTCGTTGCCCCGGGTCAAGAGCACACTCCCATCCCGGCCAACATCGAGCAGGGTCAATTCACCGGGAACGCGCGCGAGCAGACGGACGTCGCCCGCGAGGTTGACCGCATAGAGGGATCGGTCGCCACCGGTTCGCGTGGCGGTAAACCAGATCTCATCGCCGCCGGGCGACCATGCGATTCCTTGAATACTGTCCCAGCCAGTGCAAAGAGTGGTCTTTTTTCCGTTCAGATCAACCACGGCAACCGCCCCGCCATCGTCGCCCAACTGGGGATGGTCAATAAAGGCAATGGTGTCAGCTTTCTGGGAAATACGAATATGACCGATCCATCCATCGGCCTGGTAGACCACCTTGCCCGGGGGAAACTCGAGGCGGTGACGCCCTTGCTCCTGCCGCACAACCGCGAGAGTGCTCCCATCCGGAGACCAATCTGCCCACTCGACATTCTCCAGGATCTCGCGCGGAGCGCCACCGACCAAAGGCACGCGCGCAAGCGTGCCGGAATAGAGGAATTGGGCGACCGGACGGCTGCCCAGAGACAGTGCCATTTCTCCCGACGAGGAAACAGCAAGTACGTCGGCTCCGGCTGGTTCTAAATCATGCGACTCAGGGCTTTCCGGCCGCGTGGTGAACAACTGCAGAGGTTTACCTTCCCACGCAGCACTATAGATGATGGTCTTGCCGTCGGGAGCAAAGCGGGCAGCGTGAACCATGCCGCGGCGGAAGGTGAGCGGATGATAAATCGGTAGTGATGCCTGCACCGGGTGTTGCAACAAAGACTTTCCAATGGCGAGGCCGGCGATCATGGCGATGGCCGCAGCGGCTAATGCCGTGACCACCACCGGCTTTCGCGATACGGGAGCCGCAGAGGCCGGAGCCGGAGACGTCCCCGAAGCGGCGGCGGACGCACTCCCGGCGCGCACGCGTGAAGTGTCGAGAGCGCGCTTGATGCGCTTCAAGTCTCCACGCAGCTCGGCGGCGGTCTGATACCGCAGCTCCCGCTCCTTCTCAAGCGCTTTGAAAATCAGTTCCTCCAGCTTGGGAGGCAGGGCTGGATTCGCGATCGTCGGAGGCTGCGGAGTACGGTTTAGAATGGCCTCGGAGATCACGCCACTGCTATTTCCGGGAAACGCCAGGGATCCGGTAGCCATTTCGTAGAGTACGGATCCGAACGCGAACAAATCTGTGCGTGGGTCAAGCTCTTCGGCGCGAACCTGCTCCGGTGACATGTAGGCCACGGTTCCAATCGTGGAACCAGGAGTGGTCATCATGGCCCCGTCGGTAGCCGTTAACAGCGCAGAGTCCAAACTACCCCGACGGTTTTCCGGCGCCAGCTTGGCCAGACCGAAGTCGAGCAACTTCGCCTGCCCGCGTTTTGTCACGAAAATGTTGGCTGGCTTGATATCGCGATGAATGATTCCTTTGGAGTGCGCGGCATCGAGGGCATCGGCAATTTCAATCGCCAGGCTCAGAAGGGATTCCGTATCCATCGGGCGGCCGGCAATGCGGTGTTTCAGGGTCTGCCCTTCGAGGTACTCCATGACGATGAAGGCCTGGTCGTTTCCCTCGTCAATCTCGTGGATGGTGCAAATGTTCGGATGGTTCAGGGCCGAGGCGGCGCGCGCTTCACGCTGAAAGCGATCGAGTGCCTGGCGATCCTTGGCCAGATCTTCGGGCAGGAATTTCAGGGCGACGAAACGCCCCAGTTTGGTGTCCTCGGCCCGATAGACGACACCCATGCCACCGCCACCGAGCATCTCAACAATGCGGTAATGCGAGATGGTTTGGCCGATCATCAGGGGCAAATCTTACGTGGGCGAACTCCGCAAGTCAATGAGAGCCGTGGAGTTGAGAGCGCTTCAATAGGATGGTTGTTGAAATATTCCCGACTACACTCATTAGCAAAAACAACGATCTTGGCGCAAGGCCGCTGGCGTTCTGCCTGTTTTCCAGTAGAGTAATGAGTTACATCATCACTGGCGAGGAACATTGGCGAGGAATGACGAACAGCCTCAACGCGAAGATCCAGTTCGCAGCGTGTCTTTCCCTTTTGACGGTCTTTCTGACGACGCAAGTCTGGGCGGGCTCGAAGACCCATCCCGCCAAACAGGAAGCTCCCTCCGACCCCGGCTACGTATTTGCCCTGGCAGCCGCGAACCACTTCCTGCACGCGTGGCAAACCGGAGACGTAGAGAACGGCATGGTCCAACTCAGCGACGGCATCCGCCACTCGCAGAACGCCGACAAACTAGAGCAGTTTTTTTCCAACGCCTCCAACCGCGCCTTCGAGATCACGCGCGGCACTGGACATCAGGGCCGCTACAATTTCCCGGTTGTGCTGGTCACCATTCGAGGATCATCCCACGTCACGCGCAAATTCTCCGAAATGACGCTGGTCGAGACTGGCAAGAACGACTGGGTGGTAGATAAACTTCCCTAGAAGAACTATAGAAGAATCAAGGAAGAATTTTTATTGCAGGAGTCGCATTTATGAAGCGTATTCACAAAGTTGCAGTCCTCGGTGCGGGCACCATGGGCGCCCGCATCGCCGCGCACTTCGCCAATGCGGGAGTGCCTTCCTTGCTGCTCGACATCGTTCCCCCGGACGCCGACGGCCCCGCGCGCAACAAAATCGCGGCCGCCGGACTCGATGGGGCCAGAAAATCGAAGCCCGCAGCTTTTTTCGAAGCCTCGCTTTCGCGGCTTGTCACCGTGGGGAATTTCGACGACGACCTGAAGCGGTTGGCCGACGTGGACTGGATTATCGAGGCTATCGTCGAGAACCTCGAGATCAAGCGGTCGCTGCTCAAGAAGATCGAGGCGATCCGCAAGCCAGGCACGATCGTCACCACCAACACCAGCGGACTTCCGGTGGCCAAGATCGCCGAGGGATTTTCCCCGGACTTCCGGCGTGCGTGGTTCGGCACGCACTTCTTTAATCCACCGCGCTACATGAGGCTGCTGGAGCTGATCCCAACCCCAGACGCCGACCCCGCGCTGATCGACGCCGTCACGCACTTCTGCGACGCGCAACTGGGTAAGGGCGTCGTGCTGGCGAAAGATACTCCCAACTTCATCGCCAATCGCATCGGCACATTTTCCGTGCTCAACGTGTTGCGGCTGATGCAGGAAATGGATCTGACCGTCGAAGAGATCGATGCGCTCACCGGCCAGGCCGTCGGCTGGCCGCGCTCGGCCACGTTCCGAACGATCGATCTCGTCGGCCTCGACATCCTCGGGCACGTGGTCACGAACATGACCCAGAACGTGCGCGACGAGCGCAGCGAATTGCAGATTCCCGCATTCTTTCGCCAGATGCTGGAACGCAAGTGGTTGGGCGACAAGACCAAGGGCGGCTTCTACAAGAAGCTCAAAAGCGGCAACGGTAAAGATGATGAGCGCGTGGCGCTCGACTGGAAGACTTTGGAATATCATCCGCGGCAGAAGCCGAAATTCGCGGCCCTCGATATGGCGAAAAATGTCGAGGAGACGGGGGCGCGAATTCGAATGCTGCTGGGCTTGAATGGCGGCGGCGCACCGCAGAAGCCCGATAAGGCAAGCGCTTTTCTTTGGGCGGCGCTGTCCGACTTGTGGACATACTCCGCTAACCGCATTCCTGAAATCTCCGACTCCATCGTTGAGATCGACCGCGCCATGCACCTGGGTTTCAACTGGGAACTCGGCCCTTTCGAACTCTGGGACGCAGCGGGCGTGGAAGCAACCGTCGCGCGCATGAAGAAAGAGGGGCGTCCGGTAGCGGCCAATGTGGAAAAGTTGCTCGCCTCGGACGCGAAGTCCTGGTACGAAGACGATCCTAAGACGACATCAGGCCGAGCATACTTCGATCTGGACCATGCGAGTTTCAAGCCGCTCGAAGTGCCTGCGGGAGTGTGGTCGGTTGAAGTGGCGAAGAAGTCCAACTACGTGGTCAAGAAGAATTCCGGAGCCTCGCTGGTTGACCTGGGAGATGGTGTGGGCTGCATCCAGTTCCACTCCAAAATGAACGCACTCGGCGCCGACATCATTTCGCTCATCCTGCAGACGCTGAAGCCAGGTGGACCGGGCGACGCCTTCGATGCCTTCGTCATCACCAACGACGCGCAGAATTTCTCTGTGGGCGCCAACCTCATGCTGCTGCTCATGTCGATCCAGGAGGAAGAGTGGGACGACGTTGATCTCGCCATTCGTCAGTTTCAGGGCATGACGCAGGCCATCAAGTTTTCGCCCAAGCCGGTGGTGAGCGCGCCCTTCGGACTCACGCTCGGCGGCGGTTGCGAGATCTCACTGCACGCGGCCGCCCGCCAACCGCATGCCGAACTATACATGGGATTGGTCGAGGTCGGAGTCGGCCTACTTCCCGGCGGCGGAGGCTGCAAAGAGATGTTGTTGCGCGCGGTGGACAGCGCAGCTTCCATTCGTCCCGATGGCCGGGGCGAATCGGTCGAACTGATGGAGGCGATGAAGAAAGCCTTCGAAACCGTCGCCACGGCGAAAGTCGCCACTTCGGCGGATGAAGCCCGCGGACTCGGGTTCCTGTCAAGCCCCGACCGCATCACCATGAACCGCGAGCGCGTTCTCTCCGACGCCAAAGCGCGCGCCCTGGAACTGGTGCGCGCGGGGTATGAGCCGCCGGTGATGCGCACGGACATTCCCGCTCCCGGTGAGAACATCCTCGCCGCCCTGAAAATGGGCGTCTACCTGATGCGGCAAGGCGAGTACATCAGCGATCACGAACTGAAGCTGGGCACGAAGATCGCTGAAGTACTCTGTGGCGGAAACGTCACGCCCGGCACGCCGGTCAGCGAGCAGTACGTGCTCGACCTGGAGCGCGAGGCCTTCAAGTCCCTGTGCGGCGAGAAGAAGACGCAGGAGAGAATTCAGTTCACGCTCAAGACTGGTAAGACGCTGAGGAATTAGCGGCATCTGCCTGTGCCCGCAGCAATTCTCGTCCCGCCTTTTGGCCTTCATTCGGCCTAAAGACCTTGGCTTACTTTGAAAGCGCGCGATCCAGCGAGAACGCGCCCGCCCCGCGCAACAGGAGCGCCGCAGCCATGGCAATCGTCAGCAGATGATATTCAAATCCCTCGCCCTTCTGTGTGCCCATCCAGTTCATGAAAAAACCATTCTGCAGATGCACCATGAAGATCGCCCCAATCATCTCGCTGCCAATTCCGAGAGCGGCGATGCGCGTCAGCAATCCGACAATCAGCCCCAGCCCGCCAAAGAATTCTGTGCAGATGACCAGAAACGCAACCGGGGCCGGCATTCCCATGTGAGCAAAGAATCCCATGGTGGCGTGAAACCCAAAGCCTCCAAACCAGCCCAGCATCTTTTGCGCGCCATGCGCGAAGAACACCACTCCAAGGACCAAGCGCAAGATCGTCAATGCTATGTCGTTGCTCGTACCCATCAGCCTCTTCATCAATTTTCCTCCCGGCGGAACCTGTCGGCCTGCGAGACCACGCGATTGTCGTTATAACGACATTTTAGTTCGATTCCCTTCTCGGTCGCCAGGATTCACTTTTTCCCGGCGCCGCAACTTACCAGCCGGTTCTTCCCTCCAACTTCCCCCGAGACCACAAGCCGTCCCCGGAAGCGGCGTATAATTTCAGCACGAAGATTTCGCGAAGGATGGTACTGACGAAAATGTCCGCAGGCAATGGCGATTCCACAAACGGCGCTAACGGCGGTAGTAACGGCAACGGCTTGGATGCGGTTCTGAAACCGCGGGCCGAGTGGCTGGCGAAGCGCAAGGCCGAAAACACAGACGGCAATTTCTCGCAAATGCATTACGCGCGCCGCGGCGGGATCACCGGTTCAATTACCGGTTCAATTACCGAAGAGATGCAATACATCGCTCACCGCGAGAAGATCACGCCCGAATTGGTGCGCGATGAAGTCGCGCGCGGCCGCATGATCATCCCCGCGAACATCAACCATCCCGAACTGGAGCCGATGGCGATCGGCGTCGAGTCGCTATGCAAGATCAACGCCAACATCGGTAACTCGGCCGTCACCTCGAACGTAGAAGAAGAACTCAAGAAGCTGCACACCGCCGTTCACTACGGCGCCGACACCGTAATGGACCTCTCGACCGGCGGCGACATTCATACCATCCGCGAAGCCATCATCCGCCATTCGCCTGTCCCCATCGGCACGGTTCCGATTTATGAAGCGATCTCGCGCGTAAAGCGGGTAGAAGATTTAACCGCCAGCGTGATGCTCGAAGTGATCGAAGAGCAGGCGCAGCAAGGCGTGGATTACATGACCATCCACGCCGGCGTGCTCATTCAATACGTCCCCATGGTGTCAAAGCGCATCACCGGCATAGTGAGCCGAGGCGGCGCGATTCTTGCCCAATGGATGACTCACCACCACAAGCAGAACTTCCTCTACGAATGCTTCGAAGACATCTGCAAGATTTTCAAGAAGTACGACGTAAGCTTCTCCCTGGGAGACGGCCTGCGTCCCGGCTGCCTGGCTGACGCCAGCGACGAAGCGCAGTTCGCCGAACTGAAAACTCTGGGCGAACTAACTCGCATCGCTTGGAAGCATGATGTGCAGGTCATGATCGAGGGCCCGGGCCACATTCCGATGCACAAGATCAAGGAGCAAGTGGAAAAAGAAAACGAGTGGTGCGACGAGGCTCCGTTCTACACCTTGGGCCCGCTGGTCACCGACATAGCTCCCGGCTACGACCACATCACCTCCGCCATCGGAGCGGCCATGATCGGCTGGTACGGCGCGTCGATGCTCTGCTACGTAACTCCCAAAGAGCACCTCGGACTGCCCAACGAAAAAGATGTAAAAGACGGAATCATCGCCTACAAAATCGCCGCCCACGCCGCCGACGTAGCCCGCCAGCGGCCCGGAGTGCGCGATCGCGACGATGCCTTGAGTTATGCCCGCTACAAGTTCGACTGGGAAAAACAGTTCGAACTTTCGCTCGATCCAGAGACCGCCCGCTCCATGCACGATGAAACCCTCCCCGAAGAGGGATACAAGACGGCAGCCTTCTGCTCCATGTGCGGCCCGAAGTTCTGCTCCATGAATTACTCCAGCAAGGTGGACGAATATAACAAGCAGGTTCATGGGCTGGAGAAGAAAGACTACTCGGAACTGGTGGAGAAGCTGGTCACGATCAAGTAAGTAACTATCGAGGGTGCCCCGTCCTTGTCGCGTTTTCTGCGACAGGGCGGGGATTTTGACTTCCTATCCCCACGACGACTCCCATCTGCTCTCGCTTCCGCGCCGTCCACTGCGACTCAATTTCCACTACGCCTTCAACGCCTGAAACATAGTGGCGAAAACTGCTCCACGCCCAATCCTCCGGACTCGGCACTAAGCCGCGCTTCACCGGATTGCGATGAATGTAACGCAACTTCTCGATTCGCTTGGCGTCGCTCCACACATTGAAGTCGTAATACCGTGGCTGCCACAACAGACCGCCCTCGGGCGAGCGCAAACGCCGCGCAACATTTTGCTTGAGCATTTGCAGCGCCACTGAAAGCTTGGCCCGTTCCGGCTCACTCATCAGCAAATGAACATGTTCGGGCATGACTACGTATCCGGAGACGTAGAATCCATACCATTGCCGCGTCTGCTCGAAAGTTTGCTCGAAAACGTCGCGGGATCGCGCCGCGCCGAGAAGCGGGGCGCGTCGATAGCAGCTAAACGTCACGAAGTGCAGGCAGCGTGCTTCTTGAAAGCGCTTGAGGCCCCACGGCATGACAGCATCGTAACCCCGCAGCTTGGAATGCGAAGGCCGCAGCCGATAATATTCCTCATCATTCTTCCGCAATTGGGAAAGTCAAAGTCCCCACCCTGTCGCAGAAAACGCGACAAGGACGAGGCACCCCCGGAGTTGGAATGGTGGAAAGGATGGGCCAGCCCCCTTTCGGCTACCATTTCGTCTATAACTTCACCGCAATGTCATCCATAATCCGAAATAAATTGACTTAAAACCCATCGCGCGCGACAATCAAGTCTGATTGGGGCAGTTTCAAGGTCCGTCCAGTAAGACGACCCTCGAAGCTGCCCCAAAGCCATTTTGAGCGCAATTTGAGGAGCTAAGTCCTTATTCCCGAATATTTTACAAGTAACTCTTTTGAAATCAACATTTTGCGGGAAATTGGGGGGGGGGGGGGGGGGGACAACCCCAAAAACTAAAAAAAAAATAGCGGGAGGGGCACCGCAACGAGAGAAAAAAAAAAAAATTT
>Ga0181538_10001220_pt1 | contig 29426 bp, 26 predicted proteins | sample PEATcosm2014_Bin_40_FD_119773 | JGI IMG/M metagenome (GOLD analysis project Ga0181538, IMG submission 119773) | Peatland microbial communities from MTU Mesocosm Facility, Houghton, MI, USA - PEATcosm2014_Bin23_30_metaG | ecosystem: Environmental > Terrestrial > Soil > Wetlands > Peat | place... | reverse complement strand
GGGGAAAGCGGGAGGTCGGGGCAGGAAGAAGGCCGATTGAGATGCTTGCGGTTAGCGAATATGCTTCAACTGGGATCGCTTACCGCGGATCCGGCGCGCTTACAAGAACAGTTCCACCGGTACGCGGAAAATGTCCGCCAGTTGCAGGGCCTGCTTCTTGCTGATACTGCGTTTGCCCCTGAGAATCTCGGAGACCCGGCTCTTGGGGAAGACGCTCCGGAGATCGGTGAGGCGCCGCTTGGCATCGAGCGAAACGATCAGGGTGGGATTATCCCACCAGCCGCCACAGGTGTCAACGCCCCCCTCTCCCCACGATGGAATGCAACCGGTGGCTTCTTTAGGTCCCACCTCTCATGCCGCCCGCTGCTGCTTCCACTCCCGGCGTAATTGCGCCGTAATCGAGGGGAACCGCACGCCGTGCACGTGTTCGAAGGCGCGCTTGCCGATACGGTGGTAGGCTAATGAACGGCGAGTGTGGCAGTCCGCACAAAGCGGCACGCACGAAGGTTCTCGGCGTCCCGCTTCTTGTCCGCCTCGCTTACGTGCTCGCTGCGTAAAATTGCGCGCTCATTTTTCTCCGTAGCAGGGGCGAGCAGGGTCTCTCGCAAAGCTTCCAGTGCCTGCATACCCTCATTTGCGTCGGATTACCCCGCGTTTGAGCGGAGCTCTAAAGAGACCGCCTCTAAATAGACCCTTCCCCAATTCTCAGGAATACCGAACAATGGAGTTGTGCTTCGGTTCGCTTTTGAGTAGCTCTCAAGCGGATCGACCAACGGCCTTCTATGGTCAAGGTCGATGGTCTGTGGGTCCATCAGGGTAGCGCGGAACCGGGGGGGCAACTGGGAGCGCACCCTTGAGGACGTGCGCGAGGAGCGGATCGAGTCCGCTTTGAAAGCGTAACCCAAGTGGATATTTTCTTCGATAACAGTCCTGGTTGCCGCCTCCGAGCAAAGCCATCCGCACTAAACGCAAGCGAGGCCTGTGGTGATGTGGGAAGATCCCGAGACGGCGAGCGGAAGAACAAGCTGGCGGCAGTCTCTAGAGAAACAGGTCCGCCGGCACGCCAGAGAATTCGGCGAGCCGTTTCGCCTGGGCCTTGCTGATGCTGCGCTTTCCGATCAACATCTCCGAGACACGGCTCTTGGGCAGAATGTCCCATAAGTCGCTTGGCTTCATGCCGCGTTCGGCGAGCAGATCCTTCACCATCTTGTGCGGCGCCGCCTGTGGGAAGTGGCAGCGCCGATTTTCATATTCTTCGATGAGCATGCCGAGCATTTCGAGAAGGCGTCCTTCCTCGGCGGTGATCTCTTCGTCCGGCTTGTCCATGATCTCGCCGACCGCTTTCAAGAGCCGCGCGTGCTCGGCTTCGGTGTGAATCGTCAGGGGCAGGGTCTCGCTGAGAAGCCGCCCGCATTTCTTGGTGTCGAGAAGAGTTGCGCTCATGGATGTTTCCATTTCCCCAAATCGTATTCCTGGTGCGTGAGGACGTGCCGCACATAGACCATCTGCCAGCGATACTTGATCGTGACAACCACGCGGTATTCCCAGACAGCAGAACCACGAGGCAGTAACCTATGACTAATCCCATTTCATGCAGCCCAAACAAACCACAGAACCAGCCGATATTGAGCCGCATTCACCTGGAATCCGAACTAACCCGCAACAGTTTCTTCGAATTCGTCCAACGCGCGCACCATCAAAGCGAAGGGCGCCTGGATTCCCCGGGTAATCAACCTATCCGCCATCTCGGGATCGGTGGCGGAGAAATTCGCCGTCAGCGAGCTATACCGCGACATGGGCCTCGAGGTGCATCTCACGCGCGGATCAGATGCGCACCCAGAATCCGAAGATCCAAACCCCCGGCGGAGCGATCTACCGGAGATCGGAGAGTTGGATGGCTCTCCAAAACGGCGATCAAATGGCGGGAGTTCGTCGGCAAGGGTAAGTGGGTTTTAGAGAAGAGGAGCCGTAATTCGAAGATGCCGGGTGCGCGTGAATCCGCAAAGGGAAGAATGGGAATTCCAAAAGGGAAAGAAACCGCAGGTTTCGTTCCCTTGGGCTACAGCATATAGAGGATCAGCAATTATGGGAGAATACGCCCACGGCAAACCAACACCCGCGGCGTACCACAGCCCCAGCCACTCCCCCACTTCGACCTGTATTTTCCCTGTATTTTACAGGTGCGCAAAATCCTCGGGAGGGGGTCTTATCAACTCCTAAAAAAAGGAAACCCCGAAGTCAACCTCCGGTTCCCTCGAAAAGCTTTTTAGCTCTTTGAAATCTGAATACTCGATCTGAGGTAAATGCGCGACGTAATTTGATCCCGTGTGTGCGACTAGTCGCGCAAGCCAGGATGACCGCACGCGCAAATCCTCCAGGCGTTGCAGAAATACGCGCCGTGCGCGCCCACTTGCGCCACGTGCGCGCCGGGCCGCAAGGTTGGCCCAAGATACCAGCAGGAGGTGCCCGGCGGCAACGGGGCGCATTTGGGCGAGATCATCGAGAACCACTACAGAAACCGCTACGGCTCGCCTTCTCGCAAACCGTGGTAAACTCAAACCAGTCATACACATGCGGATGTGGCGAAATTGGCAGACGCGCAGGATTTAGGTTCCTGTTCCCGCAAGGGAGTGTAGGTTCAAGTCCTATCATCCGCACCAAAACCATAGATTCTGAAATAGTCATTGGTCCTAACCTAACTTTCGCACTTACCGTTCCCCTCTGAATTCCGCTTCAGATAGCAGACAACACCAAATCCCTGCCTGCGTACCATGCCCGTGTGGTCCGGCGAGACTATTCGGCGGCGCAGGAAATAGCGGTGAGTTTTCCTTACCTTGACGTTGCGTACCGCTCCGAAGTGAGGACTCACCAATCAGGATGAGCTTTGGAGGGGCATTCCTCCTGGACGAGCGCACTGTGCACTGGAAGTCTCACGCGACGGCGGTTCCGATGCAGTGTCTCGGTCACGCAGCACCTCATGACGTCCGCGCACCCCGCTGGAAGTTTCGTCAGCAGGGTTGCGGCCCGCGATCACCGGTAGCGGATTGTCCGCCGGACGATCGCGTTTGGCTCAAAGCCGTATATCGATCATCCTAATGAAGGATATCAACTCCTGCGATACCGGCCACTGCAGATCGCCGCACTACGCGCGAGCCGCGCGTGGGTGTTCAGTCCTCACCGCCGGCAACCTGCCGCCAGCCATGGGGAACGGGATTGGCAACCGCCATGCTATACGGAAGGTCGATTTTACCTCCTCAAAATCAACAACGTGCCGAACCAACTCATCACTGCCACTGTGAACAAAAGGCAAACGGATTCCCGGTCGCAGCAGTTGCCGCATCCGTGGATTTGGATCGCCGGATTGACGATTTTGGCGGCCTGCCTGCGCGCGATCGGGATGAATCGGGGCCTTTGGTGGGATGAAATTTATTTCCTGATTATTTCGGTCCGCCACCCGCTTTCGGAAATCATCACGATTTTCCCCGGCGATACTCAGCATCCGCTCTACTCGATCCTAGCCAAGCTAACCGTTGTCGCTTTCGGAGAGCATCCCTGGACTTTGCGCTTACCGGCGGTGTTTTTCGGGGTCGCCTCGATCCCAACTCTTTACTGGCTGGGCGCCTCCGTCACCAGGCGCATCGAAGCCGTCCTGGCAGCGGCTCTGCTGGCCATTTCCTACCATCACGTGTGGTTTTCGCAGAACGCGCGGGGCTACACCGCGCTCGCGTTCTGGACCCTTCTCTCCACCTGTTTTCTTCTCCGCGGCTTGCAGACCGGGCGGCGAGTTCCCTTCATCCTCTACGGGTTAACAATCGGCCTGGGCGTGTACACCCACCTGACCATGATGTTCGTGGTGGCGAGCCACGTCCTGATCTGCGCTGGAGACGTTGCGGCTGGCTGGCAGAATGGCTCTGGTCCGAGGAATTGGAAATTCCCTTTGCAGGGCTTCCTCACAGGCGGCGCCCTGACCGTCCTGCTGTACGCACCGATTCTGACTCAGGTCCAAAACTTCTTTCTGCATCGCCCATCCTCCATGAGGGCTGTTTCCACCCCGGGTTGGGCGCTGTGGGAAACTTTACGGGGTTTAACCCTTGGATTTGGGACTACGGCCGCACTATTTGGGGCGACCGTCCTCGTGACCTTCGGCGCGTGGAGCTACTTCAAACAGAGCCGGCTGATTTTCGCTCTTTTCGCCCTGCCGGGCGTGCTCACAGCTTTGGGTGCAGTGGTGGCTCGTGGAACGATGTACCCCCGGTTTTACTTTTCCCTGATTGGATTTGCGGTTCTCGTCCTCATCCGCGGAGTATTTGCCTTCTCGGAATGGATCGGTATGACGACCCGATCTCAACGGGTTACAACCGTCCTGACGGCCGTTCTGATGACATGCCTCCTGACCGCCTCCGGAGTCTCGCTCTTGCGAAACTACCGTTACCCCAAACAGGATTTTGAGGGAGCCATTCAGTTTGTGGATAGCCATCGAAGTAACGGGGAAATAGTCGCAACCGCCGGTGCTTCGACCTACCCAATGCGGCAGTACTACGGGAAATCATGGGAGGTAATTGAAAATGCCAGCGGGTTGCAGGAGATCTGCCGGCAAGGCCGCCCGGTTTGGCTGGTTTATACGTTTCCCCGGTATTTGGAAGCTGCCATGCCCGGTATCAGCGACGTGATCCGGAAGGAATTCAAGATTGTTCAGGTGCTTCCAGGAACGCTAGGAGATGGCAACTTGTTTATCGCCCGGTTTCAGCCATGAAGCTCATTATCCAGATTCCCTGCTTTAACGAAGCCACCACGCTTCCCGAAGCGCTGGCATCGCTACCGCGACAGATCCCTGGCATCGACCGCATCGAAGTTTTGATCGTCGACGATGGAAGCAGGGACGGGACGGCCGAAGTAGCGCGGGCCCACGGCGTTGACCACATCGTCCGTTTCCGCCGCAACCTTGGATTGGCGGCAGCTTTCACCGCCGGTCTTGAGGAGTCCCTTCGTCAAGGCGCCGACATTATCGTCAACACGGATGCCGACAATCAGTACCATGCCGACGATATTCCGCAATTGATCGAGCCGCTGCTGGCCGGTAAGGCGGATATGGTGGTGGGAGATCGTCAGGTTGGGACTCTTCGGAATTTTTCGTTCCTCAAGAGGCGGCTCCAGGTATTCGGCAGTTGGGTGATCAGCCGCGCGTCCGGGTTGAACACTCCGGATGCCACCAGTGGTTTTCGAGCCATGACCCGGGAGGCGGCTCTTCGCACCACCGTTCTCGGCCGCTACTCCTACACCCTGGAGACGCTCATCCAGGCGGGCGCTTCCCGCATGACGGTGCACTCCGTCCCGATCCGGATCAACCCGCAGACCCGGCCTTCCCGGCTGATGCGCAGCATACCTCATTACATCCGGAAATCGTCTGCCGCGATCCTGCGTTCCTATACGATGTACAGCCCTCTGCGGGTATTTTCGATCCTGGGCGGTTGCCTGATTCTGGCGGGGATGGTGCCAGGGATCCGATTCCTCTATTTAATGTCGATTGGACAACGGGTGGGGCACATCCAATCGCTCATTTTGGCCGCTATCCTCATCATCGTCGGCTTTCAGGTGATGCTCATCGGGATGCTGGCCGATCTTCTGAGTTCGAATCGGAAACTGCTGGAAGAAGTGGTTTATCGGGTTCGCAAGCTGGAAGTCGCCCAACCGAATTCCTCCGATCTAGGGGAAATCCTGGAATTCCATCGAACTACGCACAACTGAAAGAAAACCTAGCGATTTATGGCCTCCGTTCCGCGTCAACAAGCCAAGCCCAAAGTCAAGTTCTGGCGATCTCCCTACTTCCGTTTCGGCGGAAGTACCGTGATCCTAATTCTGCTGCTCACCTATTTGCCGTACCGCAAGGTATTCGGCACGATTCAGCGCATACCGCCCGCGGCGGCGCTCAGTCTGCTCGGCATATATCTCGCACTGCACCTCCTGGGAGTGGTGAAATGGCGTCTGCTGATTAATCTGGCTGGCGCTGATCTAACCTTCCCCCAGACGGTTCGTTGCTATTATTGGGGACTTTTTGGCAATATTTTTCTCCCATCCCTCGTGGGTGGGGATCTGGTTCGGGCAGGAATGGCGTTTCGTTTCTCGCGTTCCAGGGCGGCGATCGTCCTGGGAAGTCTTATGGACCGCGTCCAGGACGTCGGCGGCCTGCTCGGGGTCACGCTAATCGGGGTTCTGTTCCTGCCGGGAGCGCTGGACTATCGAAGCCATAAAACCCTCTGGACCATAGGCGCGGTTATCACTCTGGGCGGGCTGGCCGCTGCCGGAAGCATGTTTTTGGTTCCCGCGCGCAAATTTCCGTTCAAATTCCGGCGAATCATGGTGAAGCTGCGGCGCGGCGTGCTGTCGATGTACCGGCGCCCCGGCCGCATGTTGTTCTGTTTCCTGGTGGGAATGCTTCTGCAAGTCTCCCAGGTGGCCATCAACTACAGCCTGGCGGAGATCACCGGGCTGCATATCGCCTTCAGTTTATGGCTGTTCGCATGGCCGCTGGCGAAACTGTCGGCGCTTCTTCCGGTAACTCAAGGCGGCATCGGGGTTCGCGAGGTTGCCCTGGTGAGCCTGCTGGCTCCCTTCGGAGTTGCGGGGGTGCAGGCCGCGGCGGTCGGTCTCACCTTCCAGGCAATCGTAATTACCGGCGGACTGGTGGGAGGAATCCTGGCTCTTGCCATGGGGCGGCTTTCTTCCTTGTCACGGCCGCGCTCGACCGACGCCATCCATGAATTTGCAGGGTCGGAAGCAGAATAGTTCATGGGCCAATCCATCGCCACAAGTCCCCTGCTGGCGGCATCGGCAGCCCAGCACGTCGTGATTCTGGGCGCCGGTCCGGCCGGCGCCGGAGCCGCATACCGGCTGGTCAAAGATGGGATCGCACGCGTAACCGTCCTCGAGCAGCGCAACGCTGTGGGCGGCAATGCCGGCAGCTTCGAACTGGCGGGAGTGCATTGCGATTTCGGCAGCCACCGGCTGCACCCGGTGGTCAAGCCCGAAATCATGGACGATCTCCACCGCCTGCTCGGAAAGGATCTCCTTTTTCAGACACGGCACGGCAGAATTCTTCTTCGCGGCCATTGGATCCATTTCCCGTTGAAGCCCGTCGATCTGCTGCTGCGGCTCCCAAAGAGCTTCGCGCTGAGCGTCGTCGGCGACATGATGCGCAAGGTCCTGCCGCGCCATACTTCCGGACCGGAGACTTTTGCCACCGTCCTGGAACGCGGCTTGGGACGGACCATCTGCCGGGAATTCTATTTTCCCTATGCGCGAAAACTGTGGGGCGTCCGGCCCGAGGAACTGGCCACCACGACGGCGCAACGGCGTGTTTCCGGTAGTTCCATCGGCAAGATCCTGCGCAAAGTCAGCAAGCAGATTCCGGGCCTGAAACCTGCCACAGCCGGCAAGTTCTATTATCCGCGCCGCGGCTATGGGCAGATCTCGGAATGCCTCTCGGATGCAGCCCGCGAGGCCGGAGCGGAATTCAAATTCGGCGCCCGGTTCACGGGGATCGAGCGGGACGGCAATCGCATCACGGGAGTTCGCTATCAGGTCGAGGGCAAGGAATTCGAGATTGCCGCGCAACAGGTCTGGTCGACGATCCCGATCAGTATTCTGCTCGAGGGCATGCGCCCGGTGCCGCCACGAGACGTGCTCGAGGCAGCTTCGAAGGTCGCGTTCCGGGGAATGATTCTGATCTACCTTGTGCTGGATCGGGACCAGTTCAGCTACTACGATGCCTACTATTTTCCCGAAGAAGCGATCCCCATCTCGCGCATGTCCGAACCCAAGAATTTCACGCGATCGGCGGAGCCTCGCGGGCGGACCGTTCTTTGCGCAGAACTCCCCTCCGACCCGGGCCTTCCGGAATGGGAGATGAGCGACGAAGAACTGGGGAACCGGCTATGCGACTGGGTGGAGCGCGCGGGTTTGCCGAGGCCGGCGCCGGTTTCGAAAGTGGTCACGCGCCGCCTGCGCCAGGCATATCCTGTTTACCGTCAGGGTTACGAAGAGCATTTCGCCAAAATGGATCAATGGCTGGGCGGACTCGAGGGATTGTTGACTTTCGGCCGCCAAGGCCTCTTCGCGCATGACAATACCCACCACACGCTGGCGATGGCTTATGCTGCCGTGGCATGCTTGTCACGGGACGGTCGATTCGACCGGTCCCGTTGGGTGGAACATCGCAGAGAGTTCGAGACCCATGTCGTAGAGGACTGATCGCAATTGGCCTCCCCTGAATCATCAGCGACGTTGTCAGTTCTGAAGGAATCCGTCGGCCGGGGACCCGTGGCCTCCCGGAAGAACAACTCACCTCTTTGTGTCTGTTCGTATGAGGATCGCAGGGAGGCGATGGACAGCGTTGTGCTGATGGGAGAGTCTTTGTGCCGCGTGGATCCGGATATCTCGCTGCACCTCACTTTGCCCGAAGCGCCCGCCGCGGTCCGCGACTGGGCCGCGCGCCGGCCGCAGGTAATCCTCTCTACCGCCCGTCCGGACGGAGTGAGCGGCTGGGATGTGAAGCCATGGATCTTACGGCAGCAGTTGAGCGCGGGAAGCCCGGAAGCTCTTTGGCTCGACGCGGACATGATCGTGACACGGCCGATTTCTGCGATCGTGGCGAGCTTTCCGCCATCGTCACTAATCGTGGCTGATGAATGGGACTTGGCCGGCGCCGTCCGCTGGAGTCAATTGTGGGGCCTGGCGGAAGCACGCGCGGTGTTCCCTGTAAACTCCTGTTTCGTACGCGCGACTCCGGCGCACCGGCCGCTTCTGGAACGGTGGCTTCAGATGACTCGCGATTCGCGGTATCGCGAGGCGCAGCGTGTGCCGTTCGATCGCCGGGCGTTTCATCAAGCGAGCGACCAGGCGCTCTTGACCGCCTTGCTGGGAAGCCAGGAATTCGGCGAAGTCGCCGTCGATTACATTCGCCTCGGCCGCCATATCGCGCAATGCGCCGGACCGTCGGGCTACCGGCCCCATCATCGGGTGCTGGACCTGTTTCGCGGCCTGCCCCCGCTAATTCACTGCATCGGCCGAAAGCCGTACGAACCCAGGATCAAGCAAGGGTTCCTGGCAGATCTTGCCAGCGATGTATCTCCTTATGTCCTGGCGGCGCTCAGAATCGCCAGAGATCTGAACATGCACCCGCAATGGCTGGATGCCCGGACATCGCTGGGGGCCATTCTTCGCGGGTTAACCTCAGGCCACCCGGCCATGGCCGGCCTGCCGTTGGCCATTCCCCACGCATTGACGATGAAAGGCGCAATGTTTCGATCGCTGGCAAGGAAATAGCCGGGGGTGCTTCCGTGCTATCCCGCTTCGTCACTCAGCCTTGCAGGCAGAAACCAAATTAGGGCACAGACTGCGATCAATGCCGCCCAGGATAAGCATATCCATCCGCTGGTGAAGGGTATCCCGGCGTCCCGCAGGCGGCGCATCCAAAGCAATTCGCCATCTCGCCCGCGTAGTGTCCCAAACACCAGCCGGACATCGTTGGAGTGCGAGGCGGCCAGCAGCAGACTTTCGGCGCAGGTTATTATGGCGATTCCCCACCGGAGCGGCGGGGGCAATAGCTGAGCGGCCTGTACCGCGAGCAATGTCAACGCCGGGACTACCGGCGCCAGGTAACGAAACCCGGTTGACGGTTGCAGCCAGGAATACTGGTTGGCGGCGCAGAATACCACGAATAACGCAAAATAACCCAGCAAAACCCACATTTCGCGGTCAGGCATACGATAACGAACGCGTCTGGCAAACGGAGCTATGGCCGCCAGCAACAGGGCCGGGCAATAAGCGAACAATCCAAATCGTGGATCGAAGAAGTTGGCCCACACGAGAGCCGGCGAGGGCCAATCGAAACCGCGGTATCCCAGGGCGGTCGGGGCGGTGGGAGCCATGTAGTGCTGGGAGGGGAGGTATGGGGAGCCGAAAGCCCATGACTGGTAAATCACAAGCAGGAATACGCCAGGAACGGCCCCGGCCGCATAAACCATCAGAAGCCGCCATCGCCGTGTTGTTGCGAGGCCGTCGGAGCGCAGCCACACGTACGCCGCCATCGTCCCCGCCACTACCACGCCGCTGTAGTCGCAGAGAATGGCGTATCCGGCAAGCAAGCCGGCGGCGACCGCGCGGAGAACGGAAAGTTGTCCGCCGTGGGGGTGCCACACCAGCAACAGGGCGATCAGCCCGGCATCGGCCACCAGCAGGTTATGGTTCAGATGAGCCGCGCGAAAGAACACCGGAGTTCCCAACGCGTAAAGGAGGGCCGTCGCCGTCGAATACCGGGGCGGCACGCCGGCCTCGATCAGACGCGAGCAGAGATATGCCGCGGCGGCCGCCGTTACCGGCGCCATGACGAAGGCCACGGTCAGAAACTCCACGAGTAGAAAATAGTAAGCGCGGCCTTCCCGCACGGTTCTCCAGAACAACTCGCCATTGTCTGTAACGGACACCGGCCGGGGCAAAGCCTGGTTCCAACGATCCACCCGAATGAGCAAGGGCCGGAGCGGCAACAGCGCGATCGCAGCGGTAAGCGATGCGCCCGGATTGTTGTTGATATAAACGCCCCCGGTAGGGCTGCGAAAAACGTCGCCCGTCCAGCCGACGTAGCGTTCCACGTTCAGGCTGCCGCGCTCGATCAATGCAACTGCCGGGAGATGTTCACGAACCAGGTAAGGCGTCCAGAAAAAGGAATAGACAATCCATGCCGTGAGAAATACCCGCCACGCTGCGCCGGCCGCACACTTCCGCGGCTCCGTCTCAGGAAACCCGGCATTCATCGCATCTTCTGCCGGGCTCAGCCATTTTTCTCTTCGTGGTACTCCTCCTCCGTATTGATGTCCCAGAGATTGGCCTTCCCGGTCTCGCCAGCCAGAATATTGTCCACGGCCACCATGGCGGTGAGCATGGAGTGATCCTGGTTGTTGTACCTATGCATTCCATTCCTGCCGAGCAGGAACAGGTTTTCCAATGTGTCCACGTAGTTGCGGATTTCCGCAAAGCGGTCGTAGGTGCCGAAGTAAGCCGGGTAGGTCTTCTCCATTCGGATCACGGTCCCGTCCAGAACGTCGGAAGAATCGATGATTCCGATGCGGTCCAACTCCTCTCGCCCGAGCCGGAGCAACTCCTCGTCGGGCGCCGACCAGAGCCGGTCGGTATCGTTGCAAAAATACTCGAGCCCTAGCCAGACAGTGTTCGGGTCGGCAACCATGTACGGGCTCCAGTTGTTGAAAATCTGCAATCTGCCGACGAGCACATCCGGTTCCTGCACATAGATCCAATTGTCGCGGATCAGCCTCTGGCCGTTGCTGGTTTCGTCCTTCAACTTCAGACGGGAAACCAGCAGCCCCACGGTAATAAAGTCGCGATAGATCAATCCCTCCGCGACTTCCCGCACGTTGGGCGGCGGACTCGGCTCCAGGCCGCGGATCAGCTCTCGCACGGGCATGGTGGAAAAGAAGTAGTCGCCCGTGAATACTTCCGTGTCGCCCGTTTTGAGGTTGGTTGCGCGGATTGCCCGGACGCGCCGGCCTTCCGTCTCGATCCCCTCCACACGATACGACGTCAGGATTCTTCCGCCGAGTTCTTCCACTTGGCGCGCAGCTTCTTCCCACATCTGCCCAGGCCCGTACTTGGGATAGAGAAACTGCTCGATCAGTGACGTCTCGGTGCTTTTTTGACCGATGTCCGCCTGCGCGCGTTTTGGCCGGAGCTTTTTCAGAGCGTGCCCCAGAGTCTTTGTCAAAGACAGACCTTTAATCCGTTGGGCGCCCCATTCGGCGGCGATTTTGGAGCAGGGAACGCCCCATACTTTTTCGGTATAGTCCTTGAAGAAGGTTTTGTAGAGTTCCCGGCCGAACCGGTTGATCAGGAACTGTTCCAGAGTTTTCTCCTCTTTGAGGGGGAAAAGCATGCTTCGGAGATAACTGAGGCCGATGCGGGTGGTGCGGAGGAAGCCGAGCTTGCTCAAGGTCGATTTGCTGAGGCTGATGGGGTAATCGAAAAGGCTGCGCAGGTAGTAGATGCGGGATTTGCGGGGACGAAGCAGCATGACGCATTCGCCATTGGCGCGTTCGGCGGTGGCGACCGCCGGAGGCGCGTTCACCCGGCTGGTCATCCGATGATAGCGGATCACTGCCTGGGGAACGGCCTCGTCCAGTGGAATCATCTTCAGCCACCAATTCATCACCCGGTCGGATTTCGAAAAGAAGCGATGGCCGCCGATATCGATGCGGTTTTGCTTGAAATTCACGGTGCGGGAGAGACCGCCCATAGCCTGGCTTTTCTCCAGGACAACGGGGCGGATGCCGGCACGAGTCAACAGCTCGTACGCCGCCGTAAGCCCGGCAGGCCCGGCGCCCACAATGATGGCTGTTTTTCCAGTAGGCATGGATCGAGGGAGAGTGGCGCGGCTCACATCGGTACGGTGCTCGGTTGACATCTCCCGGCTTCGAAGGCTGGCACAAGCATATCGCGGATTGCATCGAAATTGTCGGGAAGAGGGGTGATCCCGGTGGCGATCTCCCTAGGAACCCGATCTATCCCGGTTCCAGGTGCTGTAATGGCGAGCATTGGCTTGGCGAACATCGACTTGGCGAACATCGGCTTGGCGAACATCGGCTTGCCTGCAGCCATGGATTCGAGCCGGCTGCCGGCGAGGCCGGTCGTCGCGTTGTAATCCGTGAGATCCTGGTTCGGCTTCATTTCGGGCCACCGTTCAAAACTGTACTTCGAGCGAATGTTGCAGCTTCCGTATCGGAACGTTGAGAATATTGCGCGGGTGGCTGGATGGCTCGGTAAAACGGTACACCCGAAGCTGTCCGTTCCAGCGGGGGCGGCTGGACTGAAGCGGGATGGAGGCTACCAATTGCATGGTGGCTGGAGGAACCGCTGGCAGCGCGGACCATTTGCGAGCTTGCCGAACGTCCTCAATGACGATCCAGTTGACGCCGTATTCACGGCAGAACGCCTCGAACGCCGCGGGATCGTACTTCTCGTGCGGTAGTTTTTCACCGGAGATTACAATCGTGCGCAGACTGGTATCGAGGCTGCGGGCGGCGAACGCGAAATTCCCGTCGGCTTGTCCGGCATAGACAATCCGGGTTGGAGCGCCCTGCCGGACCACCAGCGCGGCAGCCTCTGCCGGGCCTTGCAGAAAGTCGGGATGGAAGCGGAGCCCGTTGGCAAACCATAGCAGGGCGAACCCGGCAGCCAGACAGCATGCGCAGCGCTCACCCCAAAGAGAGGCACTTCCACTAAACAACGACGCGTAGATCACCGTAATCACCGGCGGAAGCAGCCAGAACAGGTAGCGCCCGCTGGATGCGCCCAAGAGCATAAGCATCCCGGCTACCGAAACGATCCATGCCAGGTAAAGCGCCAGGTCCGGCATCTGGCGGTAGCCCCGCAAGGCTGCCCATAGGGATACCAGCACGGCGGTTAACGCGAAAATGGCAGGCAACCACAGTAGATGCAAAGTGATCCAATCTCCATAAAGATCGAGATTACGGAAGAAAATCCACTGCACGGAGCTCGGCGACGTTCCCAACCCGTTTGCGTCGGGAGTACCCATCCCCCGGAAGGCCCACCAGATCAGCATCACTCCCGCAACGCCCGCTCCAACGAAAATCGACCCGATCCAGAACGGCCAACGCAGAAGTAAGCGCGTGCGGCGGCTCAAGATCAGGAATAAGAACGGCACACCAACCAGGAACGCGGCGTGTTGCTTAGTCCACACGCCCACAATGGCGAATCCCGCGAAAAACAACATGCTGCGTATAGGATGAGCGCTTGCGATACCCGGCAGGAACAACAGCGCGGCCAAAGTGAAAGTCAAGGCGGGGAACTCCAGCATGATATCGGTGGCGACGCCCTGCGAAGTCCAAAGAGACAGAATTGTGACGGTCACGCATGCCGCCAGCAGATCGTTCCACAGCGTTCTGCGGAGGAGCCGGTTCAGCAGCAGCGCGCAGATCCCCACGGCCAACGCTACGATAAGCCTGGAGGAGACGACGTTCACTCCCGTAATCGCAAAAAACACGGCTTCTATTGCGGGAAACACCGGAGGATGAAAAGGCAATGAGACCGCCGGGAAGTGCGCGTAATACTCTTTGCCGAAGTTCACTGGATGGGCAACGCGGCCCATGCGGACCAAATCGTAAATGAAGGCGCCGTTCATTCCGTGCCTGGCGGCATCGGTGTCGACCACTTGCATGTGACCGAAGTCGCGGAGCTGCCAGGCGGCAAAAAACAACGCTATGAGGTAAGGGAGCCACACCGGGAGTTGCCCCATGGCACTCCGTGGCTGCTCCTGGGTCTCAACCTGTTGTCCCATCGTTTCCGCTAGCAATCAACATCTCCTCTGTAAACCAGTTCACGAAAGACGGAACCTTCCGCACCGCAAATGATATGCCAGATCCTCGCCGAAAGATGCCGGGCGCGCTAACTCGGCCGCAACCGTTGCCGGATACCACGAAGCGCTTGCCGGGCCGCCAGGTATCCACGTCCGTGAAGCCTGCCCAGTCCTTCAAACCAGAACTGATTTCGAAAGTAATAGATATCGAGGCGCGGCAGATCTAACAAGTCCCCGCGCGGAGAAACCGGCGCCAGCCTGGTACTGCACCCCAGGCGAAAGTGACGTCCCACCACCGCCCGAACCCGGGGGCTGTGATCCCCATAAGGGTAGGCGAAACTGTCTACGGTTTGCCCGATCCGCTCTTCAAGCGCCTCCCGGCTTACGGTTAACTCTCCCTCAATTTCCGCTTCCGAAAGCAGCGTCAGCCGCGGATGGGTGGCCGTGTGGCATCCGATGCGGATTCCTCCGCGTGCCGCCTGTTCCACTTCGCTCCAGCGCATCAATTCGAGCGCCGGGATGCCTCGAGACTGCGTGGGCCAGTCATTGTGGCCGCCGCAATATTTGGAGATCACAAAAACAGTCGCCGGGAAACTGTATTTTTGCAGCACGGGGAAAGCATGTTGGAAGAAGTTCCGGAATCCGTCGTCAAAGGTCAGGGCCACGCCTCCGGCAGTCTCGCGGATGCGGTCGAGCGGCACAACCGCTCGACCGCTCTGCGAGAGCCACCCCATCTGCCTGCGGAATGTGTCCGGGCAGAGCGACACGACCGAACCGGAATTGTCCAATGAATGGTACGTCAGGATGATTGGCCGCGGTGGTCTCATCGTTGAGAAATAAAGATACGCTTCGCAGCGGGAGACAGCGTGTGCCGGAAAAAATGCCGGACCAGTCCTGTAAGGAAAGAGACTCCGTTATAGAAATGAAACAGCAGGTGAAAAGGGATGGCGGCGAGCGCGAGCAGGCGGCCGGTGCGCCCGGCCAGGAAAACGTAGAACTGGCTGTTCAGCAGCACCACTACGCTCAACAGAAGGAAAAAACAAAAGACCAGTGGATGAGTCGGGAGGTACACTATCACAAAAAGAATGACGAACAGCAGGTACACGCCGCATACCAGCCCGCTAATCTCTTTTCGGCGCTGTGACAAGGAATATCGATGTCGCAGAAAAAGTAGAATATAGGCGAGTAGCACGGGAGGAATCAGCAACGTCGCGTGGTTATATAAAGCCATCGCCACGATCGAAAGAATCAGCGCCGTTGTGGCGATGATGAGCTTCGGCTGAGTGCGCCAGGTGCTTTCCACCTCAAACTGCGCCAGCACCAGAAACAGCAAAATCAGCAGCATCAGGACAAAAGAACTACCGGCGTACCAAGCTGCGGCGGCCGCGACCCCGATCAGGATGAAGACCAATGCTACGCTGACCCGCTGGCTCAGTTGCACATTGAGATCGTTAGGGACGAATTTGTCGCGCAATATCAATTCGGTCCAGGGAATGCCGCGATCCAGGATGTCGGTCTTGACCAAGTTGAAGAAACTCCACCGCTTGAGGTGTTTCACGCGGATGCTGCTATCCAACAAGAGTTTCTTTTTATCGCGGGATAAGCGGTACCCCAGTTCGATATCCTCTATGGCCGGACGCCGATAGGATTCGTCGAATCCGCTGTATTCATCGAAAGCCGATTTCAGGATGGCGCCGCAGCCGCTCCAGAATGTGCTGGCGTCCCTTTGCGAGTGGTGATGGACGTAGCAATGCATCAGATTGCGGTACAACGACAGGAAATCCTGCGATTCGGGCTGATCGTCGTAGGAACCGATGACGGCGGTCAGTTTCGGGTCCTGCTGGAAATTGGCCAGCACGCTGTCCAGCGTGAACGGGTAGACGCAGACGTCCGCGTCGATGAAGAAAAGAATCCGGCCCTGAGCCTTGCGAGCCCCCATGTTGCGGGCGAAAGCTGGCCCACTTCGTTTACCGGTGTGCAGGATCGCGGCGCCAAATTCGGCTGCCACATCCGGGGAGTTGTCGGTGGACCCGTCGTCCACCACGATGCATTCATAATCCGTCATGGTGGATTGGCGGAGGTGTTCGAGGCACTGGCGCAAAGTCTGCGCGGAGTTGTAGACCGGTATGACCACCGAAATTGCGCAGCCCATGGGTTCTATCCTAAAGCAAACGAAGAGTGCGGCACGTCTCTGTGCACGTCCGTTACCATCTACAGGAGGCGCGGGTACCCCCGACCGTTATACACCATCGATTGCCCTTTCGGGCACCGGGGAGAGCGATCCAAACCCGGTGATGGGAACGCGCTCCCCATAGTACTGTTCAGTGCCAAGCATTTTAAAGGACTCCGCCCAATGAGAAGGAAGGTTCCGCTTGACGGCGGCAAACGGTTGTCGAGTTCCACACACTATCCCACTACTTTGGAAAAAGGACACTTTTTAGGTCTGGAACAGTCTGGTTTGGGTTCGGAGGTCATAGGGCGGCACCAGAACGCGACGGTCGGGCTGTCCGAATGGCATTGGGCTTGCAACCTCCAGGCAACTCAGGCCTTTATGCGAATCGGCGTAGATGCAACCTGCTGGCATAATAAGCGAGGATATGGACGGCATGCACGGGCACTTCTCCGCGCCCTGATTCGCCTCAATAGCGGAAGCCGGTACACGCTCGTCCTCGATTCCATGGAGGCTGCGGAACCCTTACCAAAGGAATGCGAAGTGCGAGTAGTGGCGGCATCGGCTCCGACGGTAAAGGCTGCATCGGCGAGCGGCCATCGCTCTTTGGCCGACATGTGCCGGATGTCGCGGGCGCTTTCCGCTAAAGAATTCGACATCCTGCTGTTTCCGACAATCTACAGTTACGTCCCAACCTTTGGCCGTGCGCGCAAGCTGGTCATGGTGCATGACGTCATTGCCGAAACCTTTCCGCGCCTCACGGTACCGCGGCTTTCGGCGCGGCTGTTCTGGAACATCAAATCCGTTCTGGGCCGCATGCAGGCAGACGCGCTGATCACGGTATCGGATTATTCGCGCCAAGGCATTCTGAAGCGGTTTGGCGTCGCCCCGCAGCGGGTTTTCGTGGTAGGGGAGGCTGCGGACCCGGTGTTTCGAAGACTCCCTCATCCTCTGCCCAAGCTCAATCTGCCGGGCGCCGGGCTTGACGGTTCTCACCGCATGGTGGTGTATTTGGGTGGCTTCAGCCCACATAAGAATCTGGAGGCGCTACTGGCGGCTTTCCGGCGCATTGCAACGCGGAACGATTTTGGCGATGTCATGCTCTTGATGGTGGGCGATACGTCCGGGGATGCGTTTCACACATACTTCGGGACCATTGCCGCACAAGTGGAGGCGCTTGGCCTGGCTGGCCGGGTGATTTTCACCGGATACCTGGAGGACGAAGAGGTGGTCACGCTCCTGAACCTGGCCTCCGCGCTGGTATTGCCTTCGCTGATGGAAGGCTTCGGACTTCCCGCCGTCGAAGCGGCCGCCTGCGGCTGTCCGGTAATCGCGACCAAGGCCAGCCCCCTGGCGCAATTGCTACCGGGAGGCGGCCTTTTTGTCGATCCGTGCGAAACCGAGATTGCGCGCGCGCTCGAAACCCTGCTGAACTCGAAGGAAATGCAGCTCGAAATGCGCGCACATGGCATGGCGGCTGCGCAACGCCTGACCTGGGAAGAAGCCGCCCGACAGATGATCGGGGTCATGCGTAAGGTTGCAGCCGCATGAGCCGCCCCCTGAACTTCCTGCACCTTACCACGTTCTATCCGCCCTATAGCTTTGGTGGCGACGCGATCCAATTGTACCGGCTGGCGCATGCGCAGGCGGAGAGCGGCCATCATGTAGACGTGATCCATTGCGTGGACGCCTACCAACTGTTGCATCCCGGTCCGCCTCCAGTGGAATTTGCGGAGCATCCCCGTGTCGTAACGCACGAGCTGCGCAGCCCTCTCGGCAAACTCTCTCCGCTGCTCACACAGCAGACCGGGCGGGCGTGGCTGAAACGTAACACGATTCGTGCCGTGCTCGAATCCCGCCCTTACGATGTGATCCATTTTCATAACATCTCGTTGTTGGGACCGGAAGTTCTTTCCATCCAACCGGCGCATGGCAGTGCCGTAAAGATCTACACCACCCATGAGCATTGGCTCATCTGCCCCACGCATGTGCTTTGGAAATTCAATCGAGCGCCCTGCGAGGAGCCGCAATGCCTGCGCTGCACCATTAGGGCGCGGCGGCCTCCGCAGTTGTGGCGCTACACGGGGCTGCTGGACCGGATGACCGTGCATGTGGATCAATTCCTGGCTCCCAGCCGCTTCACGGCGAGGATGCACGCAGAACGCGGGTTCCCGCGGCCGGTCGCGTACCTGCCGAACTTTATCGATCGTGTTGACAGCGACTGGCAAAATCCGCTGCCGGCTCCTCAGGAAAAGCCATACTTTCTCTTTGTCGGGCGGTTGGAGTTGATCAAGGGGCTACAAACGCTGATCCCTCTTTGGAAGCGCGTGCCGCATTGCGACTTGCTGGTGGCCGGTACGGGGACTTATGAGCTGGAGTTGCGGGCTATGGCGGCCGGTAATCCGCGGATCAAATTTCTGGGGGCGCTGCCGCAGAGCCATTTGGGAGCTCTCTATCATCATGCGCGCGCATGCATCGTTCCCTCCATTACCTATGAAACTTTCGGCATGACCAGCGTAGAGACCTTTGCCCGGAAGACTCCGGTGATAGTCAGGGATCTCGGCGCCTTGCCGGAAGTGGTGCAGGATAGCGGCGGCGGATTCATTTATAAGAGCGACGAAGAACTGTTGCAATATCTCGACCGCATCGCGTCACAGCCGCTCCTGCGCGCCGAACTCGGGCAGAAGGGGTACGATGGCTTCGTGCGATGGTGGTGCCGGGAGGCACACCTCAAACAGTATTTCGACTATCTGGAGAACGCCGCGGAAAGGAGATTCGGGAAGGCGCCCTGGCTCGGCTGAGTCCAAGCGGGGTGCAAATCTCACCGGGAACGGGCCGTTATATCTCCTGGGAGGCGAGGGCGGGTTTGCGGATAGTGGCGCGCAAAAACAAGAGCAGCCGGGGGCCATCGGCCCACAACAGCGCCCCGATATACACGCCGCAACTGACAACTCCAGCCACCCAGATGTTCCAAACCGCTAGGCACGCGTACAAGCCCGCGGCGGCCGCGAGGGCGCACATCGGGGAGACGAGTTGGCGGCCCACTGGCACCTTCGTGACCAGCCGCTTTACCGCAAAATAGACCAACACCAGGTTGAGCACATTCGCAATCAACAGCGCCCATGCGGCGCCCATGCCGTCATACAACGGCACCAGCATGAAACCAAGGACAACCGCTGCGAGGGCCGAATATGCCGTACACACCAGCAATGTCTTCTGCCGGCTGTACGCGATGAGGGTATACCGATAGTGCCCGCTCAGCATAGCTACCGGCAGCATCCACGCGAGAACGCGGAACGAACTGGCGGCTGCCCGAAAAGCCGGGCCATAAATCAGGCCCAGCAGCAGCGGAGCCATGAAGCCGAGCATGCCCGCGGCCAACAATCCAATCCAGGCCGCAAAACGAATAGAGTGATCCATCAGATCCAAAAGCTGCTTCTTGGGAAGCACCACACAGCGGGAGATGGAGGGAAGAAGGTTGAAGAAATACAACCACACAAAGGTATGCAGCGCCATCAGCGCCCGGTGCGACGCCCCAAACCACGCTAAAGAACGATCGGCGAAAATGAAGCCCAGCAGGACGGTGCAGAAGTACCACATGAAGGCCCATGCAACCTCGGATAGTCCGATCGGAAGTGCTTCCGACAGATGCTTTGTCAGGTGTGAGATCCGCAGATCGGGCAAGGGCCACGCGTAATGCATTTGATGCCGCGTCACATATAGACAAAACGCGGCCACCATTCCGACCGAGAAGCACTCGGCCACGCCGACATAGATGAGCGGTGCGCCCTTCCGGCAGAAAGCAAGGACCACCAGGGCAAACGCCGCCTGCCGGATTACGCTTGCGCCGCCCACCCATCGCATCTGATCGTGCGCCTGGAAAAACCACTGCAGCAGGAACGGCCCGCCCAGCAGGCTCAAACCGTACAGCAGCAAGAGCAGCTTGAGTTCGGTACTCTTGTGGATCACCGCCACAAAGATGCCTAGCGCCACCATGGAGCAGAGCGCCAGCATCAGACGCAGCCCCGTGATCTCGTGCAGGAGCCGGTCGGCATTTTGCGGATTGCGCGCGATTTCCCGGGCCCCATAGGACCCCAGCCCTAAATCCACCGGCAGCGTGAAAAAGACCATTAATGCCAGCGTGAATTCGACCATGCCATAATTCCACGGTCCCAGCGTTCGGGCCAGAAAACTGAAACTGACAAAAGTCAGAAGCTTGGCTAGGGATTCCCCGCAGGAAAGGAACAGAAAGTTAATCGCTAGCCGCCGCGGCAGAGCCGGCTTGGAATCCGGCGCCAGGGTGTGCCGCGATGCAGTTTCGGCAGCTACTTTCCGGGACGTGGCCGTTTGAGGCATTACGCCTTTCTGCCCCCGGTGATACTGACGAGTTTCTCATGGTCGGTTGAGGCGGTCCCGTCTTCCGGCACGGCAAACACCCTCTCATCGTCTGCCAGGGGCCGCACGCGCCGCCAGACCCTGGACCCGACCATTGCCCGTAGCAGTTGATGCGGTTGATAGGTGATGCTGGGCCAAAGGAAGACTTCATTGGTGCAGTAACATTCCTTGGCGGCAATGGATTTCCGGAGATTCCGCGCCTCGGGCGATCCCCAGATCTCCCAAAAACTCTTTTCGCGCAGATTGCCCAGAGGGGGGTGATTCTCGCAAACACTGACGTCACCGTTGGAATACACCACAGCGTTCAGCACGCCGGCACGGCACGGAACCACCTGCCGCTGGCTGGCGGCTGTGCGCGACTTAGCCCATTGCAACATGGGTTCAACAATCGAACCATAACGCCCCTGTTCCCGTGGAGCCCAAAGCCTTCGCACATATTCGAATAGCTGCTGGTATTCCTCCAGCCGGGGACCTTGCAGCGATGGATTCTTGCGGTCGCCACGAATCATCGCCAGATTGTGGTGATCCATCTTTGGGCAGCGATCGAACAGATACGAAGTCAGCCGCCGGATCTCGTCCATGTTCACGTCGGTGGCGGTGGAGATGGAGTGGATGCGGAGCCGCGGATCGCTTTCCTGCAATTTGGCCAGCTCATCGTAAGTCTGCATGGCCTTATCGAACGCTCCGGGCGAGCCGCGGAATTTGTTGTGAAATTCGCCCAACCCATCCAGCGAGATTTCGGCCACGAAGAGCTGCAGGGCCTTCTCTTTCAAAGTCTCCGAAATCTGCCTGACGGTCTTCTCGGTGAAGTACCCGTTGGTGGGAACGTAGATCTGGCGAACATGGTTCTGGCGGATGAACTGGCGGCAGATGGTTCCGAACTCCGGCCGAAGGAACGGTTCCCCTCCGGAGAGATTGAGGTTCTCAATCCGGCCGAGGGATCGCGAAAGGGCGAACAGTTCCTCGGTGCTGAGATCGTCACGCCGGTTCAGGTTGCGCCAGTAAAAGCAGTGTTCGCACTTTTGATTGCAAATGGAATTTATGAATAGAATTAGAAATGGTGGGCTGGGCAAATCCTGGTAATTACGCCAGGTAATTCGGGCGTGTCTGACGATGCGCGCGGGCGTCTTCATGAAGTATTGGCGTACCTAGCACGCCTTTTGCCATCGGGTCTTTGCTGGTCCGTTCAAAATCTCGACCAAAAACTGGCGATCGCCGGGGACCCGATTTAGGGGCTTTACCCGATGATGGCCGGCCTTGGCCGGACGTTGGTGCATCCTCCCGTCCACGCTGAACAGCGATCTTCGCATCGTGTGACCGCACAAACCGGCGCAAATCATTGGGACCAAAGGGAAGTTTTTTGGGATGAATACCTACGGCCTGGGGTCAATCCAGCTCGAAATTCTGGCGATAATCGCCTTTCAACTTAGGATCCTGATCTTCCTTTCGCAGGAAGCAGTTCCCCACCACAAGAACTTCGATCTCGGTACCCATGAAGCAGCGGAAGGCATCTTCCGGAGTGCAGACGATGGGTTCGCCACGGATGTTGAAGCTGGTATTGACGATCACCGGGCAGCCGGTGCGGTCTTTGAACGCCGAAATCAGCGCATGATACCGCGGATTGGTTTCAGCATGCACGGTCTGCACTCGCGCGGAATAGTCCACATGAGTCACAGCCGGGATTTCACTGCGCGGCACGTTCAGCTTTTCGATCCCAAAAAGTTTTTGCTCTTCTTCGGTCATCGCGATGCGGCGCCGTTCCTGAACATCGGCCACCAGAAGCATGTACGGACTGTCGGTATCCATTTCGAACCAGTCTTCCACGTCTTCGCGGAGCACCGAGGGCGCGAACGGACGAAACGACTCGCGATATTTCACCTTCAGATTCAGCATGGACTGCATGCTACGGGAGCGGGCATCGCCCAGGATGGAGCGGTTGCCCAAGGCGCGTGGACCAAACTCCATTCGGCCCTGGAACCACCCCACGGCCTTGCCTGCTACCATGGCATCCACTGTCTGCTCTAACAACTCAGCATCGTTATAGACCGTGAATTTGGCGCTGGCAGCCTTCAACCGGCTCTCGACATCGTTGTCTTCAAAGGAAGGGCCGAGGTACGCGCCCTTCATGCCATCCAGCTTCCCATTCAATTTTCGCGGCTGGTTCTTATGGATGTGGTAGGCCGCCAGTGCCGCGCCAACCGCCCCTCCTGCATCGCCTGACGCCGGCTGGATCCAGATCCCTTTGAAGCGTCCCGTCCGCAGCAACTTGCCGTTCGTGACGCAGTTCAGGCCCACGCCCCCGGCGATGCAGAGATTGCGGGCTCCCGTCTGCGCGGCCAGGGAACACGTCATCCGCAGGACCACCTCTTCGAGCACCGTTTGAACCGATGCCGCCAAGTCCATATGACGCTGGGTAAGCCGCTCTTCGGGCTTTCGCGGAGTCCCGCCGAAAAGCTGGTCGAACTTGCCGTTTGTCATCGTCAGACCGGTGCAATAGTTGAAGTAGTCGAGGTTCAGGCGGAAGGATCCGTCGCCCTTGAGGTCGATCAGGTGGTCGAAGATGGTCTGTGCGTAACGTGGCGTGCCATAAGGCGCCAGGCCCATCACCTTGTACTCACCGGAATTCACCTTGAATCCCGTGTAGTAGGTAAAGGCCGAGTACAACAGGCCGAGAGAATGTGGGTAGTGGATTTCCCGAATAATCTGAAGTTGGTTTCCGTTACCGGTGGCAACCGAGGTAGTGGTCCACTCTCCGACGCCATCCATGGTAAGCACCAGAGCGTCCTCGAAAGGCGAGGGGAAAAATGCGCTGGCGGCATGGCTCAGGTGATGCTCGGTAAACAGCAGCCGTTCGCCCCAGGTTGAACCCGGCCAAACCTCACGCAATTCGCGGTCGAGCAGATCTTTCTGAAACAGTTTTTCGCGAATCCAAAGCGGCAAAGCCATGCGGAAGGAGCTCAGCCCGCGGGGTGCAAGAGCCAGGTAGTTCTCCATCAGGCGCTCGAATTTGATGAACGGCTTTTCATAGAAAACTACGGAATCGAGGTCACTCTCCTGGAGCCTGGCTACATCGCGGCAATAGCGGACCGCATGAACGGGAAACCGGGAGTCGTGCTTCTTGCGAGTGAATCGCTCTTCCTGGGCCGCGGCCACCACTTCGCCGTCACGGACGATCGCGGCGGCACTGTCATGGTAGAAGGCGGAGATGCCAAGAATCCACATGGGTCTCAGAAGAGCGTGTAAATGAAAGGCGCCAGTGCGCTACTCTCGGCGAGGATCAGCAGAACGCCGAACAGCACTACCATGGCCAGAAGAGGCAGGAGCCAGAACTTCTTTCGAACTCGCAAAAACTTCCAGAATTCAGTCAAAAGCGACACATGAATCTCCTCAGAACTGATTGCTCATGTCAGACAAATTATCCGCGACATCCCTTCGGATCCAATAAGTGTTGGCTGTCGGCTCGCGCTTCAGGCGCAGCAAGTCCTTTCCCATCCAGCGCATTACGGCGGCGGCCGGAGTAAAAACAAGGTAGAAAAGAAGGCCGCTCACGATGGGATTGACCACCTTACCCAAAAGCAGACCAAGCCTGGTCCAAATCCAATTGGCTCCATGCAGAAGAGACGGGCGCAATAATGTGACGATCAGAATGGCGCCGCTAAGCGCCAGGCACCACATGCGGACCGGCCTGCCGTGGCGCAGGGGCCACAAACCGAAGAACAGAAAAGCTGCGGTGAAGACCAAGCCAAAGTTCCTGTCGGACGGACCCCGTCCGTGCACCGTTCGTCCAAAATCCTCGTGCGTTGCAATAGTCATCAACCGTTACTCTCTCATAGTACTACTGGATCTACGTTGAGCCGCCATTTCGATAAGCAGCTGCTCTTGCAATTCTATTTCCCGCCTGTGTTGTCCGCTGCCGATCGACCGGCGGCCTCCCCGTGGACGTCTACGAAGAAGGTCAGACAGATTCTCAGTTTCCCAAACATTTGCATTTTGTGCTCTTGGAGGCCGGCATGGCCCTGGGAGGCGGGGTTAGGCCGAGGGCATCTCGAAGCAGGCGCCAGATGCCAGGCGAAGGATGTAGAGCCCTTAGCTCATGCCTCCCAGGTTTAAGGGTTTCACCTTGGCTTTTCGAGGTCTGCCGCAGACGGAGCCGCAGCAACGACGGGACTCGCCATCGGCGCGCGGGAATGTCGAAGCGCGATGGCGATCGCACGCGCGGATTGCCGCCTCACCCTTCAGGCGGCTTTCAGCCGCAATTGAACCCGCTGTTTCTTTGAGCCGTCGGTCGCTTGATCTCCACCCTTGCGATCCAAACTTGAGCCAAGGCCTGAGTTCAGGATCGGCATCCCTCCAGCCATTTGTGGGACCAAGCCTCCGTTTGCTAGAAACCCGACGGGACCGTATATCTCGATTGCGGCCAAAGTCCGACGTCCGGCTAACGCGGGCCCCGATCTCTGCAAGGAAGGAATATGTGGAGTCGAACGGCGGCAAATTCATAGCGATCGATTGGGATCGACAGGCGCTCGATCTGCCGAAGTTAGTGTGGCCTGAAGCTAAATTCCCGTCTGGCACACCGCTACGTTGCGGAACTTGTGGCACCGAACCTGCATCGGATTTTGGACCCTGGGTAGCCGGGAAGTAAAAAGCAGCACGGATGAGTGACATAAAATCGGTTTCGGTAATCGTTGCCTCCATTGTGGGACCGCCATTTTTGGACGAGTGCCTCCTGTCGCTCGAGAAGCAGGCAAGGGAAAAGGGTGCGGAGGTCATCGTTGTCGCTTGTGGCGACGCGCCGTTTGCCGAGCGCATTGCCCGGAAGTTTCCGTGGACGCGCGTGATCCACCGGCCGCAGCGGGAGTCCGTGCCCGACCTGCGGCGGCACGGCCTGGAAGCAGCTTCCGGGGATGTCGTGGCGATCATCGAGGAGCACTGCGTGGCAGCGCCCGATTGGCTCGAGCGCATCATCGAAGCGCATAGCAGCCCCGATTGCGGCGCCGTGGGCGGACCGGTTGTGGACTACAATTACCGGCGCCTGCGCGATTGGGTAGTCTATTTTTGCGAATACAACGGATATCTTCCCCCCTGGCGGGACGGCGAAGCGCACATCCTCGGGAGCGCCAATATGGCGTATTCGCGCGCGGTGTTGCTGAAGTACCGCGATGCTTTGGGGACGGGTTATTGGGAAGCGGCGCTGCACGAGCGCATGATCGCCGATGGCATGCGATTCGTGCCGGCCCCCGGCATGTTGGTCTACCACTGCGGGCCGTTTAATTACGGATACTATCTCCGCCAGCGGTACCTGTTCAGCAGGGCATTTGCCGGCGCGCGCAACTGGCCCGGTTCCCGCAGGGCTGTCTACCTGCTGGCGTCTCCGATTGCACCGTTTCTGCTGCTGGCTCGCATGGCCGTTCGCGTTTTCGACCGGCGGTGCCGTGTGGGTAAGTTTCTCCAGGCGCTGCCGTTGCTGGTTCCGGCGCTAACGGTATACGTTGCGGGCGAGTGTGTCGGATACCTCGCGGGTCCGGGCGATGCCCTGCTGAAAGTGGAGTGAACATGGAGGCGACGGACAATCCGGTTCTGTCGGTGGTGGTGGCTATCGTCAGCGACACTACCAGACGGGCTGACGCCAGTCACCTCGGGCCATGTCTGGAAGCCCTGCTGCGGCAAACCGGGGCTCCTCCCCTGGAGATCGTCGTGCCGCATCACCCCTCACTCGAAGGTATCGCGGAGGTTCAGCGACAGTATCCCAGCGTGAGATTCTTGAGGTGCGGCGATCTGCGGACCTACACCGGCCGCCCCGGCAGCCGTGAGCACCACGATGAATTGCGCGCGCGGGGCTTGGCAGCGGCTCGCGGTTCGATTGTGGCGCTGATCGAGGATCACGGCGTGGTGGCGCCGGATTGGGCGGCTCGTTTGATCGAAGGATTCGCCGGACCATATGCCGGTTTGGGCGGCGCGATTGAAAACGGCGTTGACCGCCCCCTGAACTGGGCGGTCTACTTTTGCGACTTTCTGCGCTACCAGAACCCGTTACCGCAGAGTGAGACAACTACTGTGAGCGACGCCAACGTAGCCTACAGGCGGACGGCGCTGGACTCGGTTCAACCGATTTGGGAGGAGATCTTCCACGAGGCGTCGGTCAATGGCGCGTTGCAGGTCCGAGGGGAAAAACTCGCATTTGCTCCTCGCGCGGTGCTTTATCAACGCCGGCAGGCGCTGCGATTGGGACCGGCGCTCAAGGAACGATTCGTGTGGGGGCGCTCTTACGGCGCCACGCGGGCACGGTTGGCGGGCGGCGCGCGGCGATTGTTCTGGTGCGCATTTGCTCCCGGGCTGCCCGTGCTCATGATGGCTCGCATGGGGGCCTCCGCGTGGCGAAAGCGCCGGACCCTAAAAGAGTTTTGCAAGTCTCTACCCTTCACCGCAATGCTGACTGTGAGCTGGTCTTGCGGGGAACTGGTTGGTTATTTTACTGGAAACGCCAATATGGCAGGATCCCAGGCGGCTGAAGCCATTGCACGCGGCTCCGCGGCAGCGCCATAACCGTGCTGCGTCCGGGTGACACTTGGCCGTACGGGACTTGTTAAAGGTGAGAGTTATGTGGCAACCATCGAGAAGAACGTTTATTTTTTCGGCAGGCGCATCGATCCTGGCATCCTCGGCGTGTCGCCGGGCGGTTCCGAAATGGCAAGGTCAAAAGGTCGGTGTAGCAGTAGTTGGCCTGGGCCTGCGCGGCGTTGGCCACTGCAGGGCTTGGAGCCAGATTCCCGGATCGCGTGTGGTTGCGGTGTGCGACGTCAACCAGCAGTCCCTGGACCGGGGACGGTCGCTGGTAGTGCGCGCTGGCGGGCAGCAACCCAAGGCTTACCAGGATTTCCGCCAGGTCCTCGACGACAAGGAAGTTCAGGCGGTGGTGCTGGCCGTCCCGAATCACTGGCACGCGTTGGCCACCATTTGGGCCTGTCAGGCAGGCAAAGATGTGTATGTCGAGAAACCGGCCTGCCACAACCCTTACGAGGGCGCGAAGATGGTGGAGGCGGCGCGCAAATACAACCGGATCGTACAGGTGGGCTCGCAGAGCCGAAGCATGCCTCACAAAAGAAAAGCCATGGAACTTCTGCACAGCGGCGTGATCGGCAAGGTATACCTGGCGAAAGGGCTTTGCTTCAAATGGCGTCCATCGATCGGCCACCAAGCCGACGCGCCGACGCCGGCGTGGCTGGATTGGGACAAATTCCTTGGGCCCGCGCCGATGCGTACGTACAATGAATTGCGCTACCGCTATAACTGGAATTGGTTCTGGGATACGGGCAACGGCGATATCGGCAATCAAGGCCCGCATGAAATGGACATCGCACGGTGGGGCCTCGGAAAGACGGGCCTACCCAAAAGCGTTGTCTCTACGGGCGGCAAGTACGGGGTCGATGACGATCAGGAGACTCCGAACACGCAGATTGCGACGTTCGATTACGGCGATTCCGAAATCGTGTTCGATGTTCGAGGATTGAGCACCGGCGGCGAAGGTGGGTTGGGGTCGGACGACTATGTGCGGGATGTCAGCGCTGGAATGCGGAAATTCCTGCAGCGCTTTGGACGGCTCGAAGGAGAGAATGTAATCGGCAACCTCTTCTATGGAAGCGAGGGGTGGATGGCCCTGAACGTCCACGGGTTCCAGGTTTACAAAGGCCACCAGTCGGAGAAGATCATGGAAGGGAAGTCGAACCTCAAGGACGATACGGCCCCTCACATCGAGAATTTTCTGGAGGCGGTTCGCAGCCGCGATTGCAACTGTCTGAACGCGGACATCGAGGTGGGCGTGACTTCGACAAACCTGATCCACCTGGCCAACGCCAGCTATCGCGTGAAGCGCCTCTTGAAATACGACGATACGAACCACTGTTTCGTCAACGATGACGAGGCAAATGCCTACTTGACCCGGCAATACCGCCCGCCCTATCTAGTTCCGGATAAAGTTTAGCGCTTTGCGCGTTAGCCGATCGCTAGTGTAGTGTAGTGTCCAAGAAATAGCTGGGCAAACGATTTAATCTACGTCTGGGTCTTTGATGCCTGAATCCGGTCGGGAAAACCAAGAACGATTCGCTTCCACTCGACTTTCGGTTTCTGGAAATTGACGAGGAGGCACACGGTCCGGCCGGAGGCCCGCAGATAATTAGGGCATTGGGCGGTGTGTTCGTTGGCAAGGCGTGCGGGACATTTCAACTCGACCACCAGCACGTCCTCGACAAGCAAATCCGCAAAATATTCTCCCCACCGAATACCCCTTGTAGAGCACGGCAAACGAGGCTACTGCAGTAGCGCGGATGCCTCGGAGACTCACGGAGCAAGGCACGCTGATATCTAGCGGGAGTTTACTGCCAACTCCAGATTTCGTAGCCCACACATCCAGATAACGGACTGAAACGCCACGACTTGCCAGCACTCTTGCGGCGGGAATGGCATATTACCCTATTTCAGGCCCGT